>Ga0307414_10000254_pt1 | contig 33565 bp, 23 predicted proteins | sample DK1Ometagenome_FD_203804 | JGI IMG/M metagenome (GOLD analysis project Ga0307414, IMG submission 203804) | Maize rhizosphere microbial communities from greenhouse at UC Davis, California, United States - DK15-O-3 | ecosystem: Host-associated > Plants > Roots > Rhizosphere > Soil | place: USA... | reverse complement strand
CCCCCGATCCAATCAAGGTAATTTCCTGAGTGAATCACATTGTAGCTTGCTTCAGGATATGCTTTTGCCCAAGCTGCAGGGACCTTGGGTGGTTTAGTGGATTGATATTTAAACTCAAATCCCCGAAGCAAACCACCTTCTTCTTCTACCCAATCGATTTCCTGTTGATCGTAGGTCCTCCAGAAATAGTTATTGCAGTGCATTTGGCTATAATTCTGAAATTTCATTCTTTCCACGGCTAAATAATTTTCCCAAAGTTCTCCTACATCTGCCCGCATATCGAGACGGTTGAAGTTCTGAATGATTGCGTTACGGACACCATTATCATAGAAGTACCAGCGGCTGGTCTTTACGATCTCCTTGCGCAGATTTCTGCTGTACCCGCCAATTTTAAATACCACAAATACTTTCGAGAGTAAATTCAGATACCTTTCCACGGTATTCTTGGACATTCCCAATTGCTTTCCGAGTTCTTCAAGAGAAACTTCTTTTCCCACCTGAAAAGCAATTAACCGAAGCAACGAATAGAGTTTATCTGAATTTTTCACCCCATCGACCATTAGAATATCCTTTAATAGATAATCATTCATAATCTGGTACAGATAATCCTCCTTGTCCTTCCAATCTGGATACTGGGTAAGTTCTGGATAGCCTCCGAAGATTAACCGTTCTTCACGATTTTCAAGCGTTGTTTTTAAATCTTCGACCTTCGCAAATTCCATCTGTGCCAGTGGATAAAGAAACAGTGTATTTTGCCTACCCACCAATGGCTCGCCCACTTGTTGATGCATGTCGAAGGAGGAAGACCCCGTGGCAATTACCTGAATTCTTTTGATACTATCTACGATCAACTTTAATATTAGCCCGATGTCAGAGATATGCTGTGCCCCGTCTATGACCAGAAGTGTTTTGCCCGCCAGTAACCTGCTATAATTTGCAACCGATCTTTCCTGTAAAAGTGCAACATCCAATACATCTTCCCCGTTCAGGATTAATGTCTTTTGTGGATCAACTTGCTTGGTGTATTGGCGTACAAACGCTGTTTTACCCGACCGACGAGGGCCAAGAATCATCAGTACCTTATTGGGTTTGAGTTTCTTGGTGAAATTTGCCTGTATAGCTCGGGGGATAATATGCTCGACAACATTGGTTTACCGTATAAATATCGTTATTTATTCGGATATTTTAATTCTAAATGACGGAATTAATGTAAATACCGTCAGACAACTGACGGAATTAACGTTAATTGAGTCAGTTGACTGGCTGAATTGCTATAATTTCCGTCAGTTTATAGTTATCGGATTTTATTACAAAAGCTAAGGAGTTCAGCCACCAACCTAACACTCCAATTGAGGTTGGCTCTTTGTATAGCTACCCGGTAGGGCCGTACTTTTATCTCTTAGATTCCTTTTTCCTTAGCAGAGATACCTGCTTCTTGATACTTTCTACTTCGTACTTGATACTCTCCAACCACTACTCTTTATTCACAGGAGTGTGTTCCGTCAGATAATTGGTCAGCAGCGTGTACAAATGAAGCGAAGTGCCGGCTCCTTCATAGATACCATGGGAGCGGTTGGGATAAGGCATCATCTGAAACTGTTTGTTGTGACGGATCAATTCGTTCATAAGCATTTCTGCTCCCTGATAATGCACGTTGTCATCGCCGGTGCCGTGGACGATCAATAGATTTCCCTCAAGATTTTTAGCATAGGTGATCGGAGAACCCTTTACAAAATCGGCCATATTCTCCTGTGGTAGTCCCATATAACGTTCCTGATAAATATTATCGTAGATCAACTGATTGGATACAGCCGCCACAGACATGCCTGTTTGATAGACTTCCGGAAATTTGAACATCAGGTTTAACGTCATGGATCCGCCTCCGCTCCATCCCCACACAGCTACCCGGCTTTCATCCAGATATGGAAGTTTCAGCAGTTCCTTAGCAGCCAACCCTTGATCTTGGGCGTTGATTACCCCGATTTTCCGATAGATGCTTTTTCTCCAGTCAGAACCTTTTAATGTAGGAGTGCCACGGTTGTCCATATCAATAATGAAATATCCTTTTTGCGCCAGCATAATATTATAAAGCCCAACCTGTGTATCCGTGGCCACAGTACTCCAAGGTTCACCATAGACATGAAACAAGACAGGATATTTCTTTGATTCATCAAAATCTACCGGATAAATAATCCGAGCATCCAGTGTCACACCTTCGGAGGTCGTCACGGTAGTAAATTTAATTTCGGGCGTTTTAAGCGCTTCCAGTTTGGCTTTATAGGCCTTATTTTCCACCAGATAGTTGAGGATAGTATGCTTTGGCAAGGAGATCAATCGTGAAGTCAAAGGGGCTGTGGTGCTTTGGTGATTATGTATGGCTACTTGCCCATTGGGGGCAATATCGTACGTATTCACTCCTTCAAATGCTTCTGGTGTAATCCGCCGGAGTTTTCCTTTTCCCGCAAGGTCGATGGCATACAGGTACCGTTGAGTAGCATTTTCAGGGGAAGCAATGAAGTAAACTTCCTGATCGGTAAGCCCTCCAAAGGAAGCCACATCAAATTCTCCCGGGGTAAGCAACGTCTTATTTCCCGAGGAGAGCTCTATCTTGTATAGGTGTCTCCATCCATCATTTTCGGTCATTCTAAGGAAAGCACGATTATCATCCACGAGCGGAAGACTATTGTCACTCCATCCATATCTGGAAAGATCGGGATAGGCTAAGTCCACCCATGTTTCCTCGTTTTCGGTATAAATCTTTTTCAACTCTTCATTGGAAGGCTTGAATGTCCAGATAGTGAGCTGATTTTGTTTCCGGTTCATCTGCTGGATAAGAAGTAGGTCTTCATTGATCCATTGCATGCCGGGCAGGTAATTTTCTTTCTCTCCTCCTGGAACCGGGATCCAAACCGTCTTTTGGGAATCCATGTCAATCAACCCAATCTTGGCTCCTGCTGGCTCCTGTCCGACTTTAGGGTACTGCAACGGAATCGGTTTGGAATACACCGAATCCGTGTTGTTGATCATGTAGAAGGTGCCGATATCGGAGGCGTCAATCTGCCAATAAGCGATATGCTCGGCGTCCGGACTCCATGCAAAACCGTCCCGCTTCCCGAATTCTTCCTCGTATGCCCAATCAAACGTGCCATTGATGATTTTGTCTGTGCCGTCTTTCGTTAGTTGAGTGACTTTGCCAGTTTCGAAATCCTCCATGTACAGATTGAATTTCTGAACGTAGGCAACTTTGGAGTTATCAGCAGAAAATTTCGCAAACATCAAGGAGGAGGGTTCAAATTTGCTTCCAAGCTGCTTCAGTTCCTTGGTTCTCAGGTCGAACACCCAATAATCTCCTTTAGTATTGGAGCGCCAGACCCGGCTGGAATTGGTGAAGACCAGCACTTTTGATTCATCATCTGACAAGCTAAATGATTCGATAGTAATCGGTTCTCCCTCGATCTGTAATGCAGAACCAGGTACAAACACGCTTTTTTCTGAAGACTTACTGTCCCATCGAACCAGTTCATTTCCGTTTTCTACAGTTACATAGGCCGCACCATTTTCAATCCATTGGATAGGTTGTAATCTTTCCTGAGCAAATTCCCCGGAATTGTAAATCCGTTCCAGCGTAAGAAGCGCTGGTGAAGAGGTTTGGGCAAGCGATGTGGGAGAGTGTAACCATGCAAAAATAAGGGCAATGAGTAGTGGATATGTCTTCATTTTCTTAGTGTAGATCAATCTTAATGAATAATTCTTTGGCAAAAATGGCAGGAATTGAAGAAGTCTTAAAATATTTTCATTTCAAATGTTTCTCTTTCATGGCTTTTCTAAGCTCAAACTCATCATCAAAATTTGGAGGAAGCTCAATTTTTCCAGCAATAGCTTGAAGTCTTTTGGAAATATCAGGTCTCTTTTCTGATTCTGTCAGGTTTTTAAAATAGTCTTCTACTAAGCCAGAAAGACTTTTTCCTGTACTTTCGGCATAGTGTTTTGCTTTCAATGACAGTTTCATTTAGAGACAAGATGAGTTTTTTGTTCATCGTACGTGCAATTTAAAATAAGGTACGTATAATTTCGAGAACGTATCTGAAGGCTGTGCAGCAAGCTTATTGTGATTATTATTATCCTATAAATTCCACCAATACGTGAATTTCAGCACCAACGAACGGTTTTTGGTATAGAAAGGCGCGGGTAAGTAGTTGTCCGTGTATACCAAGAATATATCAGAAGCCGGTTTGAACCGCCACTGAAAGCGGGTGTTTAAGTTGATGTTTTCGATCTGCTCATTGTATTGGACAAAGGCTGTAAAGAAAAGGGTGTTCGTCATGGTTACATCTACTCTGGGACCTACTAACCAAAAACTTGTCCTGTTCCACGGCTCAGGCAGGTGAATCTCATTGTAACCGGCATTCATTGTGATGCTGACGTAAGGCTGGAACCGATAGCCCAATTCTGCAGTCACGTTGTACCGCTCGCCATTTGCATAATATCCCCCTAGGCGGGTAGTAAATGCATAGGTGAACACGCTTTGCGGCTTGGAAGTATATTCTGCACCCATGGCGTACCACTGATGGTCAGTGCCTGTGGCGAGAGTATCCCCGCTGTAGTTAGTCGGGTCAAAAGGACGCTGCAACTTCACGTAATCGGTACTTGTCCAGAGCATAAACGTGCTTTGGCTTCTCCATTTTACATTATAGGCCAGGAAGGTCGTGTTGTCTGTTAGAGTTCCTGCTTTGTTCCAATAGAAGGTGGTGCCGATATCTGGACCATGATTCAGGATTTTATCGCTCTTGGGGAACCACCGGTATCCTGCTTCTGGATCAATCTTAAAGTATCCTCTCCTTGGGACATACCCCACTTCTGCGGTGTACGCTTCAGACACATATTCGTGCTGCCAGTTCCAGATGAGATTACCGGCAGTGTATTTCAAATTCGCAGCATGGACAAAACCATTGCCGACATTGTCCGGACCAAAGCTCTGGAGAACCATCGCTTTTCCCGTCCACAGATTATTAGAGGTAGCTAGGTTGTATTCCAAGCCTACATTGCGATTGAACTGTGAATAAATTGGTGCGTCAGATTCCGGGTCAGGGTTGTAGTTTAATGATTGTTTATTGATAAACATCCCGGTAATGTTTGAGCGTGCGCCTACCTGTCGTTGAAGAGCCAAGACAGTGAAATTTTGAGCAGGAAGTTCCTCTTCTTTTACTTTGCCCGTCTGCATGTTCATGGCACCGATCCGCCAGTTTTTGTTGATTTTGCCGCTGAGTCTGGCGCCAAACTGGATCGGGGCGTTTAGGCCTATCCTTCTGGAGAAAAATGGTCGTACATTGTCGTAGCCAAAGCTGCCGAATAAGTCCCCATTTTCAAGAAAAAACTGTCTTCGCTCTGGAAAAAACAGCTCAAAGCGGTCAAGATTGGTTACTTGCCGGTCTACTTCCACCTGTGAGAAGTCTGGATTGACGGTAAGATCTAAATTTAAAGAGGAGGTCAGTCCGATTTTGGCGTCCATCCCAACTTCCTTTCGATATTCTGTGTCTCCACCTTCCGCTACTTCCTTGCTAAAACCACCCAATGCATAGGGTATTAAAGAGATATTGGCCCCAGTCTGTGGAGGGGCTTCATCCCAAACAAGGATCCCCGTGTACGCTAAAGAAGCGGATGGAAACTGTCGTGGAACGGGTGCCCAGCCAGATTTTTCGGTAGTTTTCAGGTCAAGTCTGGAGAAGTTGATTCCCCACTCTGTGATTCCTTTTTTATATCGGATTGATTTAAATGGGATTTTAGCTTCAAAGATCCATTTGTCATCGTAGTTGGTGACTTTAGAAATCCATTTATTATCCCAACTTAGATCGACGCTACCACCGTTGTACATGATGCCGTCCCATTGCGCACCGGCGGCATTTGCACCAAAAGAAAAACCATTCGTTTGATCATCGAATGGATCCATGAACAGCAAGAAGTTGTCATTTTTTCCAAAGGAGAAATCTCTTCTCAATGATTCTACCATGTAAGGACCTTCCACTGCGTGGAAATTTTCTACCAGCAAATAGAGATTTTGATCATCGTAAGTCATTCTCACATCAGTCCTCACCTGGGCAAAGCTTGTATCCATTGGAGTGATCATGAAGAAATCAGTCGCTACTTCAGCATCAAGCCATGCTTGCTCATCCAAAGCCCCATCTATGATGATTTCTGAGCTGGCCTTTTGAATATGTAAGCGGTAGGAATCGTTGATTTTTTGCGCAGATAGTAGAGTTGCATTGGCCATCCCCAAAAGCAAAAAAAGAAGATGTTTATGCATGGGATGGGAAATACATAGAAGACATAAGGTGAGTTTGCTGTCGGAATTATAACTAAAATTATATCAAAATGTTAATATGATTATGAAAATTGACATGCAGCTATTGTTTTAGCCTGTAGCTCAATGTAATTATAAATTGCCTTCTTTGATATTGGGAATTGCCTTCGGTATAGAAGTTTTCTCCTTCACTGATGTATCGGTTTCTTCTGGAATTGAAGATGTCGGTTGCGTTGAAAACTACCGTCCCTCTGTCTTGAAGGATGGTTTTGCTCGCAGATAGGTCTAAGAAGAAAATGCCTTTTCTGACTCCTTGCACAGTTTTCTGTCGCGCATCATAGTTTGCACGGAGTTGAATATCGACTCCTTCAGCCACTGTAAACCGGGACGTTTGGCGGAAGAGCCAGGAGTATGTCTTTGTTTCATAGCCGGATTGAATGTTGGTGCCATCGATGTCTGCATGAAAGAAATTGGCGTTGAAGTCGAGTTTCCACCAGTCATACAATTGATAATCGCTGCTGATTTCCACCCCAAAGGAGTTCTCACCATTAAGATTGTAAGGTAGTGTGGTGGAATTGCCATTTTCATCGACTGAACGAAGGCGCTCGATTTTGTCATTGGTGCTGCGGTAATACACGGTAGTGAAAAGTGTTCCCTTATCGAAATAGTTGATGTGACCCAATTCAAAAGAATTCGTATATTCTGGATTCAGATCGGGGTTTCCACTGAAGAAATTTCTAGAGTCGGAGAGTGTCACATAAGGGCTCAGGTCATTATAAACCGGGCGTTGCACACGACGGCTAAAACTCAGCTGAAAGGCATTTTCCTTTGTGAGATTATAAGTTAAATGTGCACTGGGAAATAAGTTGGTATACTCCCTTGGATTCTCTTCGTTAGTTTCCTCCAAGGTGGTTTTCACATCTGTATATTCCACACGAAGACCTCCTTGATAGCTCCATTTATTTGATGTGTTTCCGATGATTCCGTAAGCTGCCAATATATTTTCATCATAAAGAAAAATATTGTCCAGTCCTGGAAGTGGTTCAAAGTCGCCATTTTCATTCTCCTGCTGCACGATATAATCATTTTTCATCCTGCGAAAGCTAGTTCGGAAACCGCTCTCGAATTTCCCTTCTTTTGCAAAAGGCTTCACATAGTCCAGCATTGCCAAATACTGATTTTCGTATTCATCATTCAATGAAGTCTGTACAACGGCCGAACCTTCGATGGGAGTTCCTTCTGGTGTGAATGCATACTGTGTAAAGAGCTGATCAGAATTTTCCCAATAATTCAAATAAGTCAAAGTGCCTGTCAGTTCATGCCCTTTACGCTCAAAACTCTTTTTGTAATTCATTGAGATTTCTGAGTTCGGTTCTTCTTCCGTTTCATCCTGTTTCCTCAGGGTATAGCTTTGAAGATTATCAATGGTATTCCATGAGTCTTCATATCGGATATTGGTAATTCGATGTGCATCACTTCGTCGCCAGAGGTAGGATAAAGTCAGGATGCTGGATTCGCTGAAATAGTAGTCCAAGCCCCCCCGGATATTGTTATTAAGGCTTTTTACTACACCTTCATTTCGTTGATTAAGAATAAAAGTCGTGTCTTCACCGTATGTTTCCTGATAGAGCTTGCCTTCATTTGGAGATCGGCGATGGGTAAGACTATAATTAATAAACCAGTTGATCCGCTTGTGACGGTAATTGAGGTTTGCTGTAAAACCAAGATTGGTAGGCACTCCCCCCACCAGCTCAAAAGACCCATTAAAGCCTTGATTATTATCTTTTTTCAATATTATATTGATGACTCCAGCCATGCCTTCAGCTTCATAGCGCGCAGAGGGGTTGGTGATGACTTCTACCCGCTCGATCATATTGGCAGGTAACTGACGAAGTCCCGCGCTACCTTTGAAACTTACCAATCCTGAGGGTTTACCATCAATCAAAATCCGAACATTCGCCGAGCCTCTCAAACGTACATTTCCTTCTGGATCCACGGCTATGGAAGGCAAGTTCATGAGGATGTCACTTGCATTTCCTCCAGCATTTGCGAGGTCTTTGCCAACATTGAAAATCCGTTTGTCCAGCGAAAGCTCCATGATAGTTTTCTCGCCTTGAACTACTACTTCATCTAAATCTCCTGCAGTAGATTCCAATAAAATAGTGCCTAAATCCACCTTGTTATCTTCTTCGGAAAGTGTAAAAACTGCTGTTCGATGCGCTTCAAACCCCATAAATTCTACTACAGCATAGAATTTCCCAAGAGGTACATCTACTTTGAATGTTCCATTTTCTTCTGAAATTCCGCCAGCAGCAAGGCTATCTTCTTCTGTATATACTCCGATGGTGGCAAAACCCAGTGGGTTTTTGCTTTCAATTTCTTGAACTGTTCCGCTAAGTCTTGCTTTATTTTGTTGGGAAAATCCCGTTGAGCTTAATAGGACAGCAAAGAAAAATAATGCTGTAAAAGTCCCGAAATATGATTTTGGGCAGTAATTCATTTTTATAGGTTTGAAATTTGGGCTTTATTCCAAATCATATTATGAGCTGGAATAATAAGTTGAAAAGATATTCGGAAAATGTGGATTATCCAGCGGAAAAATGATTAAAGGCAATATTTTCCAATGAAATGATTAATCATAGGGACGGTTCTCAGGTGAGAATTGAGCAAAGCATGTAGAGCATAAGAATCATGAGCCAAGAGTCAAGAAGCTAGAACCTAGAGTTAAAAATTAAGAATCAAGAATCAAAAGCCGAGATCTGAGAATCAAGAGTCAAGACTCAAAGTAGGCAGTGGTCAGTCGCACTGACAGCCAGAAGGCAGGGTGTTCAGTTCGCAGGTTACACCAACCACAATCCAGGGGCGTAGCCCTGGCCTCTTCTTAGAAAAAGGTTCAACTGGAAAAGGAAAGGGGCGTAGCCCTGATATCTTTAATTAACCTCAACTAGTAAATTTTATTGGTCTGTGAGGACACAGACCAAGGCAGAGGGTGAAGTTTAGTATCAGGGATGAAGACATAAGTATCAAGAAGCTGGAAAAGAGGGGTATGCGGATCAAGTTGATCTGCCTAGAATCAAAAATACCATAAATCGTATTTCGTACCTCGTAACTCGATTTGCTATTTTAGTTTAAGCAAATTCCCTACTGTTTTACCTATCCAATCCAGTCTTTCAATTGATCCCGTAAGTGAACCGTGTTTCATGTCCATCAAATCTAATCCAGCGGTAGTTGGTTGATTTGGATAGATGAGAATAAAACTGTGGTTTCGTAGCCAGGTGTTGATCAGCAATGGAACCTGTTCCATTTTTGGATGATAGGACGCTTCGTTTTTTCGGCTGAGCACCATGGTCAGGATATCGTCAGGTTTAAGTAATATATTGAGATTTCCCAGCTCACCCCATGGTGGAAATGCACGAAATTCTACGGGAATTGGATGTTTTTTGAGGATTTCAGTTAGATAAGTTCTAGTTTCATCACCTGTATAAAGAATCATTCTGGACCCTGTGTTTCTGGCGATGTTCCATACTTTGACAAGCCAGAATGGGAACCCTAATTCTTTTTCTGCTTTAGGTGGGATAAACACTAGATGGCGCTTGTGAGTATCAAATGGCTGATATGGCTTATAAATGAAAGTAGTTGTATTGCATTTACTTAATAGTCCTTCGGTTAGATTACCAAGGAAACTATCATCCATATCACGCTTTTCGTGGAGGCCAAGAACAAGGTCTGTGATTTTATTTTCACGGATTACACTTGAAATACCATGTTCCACATTGGTATCATAGCGAAGCAGTTCGTAAAGGAAGTGATCTGTTGAACCGGCCACTTTGCTTGCTTGATTTAGTGTCTTTTGAGCTTTCATCTCAGCTCCAGGTTCTCCCAGTTCTGGATTAATAATACTTAATGCATAAAGACTTGTCTGCTTCAGTGGAGACTTCAGCATTATGCTCAAGTGGATAAGTTCATCTGAAGTCTCTTGATTGCGAACAGGGATCAATATCCGTTCTGCAATTTCTTCATCTTTGTCCAGGTCCAGCGGAGAATCATTTAGTGCAATGCGCCTTGCTCCTTTTTGGGCTTCAAATGAAGCAATAGTACAGGTAACCAAAATCATAATGATGGTACCATTAAGTACATTTTCTGACAACAATCGAATCGGTTCTCCGGCTGCGTCACTACCGATGACTGTATTGTATCCAACCAGTACGGCTGCCAATGTCGCTGCTGCTTGTGCATTGCTCAGACCAAAAATCACCCGTCTTTCTTCTTTTGTAAATCCAAGGGTTTTCTGAGTAGCCAAAGCTGCTAAATATTTTGCGGCGGTAGCCACTACCGTCATTACAATAGCTACTGTAATCGTTTCCCATCCCAAAAAAAATGCACGGAAATCGACAAGCATGCCAACTCCCATTAGAAAGAATGGAATGAAGATGGCATTTCCTACAAACTCAATTCGGTTCATTAATGGGGAGGTATGTGATATCAACGGATTCACGGCCAACCCCACTAAAAAAGCTCCAATAATAGCTTCTATTCCAGCCCACTCTGCTAAGGCAGCTCCTGTAAAAACCAATACAAGTATAAAAATGTATTGCGAAACATTGTCCTCAAATTTTTTCAGAAACCAGCGTCCTATTATAGGGAGTAAGAACCAGATGATGACAAAGAAAACAACAAGAGAAAGCCCCAGTTTTGTCCAAAAAGCAGCATTTACTTCACCCTCAGCCATGCCAACAATTACTGCCAGTACCAGTAAAGCAAGTGTGTCTGTAATTAATGTTCCGCCTACTGTAATGTTCACGGCCCTGTTTCTAGCGATCCCGATCTTCGATATCATTGGATAAGCTATTAAGGTATGCGAGGCAAACATACTGGCTAAGAGGATGGAGGTGGCCATTCCGAAACCTAAAACATATAATCCGGCCAATATTCCCAGGCCCATCGGAATAAGGAAGGTGTACATTCCGAAAATCATGCTCTTACGGCTGTTTTTCCGGAAGTCTACCATGTCAATTTCCAAACCTGCCAAAAACATGATGTAAAGGAGTCCCACTGTACCGGACAAGATGATGCTACTGTCCCGCTCGATTAGTCCAATTCCATTTGGACCAGCAATCGCTCCAGCTATTATCAACCCCAATAAAGATGGAATTCTAAGCCTGTTCAAAAGAATTGGCGCTAGAAGAATAATAAGCAGGATTAATAAGAACTTAATTACCGGATTTGTGATCGGCAAATCGGTAGAGAAGATTGTTTCTAGCACCATGATTTGTTAAGTAAATCTATACTTCTAAACTGACCAAATACGTAGTGTAACCTAGGTAGGCGATCAATAGTAACGCTGCTTCCCAACGGTCTAGTGTCTTTCTTTTGCCTAAGAACATTGCCAAAAATAAAAAGAGTGTTCCCCCGATCAGAATGTAGATATCCTGATTGAATGCCAATTCGAAATGCAAAGGCTTGATAAGCGCACTTACGCCTAATATTAGGAAAATATTAAAAATGTTAGAGCCAATGATGTTGCCAATTGCGATATCGTTGTTCTTTTTCATAGATGCTACTACAGAGGTCGCCAGCTCAGGTAAGGAAGTTCCAGCGGCCACAATTGTAAGACCGATAATTTTTTCGCTTACACCAAGCGATTGCGCCATTGAGACTGCATTGTCCACTACAAGCTTTCCTCCCAAGATCAGTCCTCCTAAACCAGCTAGGATTAATCCCCATATTTTGAGGTTAGAGTAATTCTTTTGCTCAATTTTATCATCACTTTCATCTGCTTTGAGCTGAGTGAATACATAGTATAAAAAAACTGCGAATAACAGAATTAAAATTAAGCCATCAATCATAGAAAGACCAGGCAGGTCATTACTAAAGTAATTGTTGACCAAGACTAAAAGAACACCAGCGGCTAACAGCGAAAATGGGATTTCCTTCCAAACGGAGCTTGATTGCACCGCCAGCGGAGTGATAAGACCTGCAATTCCTAGGATAATAAACAGGTTGAAGTTATTGGACCCGATCACATTGCCAAAGACAATGTCCGGATATCCACCTATGGAGGCGACTGTATTTACTACCAATTCTGGCGCAGAAGTCCCAAAAGCAACAATTGTAAGTCCGATAGCTAAGTCGGATACTTTGTGTTTTTTTGCCAACACGGAAGCTCCGTCTACAAGCCAGTCTGCACCTTTGACGAGTAATAATAGGCCAGCTACAAGAATGATAATCTGAAGGATCATGACAGGGTTAATTTTTATGAATAAGAAAAGTTGAGCTTTACAAGCTCAAAAGTAAATGGAAAAAATGGTTCAAAATTGTGTGCTTGTAAAAAAAGACTTTTATTGGTACAGTAAAATTTATGCCTTAGGCACCGCTCTCTCTTGGAAGATGCCAAAGTCACTTTTGTTGAAATAGAGTTGTATCCCCACATTAAACTACGAGGATAAATTATAATTTCATTGTATTTAAAGGATAGTGCTGTGACAATTAGTATTGCATTTTTAAAGTAATATGGCGATATACATGATCCGAGTTATTCCTCAAACATTTTCTATGCGTATATCCCTACTATGCTTTATCCTGTTTGTATTTTTTTCATCCATGGTATTTGCGCAAATTCCTCCCGATTCTAAAAGGATTGAGGAAATTTTACAACTATCAGATCAGGTTATTAATCGAGATATAAAAGACAGTATTCATTTTAAGGATATTCTTGAGTTGGATATGGCCTATAGCGATATTAAGGATACATCAGATTTGGCTAATGCTTCCCTCTACTTAGGAGCGTATTATAGGTCGATATTCGCCTATCACGAGAGTGAAAAATATTTATTAGAAGGAATAGAAGTGGCAAGGGGTTCCGGGCAATGGGATATGATGATGGAGATGTACAAGGAGATTATTTCGGTGTATCGTAGCTTGGATGATTTTGAAAAGCTCAAAGCGGCTATAGATTCAAGTATGGCTATTGCTACAAAGCACAACTTACAGGCCAAAATGCTAATTCCACTGATGGAAATTACATTGTTCTATAGTTATGACAAAGGCGATTATGCCACAGCAATACCATATGGAGAGCAATTTCTGGAGAAGGTGGAAAACCTCAATAATAAGGGGGGCTCTGGCAAAATGTTCGAATATCGGGTATTGACAGAGACGGTTATTATTAAAATAGAACTGGCTAAATGTTACATAAAAACTGGCCAGAAATTAGATTTAGCTTTTAGGTATCTCGAAGAGGCAAAGAGTTTTTTCGAATATCATGATGATCATGAGAAACTGGCCAGAGTTTATGAAGAATATATAAATTATTTTATAAGGGTAAATGAGACTTCGCAACTTGGAGATTACTTTTCAATGTATACCTATCACACGAAGTTTAATGATCAGCTTTTTTTAAACCGTACAAGTGAAATCCATAAATATCTTTTCTCTCTGTTGAAACTGCAGCAAGAACTTGAAATCTCTACTATTGAAAATAGAAAGCTACTGTTTGAAAGAAGGGTGATAATTGCATTCTTCGTGTTCTTATTGATTTTTGTAGCTATTTATTTCTTCTATTCCAAAAGAAACGATCGGATTCAAAAGGAATTAAACAAAAGTCTTACGGTCCAAAATGAGCTTTTGGAAGTTGTGAACAAAGAAAAGTCTAAGTTTTTTTCCATTATTTCCCATGAATTGAGAACGCCAATTTATGCAATCACGGGACTTACTTCAGTCATGAGTTTGGACAAGGTGAACCCACAGCAGATTAAGGCCATTAAACATTCTGGAAATTATTTATTGCTTTTAGTGAACAACATCTTAAAGTTTACAGAATTTGATAACCCTTCCAATAGGAGAGGTCATATCAGAGATCATCGCTTTAACTTGACAGAAGTTCTGGATAATATAGTGGATACATCAATGTATTTTGCTTCACAATACAATACGCACATTAACCTGGACGTGAACTGGCAAAACGGATGCTGGGTAATAGGTGACTCGCAGAAGCTAACTCAAATATTACTTAATTTGGTGGTAAATTCCATTAAGTATTCTCAAGATGAAAATGTTCGGATAAAAGTTCAAAAAACCACAGTGCCGGATAACATGAGTTCTTTTTTGTTTCAAATTAGTGACAATGGAGTAGGGATACCGGAAGAATTCCAACAAAAGATTTTTGATTTTATTGAGCAGGGAACAGCTGACCAAACATCAAAAAATCCTTACGATTTACATGGTATGGGGATCGGGCTTTATGTGGTAGACAAATTGTTGGTTGAAATGGGATCTGCTATACATCTGGAAAGTAGCGTGAACAAAGGGGCAACATTCTCTTTTGAGCTTAAGTTGGAAAATGCTGATCCACATTCCAAAGCTGATAATTTAGTTGATATGGATTTAGCATCACCAGCCAATATCCTAGTAGTTGATGATAATCAAATCAACTTGATTGTAGCAAAGAAGATGGTAGAGAAATTAAACTTTACCTGTTTTACTGCAGATGATACAGAGGACGTTATTTCAATTATTTTAGATCATGATATTAACTTGGTTTTGATGGACCTCAATATGCCTCACATCAATGGATATGAGCTGTCCAAAAAAATTAAAGAGAAGATTGACGTTCCCATTATTGCGCATACGGCAGTGATAGAGGAGGAATTGGATTTAGATCTTTTGAAAGAATCAGGAATGAAGAGCTTTATTATCAAGCCTTACACTTTGGATGAGCTAAAGAAAATTCTGCAAAAGGGGCTTAAAAGCCCCTAGATTATCAGTGTGTATGCGTACAAAAGCTTACTCCAAATCTGACTTTGGTATATTTGATATAGGGTTAGGTGGATCATTAAGATCTTCACCTTTTAGATATGTGGGGAGGTTCAAACCAGCCATATTAAATAATTCATTTAGTGGAGGTACAGTTTTCATCATACCCGAGACGAAATTGGCAGTGGAGCCATTCCCATTTGTATCATTGCCGGAATCCCACACCGTAATTTTGTCTATTTTAATGTTCTTAACAGCTTCTACCTGAGTTTTTACCAGTTCCGGCAATTTTTCTATTAAAAGTAATTGAAAGGCTTTGGTAGGGTCGCCGCCTGCTGCACTTACGACATCCCGATATCCTTCTGCTTGTTTAGTCAATATTTCATAGAGCCCCTTTGCTTCAGCTTCCATTTTGGCGAAAATAGCATCTGCTTCTCCTTTTGCCTGCTCACGGATTCTTTCTGCTTCAGCCTGGGCTTCAATGATTGCTCTTTGCTTGGCGATTTCTGCAGGTATTACTATGTTGGCATTTTGGGTAGATCTTTCTCTTTCCGCTCGTGCAGTTTCAGCTTTTTGTTCAGCCAAATAGGCTTCTTCTAAGGCTCTTGCACTTTGTACTTTTTCTGAGGCTAATGCTATTCTCAGTGCTTCGGCTTCCTTTTCTCTTCGTTGTGCATCTGATTGCGCTATGGAAATTTTTGCCTCGTTTTCACCTTTGATTGCAATGGCATTTGCTTCTGAAGTTTTTACGCGGGTATCTCGCTGTGCTTCCGCTTTTCCAATGCTTTCGTCTTTTGCGGCTTCCGCAATACTGATTTCTCTGTTTTTATTGGTTACAGCGATTTTCACATCTCTATCGCGCTGTGTATCGGCTATTTGGACATCCTTTTCGCGATCTGCAATTGCTTTTCCTGTTTCACCTATTTTTTCCTGCTCTGCAACTGAAATTTTAGCTTCATTTATTGCTTTTGCTGCGGCCTCTTTACCCAATGCTTCTATATATCCTGATTCATCCCTGATATCTGTTACGTTAACATTTATCAATTTAAGGCCAATTTTCTTAAGCTCACTATCTACATTCTTGGATATACTTTCAAGAAATTTATCTCTGTCTGAGTTAATTTCTTCAATTGTCATGGTTGCAATCACCAGACGAAGTTGGCCAAATAGAATATCTTTAGAAAGCTCTTGAATCTGCTCATGTGCTAATCCTAAGAGACGTTCAGCAGCAGTATTCATAGTATCTGTCTCTGTAGAAATTGCTATAGTGAAACGGCAAGGAACGTCCACCCGTATATTTTGACGGCTTAGTGCATTCGTTAGATTTGCCTCAATTGAAATCGGTTTTAAATCCAGATATGCATAATCTTGTATTACAGGCCAAATAAATGCTCCTCCACCATGCACGCATCTGGCTGAAGTGCCTCCTGTTTTGCCATATATAACAAGAATTTTATCTGAAGGGCATCTTTTATACCTTGATATCAATGCCAAAATTGTCACAAACACGACTACAGTCGCTACTACTATAAGAATTAATGGGTCCATTTGTTGTTTTTAATTAAAGCTTTTCTACGATGAGTATGTTGCCGCTTTCAATTCTTTTGATAACTACAGTGGCATTGGTTTTTATTTGATTGTTTTCAGTCATGGCATCCAATTCTCTTACAGATCCATTCAGGCTTATCATGACTTTCCCTTTGCCCTGCATTTGTCCAGGTATCGTCAAGTAGACATCAGCAATCTTATTGAGCGTCTTTTCAATTTTAAAAGTATTGTCTTCTCCAAGCTTTTTTATCTGTCGGATAATCAGAAAAAATAGATATACAAAGGCAAGACCTACTATTAAACAGATCAGAAGCAACAGCGTATAATTTGGAACCAGGTGGTAAAAAGATATTCCTGTCCAGCTAAACCCTAGTAAGAAATTGATCAAATTCCGAAAAGAGAACATTTGAAATGGAGCTTCTCCTCCATCCAGATCACCATCAAAATCTGCATCAAGACCATCAGAACTGTCGGCTCCGATAAAAGTTAGTACTGTCTGAATAAAGAAAATTAAAGAAGCTGGGATGGCGACATACCAGAAGAGCTTCATTTGCGGATCTAATCCATCTAAGAATTCCATATCAATATTAGTTGCTGCTTAATTACCCGCCTCAAAATATTGAAAAAAATAATGATAACTATTATTTATTTTTCATAACAAAGTTTTTGAGTATCAATAGTTTCAAGGTCTTGCGCGTAAGCATTGGGATTTACCCAAAGTACCAGTCCTGTAGTAGCAAGTACAGGAAGTGCTATTGCAAGTATCTTTTTGGTATTCATGATTGTAGTCGGTTAGTTTTACGTTTTTTAAAGGGAGCAAATTCCCTGTTTAAGTAGGCATGATATCCAGCGGCAACAAATAACACTGCTGAGCAGCCCAAGGCAGTAAACTGCAATGCAGGGATAGTCTGCCAATGTCTGACGGCAATAGCCACGAGAGCCCAAACCCCGACCATAGCAAATTCCCGCATATTGCGTGTCCAGATCATAAACAGGTTTATTGCTGTAGCCGCCAATATCATGATTATTGCCCAAGTGACTTCTGACATGCCTCCAGTCCAACCTATTTTCACTAGATATGCAGAAACATTGGCGACCAAAGCCACAGCAATCCAGCCGCTATACAGACAGATCGGCCACCAAACCCACATGATGATCGAAAGTGGTGCATCCCATCTTTCCATATTTATGTTTAAGATTACGGTGATTAAGGCTAGCAATATTCCTGTCATCACGATAATACTAAGCCCAGTAGATTCGCTCAACCACATGTATATCCAGAGGCCATTTCCAATATTGGCCATGATCAGATAAGGACCAATTTGACTAAGAAATCCAGAATCCTTAGTGGCACTATATGCTCTTGAAATGAAAAAGATAGCTTGACCAAGTAAAACTAAGAAGATGAATCCCCAAATGGAAAAAGCGTAGCCGGCAGGTGTAAATAAGTTGTCATACTTAGCACTGATTGAACTGACGGTATTGCCATCTAACCCTTTTGCGTTTACCCAATAGTTCCAAAAAATCACCATCAAAAGAACCACTAGGTTTATAATAGCGTAGATTTTATGGGATTTCTTCATGGCTCAGTTTTTTAAGGGTTTCAATTGGCGCAGTAGTGTGGGGATCAATTCAGTGACAGTGGGATGAGTTTGCACGGAGTTCATCAGTTTCTTATAGTTAACCTTACCATACATTGCTGAAAGAAATGTTCCAATGATTTCATCTCCTCCTGTGCCAAGAACTGCCGCTCCAATAATTTGTTCAGTATCTGCATCCACGATGACTTCCATTCTTCCTTTCGTTTCCCCCTTTTCTCTTGCGCGGTTGATGACGCTCATGTCCATTTCAGCATAAAGCAGCTTCTTGCCAGATTCTTTGGCTTGAGTTAAGGTGTTTCCTGCCCTACCGAGAGGAGGGTCAGTATAGAGAGCATAGTTAAGTATGCGGTCTGTTACTTTTCGGGTCTTATTCCCAAAAAGCTGGTCTTCCATGATCTCGAAGTCATTGTAAGCAGTGTGTGTGAATGCTCCCTTTCCGTTGCAATCTCCTAAAGCATACATTCCCGGTACATTGGTTTCAAGTTTTGCATTGACTTTTATGTATCCTTTTTCGTCAAGTTTTAAGCCTGCGTTCCCTGCTTCTATTAAGTCTGCATTTGACATTCTTCCCGTGGCCAACAGGAGATGGGAGCCAGAGACTTGCTTTTGATCGCCATTACAATCCATGAACACAGTGACTCCACCTGATTTATTCCCCTTACCTGTCAAGCATTTGGATTCACATAAGACATTAATTCCCTCCGCTTCCAGAATTTTCCGGATACAATCGGAGATAGTAGGATCCTCTCGACTGATCAGCCGCTCACCCATCTCTATTATCGTCACTTTACTTCCAAGTCTTCTGAAAATTTGCGCAAATTCCAGCCCAATGTAGCTACCACCTACAACCAACAAATGTCCCGGTAGCTCGTCCAATTGTAAGATTGATTCATTAGTCAGGTAGTTCACATTTTCAAAACCTTCAGGAATCCTCGGCCGTGCACCAACGTTTACGAAAATCTTCGGGGCACTCAGTATACTTGATCCCGCTTTGACAGTAGTCTTGTCAATGAAAGTAGCATTAGCTTGAAAAGTCGTAATGCGCTTGTTTTCCTGGAGAGACTTGACAAGGGGATCATGTGAACCTGCTACGATGTTGTCTTTTCGCTCTTTAATCTTTTTAAGGTGAATTGGGGGCAAATTGAGGTTGCCAATTCCCATTTCGTCAGCCGTATTTATTGCCCAGGCTCTTCTGGCACTAGCTACATAGGCTTTGGTAGGAGTACAGCCCGTATTGACACAGGTACCTCCAAATTTTCCCTTCTCAATCAATGCAACTTTCCATTTTTGGGCCGCTAGTGCAAATGCAAGCGGATTCCCTGCTTGGCCAGAGCCCATAATTATAGCATCAAAAATCTCCGGAATAGAGTTTTTCATAGAAAAGGCGTTTCAAATTTTTGCAAAAAACTTATCTATTAAGATACAAAGATGAATCCATTAAAAAAGGATACGCTGAGGTATAAAGTCTGAAGTATAAAATCTGAAATCTGGAATTATGGTTCTTTCTCACCAAAATGGGCCTTCGGTGTCAGAAGTCGAGGAGTTTGTGAGATGCAGGTTTTGATGAGTTCATATAAGGCCAAAAAAAGGACAGTCTTGAGGAACGGGCAGTACCCGACTACTTCTCAAAGATGTAAACTCATTTTGACCCTACTTTTCAAGAATTGCATTTCGCACATTGCCATGAAATTCATTGATGGCTTTGGTGTGGAAATAGGGATAAATAATTCTATCCCTGATCCAAGAACCACTTTTATAAAATGTTTTATGGGTTACTTCAGTTTTTCCGTTTGGCAAAGCTTTAAATCGGATGAATTGGCTGCCTTCAGATTTGGAATTTTCCAGATAACAAATCCGGATCAACTTCTTTTGCTTGTTTACTTCCATTACCTCATGACCAACGGTAAGTTTGATGGCTCCCCGAAAGACGTGGAGGTTGAGTATGATGACCTGACCTACACCCATGCCACCGTTATATTCTTCCCCCGGGAATACTTCTTCACCCGTATCTCTTGAATACAATTGATTGAAGTGGATCATTTTTCCGCCCCACGCTTTTTCCGGATCAATAGCCACATATCCTTCCCATACCTCCTCAAAGGGCTGGTCATAAGCATATTTCTCAAAATGCTCGTGGTAGGAAGGATCATGTTCGTTATAGCAGATAGAACTTAAGTCGGCATATTTAGATGCTGCTGTTGCTACTTGATCTTTGGTGGTTGGATTCATAGATACTTTCTCTCCTTGCTGGAAGGTGCTCAAAGAAAATGAAAGTCATCTGGATTGCAAATGTTTTTTATGTGAAAATGAGTTGGAGCTCCTTGTAGTTTAAATTAATTTCACAAGAAGAGGCTATCTCAAAATTAACTTTTGAGATAGCCTCTACATATTATTCTAAATCTTGGCGAATATTTTCTAAAATACCCGTTTCTCCAGGTGTTCCTCAAGGTCCAATCGCTTGATCCCTTCGGACATCCACTGTGGCGCCTCATTTCCTTTTAGATGATGGTCAAAGAATTCCATCATACGCACACTGTAGTCTTTTCTATTTTCCAACTTGCCCAATCCGTGATTTTCGCCTTTATATTGAACCAGAATCACTGGTTTCTTTAACCTTCTAAGTGCAGAATAATATTCAATTCCTTGAGTGAAATCTACGGCTCCATCTTTGTCATTGTGCAACATTAAAAGGGGAGTGTTGACGTTTTTCACATGGTACACTGGGCTGTTTCGTTCATATGCCTCCCAATTCTCCCAAGGCCCACCACGAAATCTACCTTGTGAAGCTTCAAAAATTGACATGTTTCCTCCTCCGGAATTCCAGTAAATCAAATCGTACATTGAAATCATATTAGTGAGTGGAGCCCCCGCTGCAGCTGCCTTAAACATATCTGTTTGAGTAATTAGGAAAGCAGTCTGATAACCTCCCCAAGAGTGACCATGAATGCCTATATTATCTTCATCGATGATCCCTGTTGCTATGGCGGCTTTAACAGCAGGAATTACGCACCACACCGCAGACATGCCCGGATCATCCAGTGTGTAAACAATGTCCGGAATGAAAACTGCATAGCCATTGCTTGTGTAGACGTTAGGATTCCATCCAGTACCGCTGAAACTGGGATTTGACCAATTGTTTTTTGTTTGGGAAAGTTTCTCGTAATAGTAAACAACGGTAGGATATTTTTCTCCTTCTACGTAATTCGCAGGCAGAAACAAGGCCCCTTGTAGTGAGTCGCCCTTATCCGATACATAATTAACTAATTGGGTTCCTGCTGACCAACTATATTTTGAAGCGTCAGGGGCGTTCTTGGTGATCTGTTTTGGCGCTGTAAGTTTCGCATCTGATATATAAACCTGGTCTGGCGTGGTAAATGTCTCTTTTGTGAAGAAGTATACCGGTGCTTCCTCAGCTTTCTGGAGTGCCCCAATACTAGCGTCTTCCCACAATAATAATTCAGCCCCGGGAGCCAATCCTTTTTTAGAAGGCTGGAGCAGGGCTATGCCACTCTTTTTTGTCCATTCCCCATACGTCCGGAGGTATTGTGGAGTGGTCAGATCAATCCCTTTTTCTTCCCGGTCCAGTGAAAACCGATACTGGTAGCGAATCTTTTCAGTTCGACCATTTTGCGTGAGGTTTAGTGGCTTCTCTTTGGGATTAAGCGGGATTTGCCAAATATCCCAATCATCCCGAAGCAGTACATATTGGCTGTCTGAACTCCAGCCCAGAGGGTTAATTAGAGGCTTTTCTACATTGTGATCATCTTCTACGTCCACAAATGTCACCGGTAGATCTTTGGTGATGTTTGTTTCTGTCCCGGATGGAATGTCATATAGATAAAAATGACCTTCGAATCCATAAAGCAACTTACTTCCATCTGGTGAGGCTCTTGGCGTAGATGCGTAGGAAGGCATGTAGAAATTGGTGAACAGTTCTTTCTTCTCCCCCGACTTCAGATCAACAAGATAAAAGTCCCGATGGGCCTGTCCGTCAAGGTTGCCTTCTAATTCATATGCTTGATTATCAGAGCCCAATGCATAGTGCTCCTTGGGAAAAATATTCAGTTCACGCATACTGCTATCCTGGAGCTGGATGTGTTTTCCTGCAGCCACATCATACATGCTATAGAAACTGTAGTTCTTGTCCTGGTTCTCCAGTACCTGCTGGCGGGATTGAAGGCGGCTGTCGTTCCAGTGCCAAATGGTCATATCAGGTTTGTCTGCATCCTTACCTTTGGGCGCCACTTTACCGGAATCGAGTTTAGTTAGCGCTTTTTTGAGATCAGCAATGGTATTTACAGAAGTGTCTGCCATAATTTTATGCAAAGCCTCAGTTTCCGCAATCTTCACAGAATCTTCATTCGACTCTTTTTCAGTTTCATCCTTTTTAGCCAAAACTAAGGGATGGATCCCATAGAAAATCCGGGTCAGGTCCTCTGACCACATCGGTTTCCGATTGGGGCTGATGGTGAATTCTTTAGAAAAACCAATGGTGTCTTTTTGGGGATCATATAGTGTTACCTGTGGGGAAGAAAGGCTTTTTACACCGATCACTTTGCCTTGGTCTTGCTTATATTTTTTATCCTTCACGAGCTTCAGCGCAGCAAAAGCATCGCCTTCTTCAGTCCAATTAATTGACTTGTAGCTGGCTTTGTCAGATTCTAAGACTGCAGTTGAATTCGAGGAAAGGGTAAGTAAGTAAATGCCATTTCCGGATTGATTGGCGGCATCTACTGTGTATGCCAGATGTGCGCCTTTTTTATTAAATGAAAATTCCGCAACATTTCCAAAATTTTGTGCCTTTTCAGTGCTGAGGTTGTACAGGAGCAAATCAGATCCTTTTGCATCCCCACTTCCATCCCGGGTCAGGTTGATTGCCAAGTGTGTAGACGCATCATTGTTAAAAGAAAAGTTACTGACGTTTTCAAAAGTTTTCTTGGTGTCAGTACCTAACTTCAGCAAGGTTAACTTATCGTGCAGTGGCTTACCTTTAGACTTTTCATTCCCCTTCTTCTCTGTATAGGTAGGATATTCTTTGAATGCAATCCATTTGCTGTCCTCACTGAATTCGATGGAAGGATAGTTGGTAAAGCCGATTTTAACTATTTTGGATGAATCGGGTTCACTGATTTTTTGCAGGATTATTTCTGCATCTGCCTCCAGCGCGATGACACCATAGGCAATCCATTGACCATCCGGAGAGATTTTGAAGGTACCTGAATTCATGTATTTCCAGGTAGGAATATCCTTCCAGGTGATCGGTTTGGGAGCCTCGTTTTGGGCTTGAGAAAGGAATGGGAGAAGGCATAAAAGCCATAAAAAAGGGAATTTTTTCAGCATTTCTAAATTAATTAAGAAAGTGAAAATAGTGATTTTGGGGCAATTGCTTCTTATGCCGATTGATTTAAACTCGAACAAAAAAAGGCATGAAGTTTAATTCACGCCCTTTGTATATGATGTATATCCGCTTTTTTTGCCAGTAAAACAATAATAGCTTTATAGGATTTGGAAAACACAAGCTTCAAGGCCTCTTCCGCCTGCCTCGCCGGCAAAGGCAGGTCTTCGGTCTCCAGTCTTCCTTTCAGAAAAGCAAAGAAAATATGGCAACTGGTATCATTGAGGATAATCAGATTATATATAAATAAGTAGCTTGTTATTTAAGGCTGTACACCACTTTTCCGCCCACTACTGTCATTGCAACTTTAGTATCTAAGATTTCATCCTCAGCGATTTCCATGATGTTTTTGTCGAAAACCGTGAAATCCGCCACTTTGCCCACTTCAATGGATCCTTTATAATCTTCCTCAAATTCTGCAAAAGCCCCATCCAGCGTATAAGATTTGAGTGCTTGGGGCCGGGTCATCTTCTGGTCCCCTTCATAACCTCCCTCAGGTGATCCCTGTAGAGTTTTTCGGGTCACTGAAGCATAAAAGGATGGGATGGGATCGACTGGTTCTACCGGAGCGTCTGTCCCATTGGTCACCACGGCACCAGTTTGCATCAGCTTTTGCCAGACGTACGCTCCGTCGATAATCCGCTTTTCTCCCAATCGATCAATAGCCCATGGACGGTCTGAACTTAAATGGATGGCCTGCATGGCAGCGATCACGCCAAGCTCTCCAAATCTTGGGATATCATCCGGATGAATATGCTGAGCATGCTCTATGCGGAATCTTAAATCTTGTGCATCAGGAAATTTTTTAAATGCAGCTTCATATCTATCCAGAATTTCCTGATTAGCACGGTCACCAATTGCATGGGAACAGACCTGAAAGCCTGCAGGAATTGCTTTTTCTGAAACTTGAGTCACTACTTCCATGGGCAATGTCTCGTGCCCCCGATGCCCTGGACGATCGGAATAATCTTCCAATAGCCAAGCACCCCGGGACCCCAATGCTCCATCACAGTTTAGCTTGATAGAGCGTACAGTTAGCATATGGTCCGCGGAGTCGATCATGGGACCTTTATCAATCCATTTTTCTAAAAGGGCGGGTTGAGTTCCCGTAAGCATCACATACTGACGAACGGTAAGTTTTCCTTCATTCTTGAATTTTTGGATCAGGTCAATCACATTTTGTCCGCTACCCGCATCGTGAAAACTTGTGATCCCTTTCTCATTAAGTTCCTTCAATGCCAGCGTCAGTGCCTGTTCTGCTCTTTCTGGTGTCTCAGCTGGGATCAACCTTGCAACTAGTCCGGCAGCTTTCTCTGAAAGGACACCAGTAGGATTGCCCAGTTCATCTACGATAATCTCGCCACCTTCCACTTCATCAGGTCGTTCACCTTTCAAGTTACTGATACCAGCCAGTTCCAAAGCTTTCCCATTTGCAAATGCAGCATGGCCACTGGCATGGGAAAGGTATACGGGATTATCGGGAGACACTGCGTTCAACTCAGCATTAGTCTGAAAGCCCTTGACCGTTTTGGAAGGCTTTTCGATCCATTTGTCCTGATGCCAACCTCTTCCTGTGATCCATTCACCAGGTTTGGCTTTTGCGACGGCTTCAGCCACCTTCTCCACCAGTTCGTCATAGGTTTTGACGTACATCAGATCTAATTCTAGCTTGTTGTAACCTATTCCCATCAAGTGCGCATGAGATTCAATTAACCCGGGAGTCATGGTGGCTCCTTGCAGATCTATTGTTTCAGTGTTTTCGTTTTTGTGCTTTTCAATTTCCTGCGTAGAACCAACTGCTAAGATTATCCCATCTTTTATGGCAACTGCTTCTGCTTTGGGCTGGGTTTCATTCACTGTGTAAATAACGCCATTGGTAAAAATCAAATCCGCTGGTGCTGCCTTTTCTGAAGAACAGGAAAGGAGAAAAATCCCTAAGATGGAGAGTAAGAAGAAGTTTTGCATGGATTTATAGTTCAATCCGAAAACTAGGTTATTTCAGGCGGCTACAAAAGCCAATCCTGTAATTAGCGTATCCATATTTTGCTGGACTTTCTCACTTTTCCATCTATTTCCAAGTTCAGGATGTATAATCCAGAGGCCAAAGTTCCCGCTTGAATCTCTACCAAAGTATTTGCTGGAATCTTAATATCTGTCATCAAGGTTTGCCCCAAGGCATTGATCAATTGTGCTTTGGCTGGAGCATTAGTGATTATTTTGATAGGACCTTCGGTCGGGTTAGGATACACTTTAAAATGGTAATCGTCATCTGGGAAGCTTGTTGAATCTGCACTTGCAAGGTAAATCAGCCCGCCCGCTCTTGTACCCAATATTAAATCTGTAGATTCGCTTAAAGGTGAATTAACTAATGTAATCCAGGTGTTTCTGCCGAGCTTGGTCGGCAACTTTTGGTCTTCAATCTGGATGAAAACCTCGCTACGCGTGTCAGAATTCATAAAGTCGGTAATCTTTATTAAGATACCATTTTGGTCTATTGCGTACAGATTCGGTTTGGCAGTGTTTTCTACTGCTACTGCCAAATTCCGGTTAGCAGGATTGTCTACAAACCCTAGAAAATCTGTGGATACTAGATCCGCTTTTAGCGATTCAAAATCCATACGATATAAGTCAAGGCTCCCATTTTGAGCCGCCACAAGCAAAAAATCTTCATTTTCATAGTTAAAAAATTGTAGGTAATCCCCTCGCTGAGGTTGATACCCAATGAATGCAAGTGGTTCGTATTCCGAATTTCCATTTAATAGATAAATTTTTTGGGTCGGACTTCCTTGTCCGGTAGAAATTCCTGTAATGATGTTGCGATGGACGCCACTTTTATCATTGTAAAGGAGCAATTGGGCATCAATCAACTTTAGATTTTCAAGTGCCTCATTATCCACATCGGCATACTGGAATTTTCTGTCTTCTAAATTCAGTTGGGCCGCAGTTGCAATCACTTCTCCATTTTTAAGCCTGTTGGAAATGATCGTAAGAACTCCATTGTCTTTGTTTCCGATATAGAGCGGTTTGGCATTTTCACCAAAGTCCAGCATCTGATCTTGCAATAAAAATGATCCAAGGCTACCATCCCGTTTCTTTTTTACAATTGAATTGGCAAAGTCTATAGCATAGTTATTGGATTGTTCGCTGGTATTTAAACTGATTATCAGTTCATCGTCAATCAATTGGCCAATATGAAATAGAGGAAATTTTGGTAGTTCACCATATTCCGGAATAGAATTAGAAAAAGTGTTGAAGAGCGGGGAAATAGAAGTTCCAGAATTGGGTAAATAATAGAGGATGTCACATTCATCTCTGCCAAGCACTAAGTCTTCAATGCCGTCATTGTTCAAATCCTGATATAGAATTGAATGGCCGCCAGCATGTAGTATTTTGCTGTTTTCATCAGGAATTGAACGCGCAAGTTCACGGCCTGAACAAGTCTTTCCAAAAGAAATTTTCCCACACCCACAGAATTCGAAATTTCCCCAATGATTTATGCTGGAAGCAAACCCATCCACGTCCGCGGATCCTTTCCGTTCGATGCTGGTGTTTTTGTAAAACTCCATGTAATCCCCTCCTGCAAAATTGAAGATGACCAAATCCAGGTCTCCGTCTCCATCTAAATCTTGGATCAGGGGAGTGTCCAAATTGTTTGTTTGGATATTTGCAGACCCATCTAGCCGGAGAAAGTTATGCGCAACTTGCCAAGAGATTTGATTGCTTGATGAAGTATTTTTATAGGCTTTTATCCCAAGTGCTGTAGCTGTGAAAAGGTCTTTTTTTCCATCTAAATCATAATCTGCCAGAACCAGGAATCCGCTGATATCGGGTGGGAAGAAATAACTTAACTCAGGTAAGTGGATAAATGATTCGCCTTCTTGTTTGAAAACCAATAATTGACGGGAATTAATGTCCCAAATCACCCACTCTTCTACTTGATCTCCGGTGAGGTCGATGGTTTGAATTTGTGCGGAATTTATGCCTCCTGCGAAAGGAGATGGGAGCGTTTTGCCCTTATAATCAACTTCTGGATGCTGATCAAGCCTGAATGTTTCTTGGGCATGGATTGGGAAGCTACAGGCCAGAAAAATGAAAATCCAGAAGTTTCGCATGTAGAATGGTTAGGGAAAGACAAAATTAATACGTGAGTCAGACTTCAAAGATGTGAATGATTCCTTTATTTTGGGAAATAATTTCACTGAATACGATGAATATTTCTTTTTTGTATACCCTATATAAAAACAGTACCGGCGTCAGCACAGATACACGAAAAATAGAAGAAGGTAATCTTTTTGTTGCTTTGAAAGGGCCTAATTTTGATGCCAATTCCTTCGCTCCAAAGGCTTTGGAAATGGGCGCTTCTGCTGTAGTGGTGGATGATCCTGCTGTTTTTGTGGAGGGTAATACGCGGTATTTTTTGGTAGAGGATGGGCTGAAGGCACTGCAGGAGTTGGCCAATTATCACCGAAAGCAGTTGTCCATTCCTGTGATCGGTCTCACTGGCTCCAATGGGAAGACCACCACAAAGGAACTCATGAAAGCGGTGTTGAGTAAGAAGTTTAAGACTGCAGCAACTGTAGGGAATTTGAACAATCACATTGGCGTTCCTTTGACTTTGCTCGCGATTAAGGAAGATCATGAGATCGCGATTGTAGAAATGGGCGCAAATAAACCAGGTGATATTGCCGAACTTTGCTTCATTGCCGAACCTACTCATGGTGTGATCACTAATATTGGAAGAGCACATTTGGAAGGAATGGGCGGTCCGGAAGGTGTTTTAAAAACCAAGACTGAATTGTTTCAGTTTCTAAGGGAGAATAATGGGACAGCTTTTATAAATACGCAGGATCCAGTTCTTTCAAACATGGCAAAGCGGTTTGAAAATCCGGTTTTATACCCAGAGAAAGGGGATTTCTGTGAAGTTATTTTTGAGGAAGCAAATCCTTTTGTCAAATTTTCTGTGGAAGAAGATCAAAAGCAGCATCTGAGCCATTTGATCGGTGGGTATAATTTTGGAAATATTGCCACGGCCCTCACTGTTGGGAAATTTTTTGGGGTGCCGATGGATGAAGCGGTGGAGGCAGTGGAAGCCTATCAGCCTTCCAATATGCGTTCACAACTAATCGAAAAGGGGAGCAATCTCATTATTCTCGATGCTTATAATGCCAATCCCTCCAGCATGGAAGTAGCTATCCGCACATTTGGGCACATGACCGGCAAAAAAAATAAGATGCTGATCATTGGTGATATGTTTGAACTCGGCGAGCATGCAACGGCTGAACATGCCCGATTAGGGGAGATAATCAGTGAATATGAACTAGATAAAGTATGTTTTACCGGGCAATTGATAGTTGCTGCTTTGGCGACTTATCCAAAAGCACTGTACTTTCCTGATCCATTTTCATTCAGGAATTGGCTTCAGGACAGCAAATTGGAAGATTACCTTATTTTGATCAAAGGGAGTAGGGGGATGAAGCTGGAAGGACTGGTTGAATTTATCTGAAGAGGTCCAGAAAGGACTCTGGAGTATAGATTGGAAGAGCGGCTTTCTTGTAATCAGCGATGTTCCGTGTTATAATCCCTTTAATTTTGGGATTTCTTAATGCTGTGTAATATTGAATAGCATCTTCAAAATCGTTAAATTCTGAATTGATAGCTGAGATAATTTCAAATTCTCCTACTGAAAGGATTTTGCAATTTTCAAGTAAGTTTTTAATAATTGAAAATGCAGTAGCTCCTCCTTTTGCCTTTCTTACAATATAAAACACATTTGTAATGATAATTGGGCTGCAAAAGATTATTATTTGTTTTTTGGCACCTAAGGCCATAATCTTTTTAGCATTTATGTAGAAATTTTCTCTTTCTAACAATACATCTAAAATGACATCTGAATCAAGAAAGAAACTAGAGGCCATGTTTTTCTTTTAAATGTTCCCATTTGGCGTTCTCTACATCCTCTTCAGACATTCCTTTTAAAACTCCAACAAGATTTTGTACACTATTTGGAACAGGCTCACTCCCTTCAAGAATCCGTTTTACCAGTCCAGAATCTTCCACCTTTATATCTTCAGTAGGATTTTGGACGGGATTTGTAACATTTGCCAAGAATGACTCCACCAATGAGGAAAGACTTCGGCCTTGTTCCTCAGCATATTTTTTTGCACGTTCTGCAAGGGTGTCGTTGAGGTCTATAGTTATCTTTGTTGCCATGGCTTCTGAATTTATTTCGATAATTTAAGAAGTTTTTCTATCTATTGTGAATCAATTTTCCTTTCAGAAAGTTTATTTTTCGATCATAAACTTCCATGTGCTGTACCATCACAGCATATCATTTAGCGTACTTTTCATATAAAAACTTCAAATGCGACCTTACTTACCCTTTCTAACTGCCCTTGCCGATCACAATTCCAAAGAATGGATGGATACTAACAAGAAGTGGTACTTGGACACACGAGCTGAATTTCTGGAAGATGTGGAAGTGCTGTTGAAAGGAATAGGCGGATGGGAACCGGAACTGCTGGTATTTAAAGCTAAAGATTGTGTATTCAGACAAAATCGGGACATCCGGTTTTCTGCGAATAAAATGCCTTATAAAACTAATTTTGGCGCTTACTTCTCCCCAAAAGGGAAGAAATCCGAGGGGCCCGGGTATTACCTTCAAATTCAGCCCGGAAATTCATTTATTGCCGGAGGAATCTGGATGCCGATGGCTGATACGCTGAAGAAGATCAGGAAAGAGATAGACTATTCTGGAGCTGAACTTGCTAAAATAGAAGGACGACAGGATTTTAAATCTCTATTTGGTGAGATTGAAGGGGAAAAATTAAAAACCAGTCCACGGGATTACGAAGCTGATCACGAGTTTATTGATTATTTAAGGTTGAAGAGCTTTACCGTATCTGCAAAAATACCCGACCGGGACATAGAATCGGGTAACTTTATCAATATTGCCTTGAATGGGTTTCAAAAAATGAGACCCTTACAGGAGTTTTTGTCTAATGCAATAGAGGAAGTGGAAGATGGAGGCGGGCTGTTGTAGTAACATTTGAGGTTTACAAAACCTCGAATGTATTTATAACATGCTTTTTTAACCACGAGGCGCAAAGAAAAGCGCAAAGTGATAGGGTTGGCTGCGAGAAATAAGCAGTTACAGGGTTCAGTCTCAGTCATACAAAAGGGGCATCTGAAAACTGACCTGTCTCCTGTTTTCGGTCTTTAAATTCCGATACAAAAGACCGGTCAAATATCTCAAGTACCCAGAAAGTGGATAATCAGTTTTATTAACTGAATTAGAGCTGAACTTCAAATTCAAGATCCCTGATCTTTTCCAATGCTGCAGCTACCCCGTCTTCTTTATGGTGAAGGGAGATTTCTTTTGCAACAGCTTTTACTTCTGCTCTAGCATTGCCCACTGCCACACCCCAGCCTACAGATTGAAGTAGGTCAATATCATTGTAATTATCCCCAAAAGCGATCACTGATTCCATCCCAAACTCATAGGAATGATCCAGAATTTTCTTCAGTCCTGTAGCTTTTGAAATGGCTCTGGGCGCTATCTCCAGATAGGTGTTGCTCGACCGGTAAAGGTGGAGATCCAGTGCATGCTCAAAATGCAGTTCTCCAAAAAGCCAGGCCATCTCTTGGGAATCTCCCATGCACATGACTTTGTGTGCACCGCAAGTGCCTTTGGACCAAAGGTCAAGCACGCCATCTGCGTGAAGCCAGGTACAGTTGACTTTAGTATTTCGGATCTCGCGCTGAGACCAATAATCGTCTTTTTCTTCGTACCAATTTTCTCCTTGATATAAGCTCACATGGATATCTGTTCCTTTAGTGAGCTTAAGTATTTTAGCTACCAAATGCACTGGAATGCTGACATCCTCCAGCACTTCTCCTTTGGCACTTAATACATATCCACCATTGTAACTGATCAGTGGCTGGGACGGACGGCCAAGATCATGCAGCAAATGCCTCATTGCATCGGGCATTCTTGAACTGGCCAATATTACCGGGAAATCATCCGGAAGCGTCTTAATTATGTCTTTTAATCGTTGTGAAATTTCACGTGTTGAATCTAGGAGTGTTCCATCAATATCGGAACAAAATGCTTTTATTTTCATTGATTAAATTCTGACCAATCTACTTCATTTGCAAAGTCGGTGAAGACACCAAAGCCAATGATAGCAATAAAAATTATAAACGCAGCGAAAATAATAAGTTTAACAATCAGTTCGGCTTTTGCCCAATTGGCCTTCTCAGGATCAGTATTCTTGTCAGTAGCCCAAATGATGAGCATGATCAGGCCAATCAAGGGAATCCGTTTAATCAGAACTGCAATCACCCATTCTCCCAAAGAAGTAGGCGGTTTTTTATAGTCATTTGGTATCATGCTATTGGTAGGTTAAGTTAAAAATCGTTGGTGTCAAACACGTATTCCTGCATGGCAAAATTATCAGGATTAATAGGGTCTGACTGAATGAATTGAACAGTAATTTGCTGATAATCCGAAGATTTTTCAAAGTCGCGCAAGTAGATTTCAGCGCACTTTCTCGCAAGAATTTCAGGTTGATGACCAAGTAGCGATGGATCTCCATTTTCTAGTTTGAGAAAGATAGTGGATTTCGTGTCGTCTTCGGTGTTAGACTGGCTAAGGTTCACGCTCATTCCCTGGAATCTACCCAATGCTCTTATTTCTTCCGAGGGCATAAATCCCTTGCCCATCATGCTTTCCATACCTTTAAAAGCAAATTTTGCAATATTTTCAGGATTGCAGGAGCAGGAACTGACGGTCGCTAGGAAAAATAAAAGAATAAGGGTTTTGAGTCGCATGGTATTTTCCACTGGGAATTCTACCCCTAAATTAAATAAAAAAAGCTCCACATTTCTGTGAAGCTTCTTGTGGAGGATAACGGAGTCGAACCGATGACCTTCCCGCTAGCTAGCGGGACGCTCGGATCTCTGAATCTTATCGCACTTGGTATTCAGCGATAATCCATTCAATGTAGATTTTACTCTTCTTCTTTTTGATTTGTAGTTCTCTTTTTGGTGCAGTAGTTCGGTCAGAATAAAAAAAAGCTCCACATTTCTGTGAAGCTTTTTCTGTGGAGGATAACGGAGTCGAACCGATGACCTTCCCGCTAGCTAGCGGGACGCTCTAGCTCTCTGAAGCCGATCCCACTTGGTATTGAGCTATAATCCATTCAATATAGATTCTACTCTTCTTCTTTTTGATTTGTAGTTCTCTTTTTAGTGCAGTAGTTCGGTCAGGTAAGGTTTCTATATATTTTAGAATCCATTCCGGAGCCCCAGATTTTGTAGATGGGGTCGAACCAGAATTATGGTGATTTAGTCGGTCATCTAGGTTATCAGTAGACCCAGTGTAATACTTATCGGTTTTAGAAGAATAAAGGATATAAACAAAGTACATTCTATCAACATACAAAAAAAGCCTCACATTTCTGTGAAGCTTCTTGTGAGGATAACGGAGTCGAACCGATGACCTTCCCGCTAGCTAGCGGGACGCTCGGATCTCTGAATCCTATCGCACTTGGTATTCAGCGATAATCCATTCAAGGTAGATTCTACTCTTCTTCTTTTTGATTTGTAGTTCTCTTTTTAGTGCAGTAGTTCGGTCAGAATAAAAAAAAGCTCCACATTTCTGTGAAGCTTCCTGTGGAGGATAACGGAGTCGAACCCCTGCCTACTGCAGGCAGGGATGACCTTCCCGCTAGCTAGCGGGACGCTCTAGCTCTCTGAAGCCGATCCCATTTGGTATTGAGCGATAATCCATTCAATATAGATTCTACTCTTCTTCTTTTTGATTTGTAATTCTCTTTTTAGTGCAGCAGTTCGGTCAGAATAAAAAAAAGCTCCACATTTCTGTGAAGCTTCTTGTGGAGGATAACGGAGTCGAACCGATGACCTTCCCGCTAGCTAGCGGGACGCTCGGATCTCTGAATCCTATCCCACTTG
>Ga0307414_10000253_pt1 | contig 33570 bp, 36 predicted proteins | sample DK1Ometagenome_FD_203804 | JGI IMG/M metagenome (GOLD analysis project Ga0307414, IMG submission 203804) | Maize rhizosphere microbial communities from greenhouse at UC Davis, California, United States - DK15-O-3 | ecosystem: Host-associated > Plants > Roots > Rhizosphere > Soil | place: USA... | reverse complement strand
CATTTGGGTTAAACCACATCGGAGGATTAAATGGAAACTTGGGAGGATATCAAAACTACAAGTATAACGGAAAAGAGTTGCAGGAGACAGGATTTTATGATTACGGAGCGAGATTTTATATGCCGGATATTGGAAGATGGGGTGTTGTGGATCCGCTGGCGGAAACTTCGAGAAGATGGTCTACTTATAATTATGCTTACAACAACCCGATTAGCTTCATAGATCCCGATGGTAGGCAAGGAACCGATTGGGTACATAATAGAGAATCCAATATTGTTTATTGGAATCCTAATGCCACAAGTCAGGCTACAGCTGGTGCTAATGAAACTTATTTAGGAACATCAGGAACATATACAACGCAAAGTGGTTCTACAACAGCCTTAAATTCTGATGGTTCTCATACCAATAATTCTTTATTGGGAGGATTGGGAGTAATGAATAATTTAGACCCTTTAATACAAGCGGGTGATTCTGCCCCCCAGATGAGCGTAGCAGCTTTTGGAACTCCTAACGATGGCTCTTATATTAGAGAAACGCCTTCATTAAATACTCAAGAGGGTGCTTTTGCTAATCCTGCTTCACAGTTAGCCTCTACGTTGTTAACCGCAATGCAAGAAGCACCATTGGCAATTGCACCCGAATTGGTTGCGACTAGATTTTTAAGAGGTGCAAAAACAGTTGAAGAGGTTGCTGAAACTTCGGTGTTAACTGCAGGAGAAACATTAAGAATTGAAAATGCCGCTACAAGAATTAATAAGCCTATTACTGTAGTAGGTAGTAGAGCAAATGGTACAGCTGGAGCTTATTCTGATTGGGATTATGTAATAGAAGGAGGTTTAAATAGTAGAAATTGGTCTAAGATTAAGAATTCCATACCAGGCGCAAAATCTACAATGGATAATACTCCAAGAAATATTGATATTTTTACAGGCTCTGTAAACAAATCTAAGCCACATATAACAATTAATCCTCGATAAAAATAATGAAAGTTGAACAAGAAATAATGCTTAATAAATACGGTCAGGGAATTATTACCCATGAATCTTTAGTAAGCTCATTTATAGAGATGAACACCTCTGAACAAGATAGTTTTATGAATGACTTTTTGTTTGTCATAATGCAATCTAAACCATTAAATGAAGATATAGAAAATGCAATTGTCGGAAGCGGATTAAAACCAACTTTTACCCCCTGTACTCTGCTTAAAAAGGGAGTTGATAATAATAATTTAAAAAAAATAGTTCAATTACCAGAAAATGAAAAATTGAAAAGTTTCAGATTACTTCTTGAACTTTATAAAATTGCTTACCAAAGACGATTTGAAATAGAAAAAAATCATCCAAATAAATGGTGGTATTGGGATTTGACAAATCCTGATATTGAAAATGAAATTTATAATTTGTACAGTTAATTGATACAAAATAAACATTGAAATTACCCACTGCGCTAAAGTCCCCCGCTGCGCAAAGTCTATGATTATGGAGCGAGGATGTATATGCCTGATTTAGGAAGATGGGGAGTAATAGATCCTTTGGCTGAAAAGCATCCTGAACTCAATCCAATGATGTATGCTGCAAATAATCCAGTTAAATTTATAGATCCTGATGGTAGAGATTGGGGGATAAAAGTAGATCACGAAAAGCATACTATCACAATAGAGGGTAATTATTATTATCAAAATCAAGATAGTTATGATAAAAACAAAGGAGCTTTAGCCGAATGGAATAAATTAGGAGGGGCATATACTACAGCAGACGGTATAGAATATACAGTAAGCTTTGATTTAAAAGGAAGTGTTGCTGGTGAAGATCAAAAAGTAGATGAATTAGCTGCTGCTGACCCTATAGGGAATTCGGTAAAAGAATTGTCTGATACTGGCTATAATAACTGGTTTAGTGCTATAGCTGGAGTTGACGCTGCTAAAGAACACGCAGAAAATCAAGGAGGTGGAGGAACGAAAGGCGGAAAATATATTGCTAATAAAAGTTCTGCCGCAAATGATAAAACCAGAGCTCACGAAATGGGGCATACTTTAGGACAGGGAGAGAATGACGGTGGTGTAATGAACTATGCCGATAGTTATGATAAAATGTCCAATCCTAATTATTCTAATACCAGTTCAATACTTAAAGACGCTTACAAGCAAGTTAAATCTGGTTATAATTTGAATGGTAATGGTGCTTCTGCTTCAGGAACGATAGGTAAATCTCAATTTAGGATAATTGTTACAGGAGATTATGCTGGAAAAGGAAATTTTTTAAAACCTAAAACCTTAAAACAAAAATAAAAATGTACAATAAAATTTATTTCATATTATCTTTATTTTGCTCACTCTTTTCTTTTGCGCAGGATATAGAAGTTGTCAAAATAATACACAATGCCGATTTTAAATTTTTGAATATAAACCATAAAAAAACAGTAAATCACGATGAAATAGATACATCTAAAAATATATCATTGATTACTACAAATATGGATATTAAAAATCTATCAACATGTAGCAATAGCAAATGTTATACAAAGATGGTTAACGACACAATAGTAAGCAGTGATTTTATTTTGCCAAGCTCGCTCGATATAAAAAACAAACTAGGAAATGTAAAACCTTATATGAATGATTATCTGAACAAGTTGGTTGCTAGTCAAGAAGTATTAAAGAAGAAATCGAACTATATTTTATCTGAAAATAAGCTTAAAAATGTGATTATTATTGTTTTGCAAATGACAAAATCTTATTACAATAAACATACAACTAGTTTGAAATTATGCGGAAATCCTAATGATAAGATTGTGTTATATAGGTATTTGAACGGAAATGATGAATATGAAATTGAGAACAAAACATTATGATTGCATAACTTAAAAACTAACAACAAGAACCCCGCTGCGCAAATTCTGTGACTTTGAGCAGATTAAATAAACCACTGCAATTGCGGTGGTTTACAATAAAAAATTATTTAGGATGTAAGGGTAAGCTTTGGAAGAACCAGTGCAGGAGCTCTTGAAATTACAGATACCAACAACTATTATGCTTTTGGGTTAAACCACATCGGAGGATTAAATGGAAACTTGGGAGGATATCAAAACTACAAGTATAACGGAAAAGAGTTGCAGGAGACAGGATTTTATGATTATGGAGCAAGAATGTATATGCCGGATATTGGAAGATGGGGTGTGGTAGATCCGCTGGCGGAGAAATATAGAAGGTGGTCACCTTATAATTATGCCATGGATAACCCAATTTTATTTGTTGATCCTGATGGTAGAGATATAATTATACATTATAAAAATAGTAAAGGGAAAGTTATGACCTATGATTATAAGACTGGCAGTACATATAAGGGAAATAATACTTTTATAAAAAATTTTTATAAAACAGTTGCTACACTTAAAAAAAATAATGCTGATGGCATTATAAATAGCTTGGAGAGCCATAAGGATAAAATAGTAATATCCCAAACATCTGGATCAAGTTCTGCTTCATATACTGAAAAAGAAATACGGTGGAATGATAAGCAAGGGATCGAAACTAACAAAGGGGTTTCACTAACTCCAACACTTGTATTAAATCATGAGGGAGACCATATGTTAGACGCCTTAAAAAATCCGAGCCAGCATTCAGCAAACTCGCAAGCTGATAAAGATAATCCTTATTCAAATAAGGAAGAAGAAAGAGTAATTAAAGGATCTGAACAAGATACGGCAAAAAAATTAGGTTTAATTGAGGAAGGAGAAACAACAAGAGATGACCACGGAGGACACCCATATAAGGCATCTAATGTAAATGAAAAAGTTTCTCCTAGTACAAGTACATTTCCAAAGATTGACGAAGTTATTATCACGATGCCTAAAAAGAAAAAAGATGGTAATTAAAAAAAATAAAATTTTATTAATATTATTTAATTTAATATTTTGTACTGTAAGAGCACAAAAAAGTAATATTTACATTGCACCAATTGATGCAACAACACCATATTCAATAAGTTGTTCAAACTTACTTGATGCTTTTCCAGAAACAATAAAGAAAGTAAAATTAAATGATAAGCAAAGTAAAGAAATTTATTTACTTACAAGTGTTTTAAAAAAAAACGATAATAAGCCGTATACAAATATTCGATACAAAGGAGAAATTTGTTTTAATAAAAAAAGATTTAACTTTTGTGGTGACCAAGCTTCAATTTTAATCAATGGACAATATTATGAAACCTCAAAGGATTTGTTTGAATACATAAAAAAACTTAGAAAGAAATAATAAATTATTCCCCCGCTACGCAAAGTTTATAACTTTGAGCAGATAACAATAAACCCTCCCCGCTGCGCAAAGTCTGTGACTTTGAGCAGATAAAATAAGCCACTGCAATTGCGGTGGTTTACAATAAAAAATTATTTAGGATGCAAGGGTAAGTTTTGTAAGAACCAGCGCAGGCGCTCTTGAAATTGTGGATAGCAACGATTATTATCCTTTCGGGATGAATCATCTGAAATCTGGCAACAGTTATTTTGGGGCGAGTTCGTATAAGGCATATAAGTACAACGGAAAGGAATTGCAGGAAACGGGGATGTATGATTATGGGGCGAGATTTTATATGCCGGATATTGGACGATGGGGTGTTGTTGATCCGCTGGCGGAAGTTAACAGAGCTTGGTCACCATATCGTTATGCTTATAACAATCCTATTCGTTTTATAGATCCCGATGGAAGATTAGAAGGAGATTTTATAAGTGAAGATGGAACATATTTGGGTAATGATGGTATTGATGATAAAAAAGTTTATGTAGTAAAAACAACAAAATCAAGCTTTGATTCTGGCGCACCATCTGCAGGAATATCTAATAAGGATAGAAAAGCAACAGAAAAATTTATTACCGAAAACTCTGGAAATACTTCCGCATTTCAATCAAATAGTTTAGCATATGATAATAGTGTTGAAATTGCAGGAAGTCCTGATACACGTCAAGGGATGGTAGATATAGTCAATTAGGATAATGGAAAAGGAGGGACATCTGATGCAAATAACAGAGAATACGGAGGTAGAATTAAAAAAGACGGTACTGTTGTAGAATCTCCAATGGGACCTGTTCGCGATCCTGCAACAGATCCAAATGCAAGTATTTCGATTACTAGCTATGGAAATCAATCTATATTTCACTCGCATCCAAGTGGAAGTAAAACTGAATCATCAGTTTCAAATAATATTATGGGATCATCTTCTGCAACGATAGGAGGAACTACAACTACAAGTAGTTGGGGGAATGCCCCATCAAATCAAGGAGGAGATATTCAAAATAGTGGAACTGCAATTAATTATGTTTTCTCCAGATCAAATGGAACTGTATATATTTATAATAATACAGGTGTGAAAGCGACTATTCCTCAAAAATACTTTGTAACTCCTAAAACAAAATAGAAATGAAGAGAATAATATCTTTAATCTGTATTTTTTTACTTTGTTCGTTTACGATTAAAGCTCAAAAAATAGATAATGAATATAAAACCTTAAAAGATGGTGCTATAGTAATTAGTGGTGATGATTTTTATAATTTTTATAAGCAAGAATTGAGTAAAGATATTCAAACCGAAAATTGGAAACTTTATATACAGCAACTTTCTACTAAGATTAATAATTTATATTTACTAGACGAGAATAATCGAGGTTTTAAAATAAACACTATTTCTAAAATACAATTCAAAGAAATTGATATTTATGATAAAAAAAAAAGAAGCCTTTTAAAAAAAGGAATAAATGTATGGAAAGTCATAGAAGTATTAAACGGAAATAGAATCACAATCAACATTATGGATTTTAAATAACATACAAGAATAAAAACTATCAGTTTACAAATGTAGGAGGTTCGGTAATAGTGTTTGAATATTCTTGTAAAGAAAATCAATGGAAGTTATTATCAGTAAAACATTTGGGTACTTAAATAAACAACTTCTCTCAATTGAATGGAGTTATAGAACTATAAGTACAACGGAAAAGAGTTGCAGGAGACAGGATTTTATGATTACGGAGCGAGGATGTATATGCCTGATTTGGGAAGATGGGGAGTTGTAGATCCGTTGGCGGAGAAGATGACCAGACATAGTCCTTATAATTATGCGTTTAATAATCCGATTAGATTTATTGATCCGGATGGACGAAAGCCTGAAGATGATTTTAGACTTCTAAAGACAGGTAAGCTTGAATTAATTAGAAAAACTGATAGTGATGAAAAAAAAGGAGTTCATACAATTTATAATGAAGATAATAGTAAATCGGTAACGATTAATAAAGATGTTATTGATAATAGACTGGATGGGAAATCAACAATTCGTGAGGGAGATGATTCAAGAGTTACAGATTCTTCTGTTTATATTTCTACAGATAAGAAATCAATGAAAAGCTTTTTTAATTTCATCAAAGATAATGTTTCAAATGAATTTAGTTTGGGTGGCTATAAAAATGTAAAAGAAGGTGGAAAAGAAGTCTTTGCAATTTCTACAGAATATAAAAAATCTCAAGAAGGTGTTGGAGGTTATATGGCTTGGAAGATTTTAAGTAATAAAAACATGAAGATGACAGAGTTTACTCACTTACATCCAGGGGGAACAATGGTTCCGTCAGGATTTAATGGACATGGCTCTCCTACAGAAGGTGATAGAGGAAATAAAATTCTTTTTGAAAATGATTTTTATCAAAATAGAACTCCTAATACGTTTAATATAGTTGTACCAAACTCAAACAAAACAATAATTTATGATTCGTACAAATTTGAGGTTAAATAAATTTATAATTGTAATATTTTTATTGTTGTTGTTTTCTTGCACTAAAGATAATACTGTTTCTGATACAATAATAAGCGAGTCAACTCAGGTTATTAAAAATACATCACATATAAAAAGTAAAAATGTAATATATTTATATCAGGATATTCGTGATAATGATTCTATAATAGGCATTACCTATGGATTACCTGTTTATGAAAGAGATAGGTATTATTTAAAAAAAGTTAATGATAAAGCACTATTAATCGAGAAAAACATTTATAATAGTTTTTTTAAGAATGAAAAATTAAAGCTTTGCAACGATTCTAGTTATTTTAGAAGTAAGGATTATTTTCCAAATATTGGAGAGCCATATTTTGTCAATATATTTATAAAGAATGGTAAAGTACAAAAGGTTGAAAAAATGAATGTTCCATAAAAATATTTGTGAGATACCCCCGCTCTGCGAAGTTTATGATTATGGAGCAAGATTCTATATGCCAGACTTAGGAAGATGGGGTGTGATAGATCCGCTGGCTGAGAAGATGACCCGTCATAGTCCTTATAACTATGCCTTTAATAATCCTATTAGATTCATCGATCCTGATGGAAGAGAGCCAAAAACCGATTTTACATTTAGTATAAAAACAGGTGAAGTAAAACAAGTTGGAGAAACAAACAATCAACCTGATAGAATTTTAAAAACAGATAATAAGGGAAATGTGAAATATGATAAAAAAGGTGAGGCAAAAGTTGCTGTAGACAATATCTCAAAAGGTATCTTAAAAGATGGGCAAAATTTTAAAACAACAGATAATATTGTAAATATTGGAGGTAGAAATCAACCAACTTTAGCACAAGCAGAGGATTTTCTTGTAAAAATATCAGGTTATGTAGGGGTTGAATTTTCAGGTGCTTATTTATCTCAAGAAAATTCTAAAGATGCTAAAATTAGTGGTGTATATATAGATGAATATGATAGAAACTCTAATTCAAGCTCTCATACAAGTATTAATCATAATAGTTTAAAAAGGCAAGGGTTATTTACTAATACAGATTTTCATACACATCCCACGCTTGGATATACACGAGACGCTAGCATATCTGCATCTAAAGCGGATATAAATTTCAGGGATGCTTGGAAAGAGCAGTTTCACAAATTTATAATATTGACAAATCCAGCAGTTGGACCTGGTGTCGAAAAAATTGACTATACAAATGAGTAACGCTATGAAAAAGAGTAAATATTTGTTTTTAATAATTATACTGTTATCGTTGTCTTGTACAGGGCAAAAGAAAGATTTTCTTTTTAAAGGAGATTATACAGTTGCAATAAATAATGCTGTAAAAGACTTTTATAAAACATCATCATTAATAAAAAAAGATACTGTTTTTTCTGTTTCCCAGAGGATTTTGAGTCCTGATATTATGGAAGTAAGTATTATTGGCAATCCTAACAAATTTTATATCGATGGAGATAAACCTCTAAATCGAATACCTACGAGTTATATAGAATATAATAATAAATTATTTTATTGGTATGATGATAATCAAAGTAATTCAAAATCTGATATAGTTAATAAATTACAGCAATACAGATTGATTGAGTATAATGCAGATATTATTGCGTACAGCAGAGATGATAAAAAGAAAGGAATGAATTATTATTTTTGTATTAAGGATTTAAGTAAATACAAAAAAATAAAAACAAGTAGCTCAAAGTATATTATCCCAAATATGTCTTGTAAGTAAAACTTTCCCGCTACGCAAAGTCTGTGACTTTGAACTGATAAAATAAACCACTGCAATTGCGGTGGTTTACAATAAAAAATTATTTAGGAAATGCAAGGGTAAGCTTTGGAAGAACCAGCGCAGGTGCTCTTGAAATTGTAGACAGCAACGATTATTACCCTTTTGGGATGAATCATTTGAAGACGGGGAATGCTTTCTTTGTTCAGGGAAGTTATAAAAATTATAAGTACAACGGAAAGGAGTTACAAGAGACCGGAATGTATGACTATGGTGCGAGAATGTATATGGCGGATATTGGACGTTGGGGCGTGGTAGATCCGTTAGCGGAGAAAATGACAAGATACAGTCCTTATAACTATGCTTTTAATAATCCTATCTTCTTTATCGATCCAGATGGGAGAAAGCCTGATGATCATTATATTGATAAAGCAACTGGAAAATATCTTGGGAGTGATGGCGCCTCTACCAATAATATAAGGTCTATTGATAGAAGAGATTTTGCTGATATAAATATAACGAACAATGGCACTACAAGTGCAGAAGCAACAGCACAACTACAAGCAAATAGTAATGGTGTTAATATAGACGATGCACAAATACAGGGAGAATTGCAAACTGTTAGTGATTTATCACGAAAGACAGAGCATCAAACATTTATTGTTTATGATAGACAAAATTCTTCTGTTTCTGCAATAAGGGGAGATGAAGGTACTGATGGGACAACTACAATACCCTCAACAATTTCCCAAACAGGTAATAATGGTGTGACTGTAGATAATTTAATAAAATTGGGTGGAAAATCTTATATCTTAATAGGAGAAGCACACGGACATAATTTATCACAAGACTCAAATAAAATAAATTTAGCAGGAACATCTCCTGATAAAGATAAACCCGCTGCAATTGCGACTGGAATTAATATATATGCTATAGATGCATATAATACGAAAGTTGGTGGACAAGCGGACATTCATAGTGTAAATGCTACAGGAGTACAATCAAAGTTTGTTGGAAAAACAGCAGGAGCCAGTGGAATTGGAACAAAAACCGTAAATGTAGGTTTAGAATCATTGAAATCTTGGGCAGGAATAAAATAAATTTAATTATTATGATTATAAAAAAAGTATTGAGGTTATTATTTATTACTTTATTATTAACCTCTTGTTTTAGTAGAAACTCATCCACTGTAAAATACATTTTACCACTCAATGTAGAAAAGGAAATAGTTGTAGAATTAAATAAAGATAAAAACTCAGATTACTTCATTGTGTTAAATTCGTACGACAATGAAAATGAAATTTCATTAGTAAAATCAAAAAATTTAATTAAAGAAAAGTATGGATTCTATTCTGTTAGTAATTCTGGACGTAGGGTTTTAATTGACGATAAATTTTATCCCCTGATGCTTGGCACAGATTTAAAATTTGGAAAAAAATATTGTGAATTTAAAACATCTTTTCCAAGTTTAAATGAAAGGCTAAATCAAGTTTCTAAAGAAGAAGGGTTGTGTATATTAAATCCTCCCATTAAAATTTATGATAATGCGTTCACTGTTAAATTTAATAAAAGTGGAGAAGTCATAAAATAAAGGGTAATGTTCCAAAGTTAATGTTTCAATTATTTTAATCAATAACTTGCTGAAAATCAAAAAGTAGGTCATATTTTAAACATATTGGTACTAAAACATAGTATTGAAAATCAATACTATGTTTTTGGAAATTGAATAAATATTTGAGAATCATACAAAATGTTTCAAATATGTTGGTAAGTATAAATAGATTAGGTAGGGAAATAATGATAAATTTCGGAAGAAACAGTGCAGGAGCTTTGGAAATTGTAGATAATAACGATTATTACCCTTTTGGAATGAATCATTTGAAAACGGGAACGGCTTTTTTTGGACAGAGCAGTTTTAAAAACTATAAATTTGCGAACAAAGAATTGCAGGAATTTGGGTTTTATGATTTTAGAAACCGTCTCTATATGAATGATATAGTAAGATGGGGAGCGGTAGATAACAAAGCGGAGAAATATCTTTCTTATTCACCTTACCACTATGCAGGAAACAACCCGATCTCCAATTTTGATATAGATGGCAATGAGTTACCCCTGAAGCTTGGGAATGGGTAAATAAACTGGTTTCTGATATTAATAAAAGACAGGGAAAAAATAATACCGAAATAGCAGAATATCGAGCCAAAATAGAAGCGGGAGGAAAAGCAGGACAGATTAAAAGATGGGAAAGAAGCATAGCCAGCTTACAGGAAACTAATACTGAGTTGGAAACTGCAAGAGGTGAAACTGCGGTGTTGGCTAATTCTGATCAATTGTACCATATAAGACCCGATGATTCATTCAGTGAAAGTGGTAAAAGTATTTCTTATACTGGATATGGTTTTGCTAGTAATAGAGTTATTATCGGTATATCAAGTAAAGGAGGTCTGGAATTGCTGTCTCATGAATTAAGACATGCTTATCAGTTTGAAATTGGGGAGCTAGGCTTTATAACTCCTGAATTAGATAAAATAGGCACTCAATTTCTTCATGACAAAACTGATGAAGTTGATGGGTATAGACGAGGTAGTTTTTTTGGTGGTAGTACATATGGAGTCAATGATTTACCAGAAGAATATAAAAATTTACCCAATGGCTCCATCAATATTAAAAATAACCCTCAAATAATAAAAGCACTGAGTTTGCCTGAAGGACAAAGAGAGCAAGCATTACAAAGAATTGCTAATGAGGGAAAAGTATTTAGAATAGGAAAAAAAACATATAAATAAATCAAATAATGGAAAAAATTAAATTATATATCTGTGGAATTATATTGATCTCCTTAATCGATTGTACATCAAGTATTAAAGTTCCAAGTAAATATGGGCTTGGTGAACATCATCCTCGTTATCGTCTTGATCTTAAAAAAGATAATAACTATGTATTTATGTATTTTCCTACTCTTGAGAAAACAACAGGGAAATGGTCAGAAAAGAATGATAGTTTATTCTTAAATTCTGAATATAAAAGTTCTTTAGAAAATGAAAAAGATAGTGTAGTTTACAATGAAAGGCAAATTTATATTATAAAGAAAGATAAACTTATTAATCCTGAAAATAAAAAATTTTATTTAAAGCGTCAAAAATAGTTTGATAATATGTTAGAGTGTTGTTTTTCAGCACTCTAATTTTGTTTGAATCATAAAGAGAGAACTATAGGTAATTGGGAGATAAAAAAAGATAGTCTCATACTTAATTCTAAGTATCTAGGATCACTGATAGAAAAAGATAGTACACCATATCAAAAAAAATATATTAATCAATCCCAATAACGAAAAATGTTTTTTAAAACGTCAAAAATAGTTTGATAATATGTTAGAGGGTTGTTTTTCAGCACTCTAATTTATACCAAATTCTTATGAATAAAAATAAAGTATTTACATTTTTAGGTTTGTTATTAGTTTTAATTGGATGTAAATCTCAAATTGAAGTTCCTAGTAAATATGAGGATAGTAACTTTAATCCACACCGTTCTGGAATTTTATTATATCTTGAGAAAAATAATCATTTTGTGATGAAAATCTATCCTAATTATGAAAAAGAAATGGGGAAATGGGATACGAAAAATGATACTTTGTTTTTAAATTCTGAATACAAAAGTTCTTTAGAGAGCGAGAAGGACAGTGCTGTTTATAGTAAAAAACGTATACTTTTGATAAAAGGAAAAAAACTTATCTATCCTGAAAATCAAAGTTTTCACTTAAAGAGAAAAAAATAGTTTGATAATATGTTAGAGTGTTGGTTTTTCAGCACTCTAATTTTATACTAAAATAATTATGAATAGAAAGAAAAAACCTTAGTATCAGAACCCATTTAAAAAGATTAAATAGAAAAACAATTTGCTTCAGCAGAAGTGCAGTTATTCTAAACGCCATTTTGAAAATATATTTTTGGAGCGACAGTTAGAATATAAGAGTGAATATTTTTTCCTTGTCTTGTATAACAGATGGGAAAATTGTAACTAAAATCTTATGTGGTTGGGAAAATGTTGGGAAAAACAATAAATAAAAAACCGCAATACCTTATTTTATAAAGTATTACGGTTTATTGTTGTGGTCCCACCTGGGCTCGAATTATTTTTTATTTTCCCTTTATTTATCGGATTTTATAGCGATTGTGATTACAAAGGGGAAAGTATAGGGGAAATTTTAAATAACATTTTCTATTCATATACTGGAAATTTGAATTCTCCAAAAATAAATTCCAAATCAATTCCTTCCGAATATTTTGAATTAAAATCTTTTGCTGCAACATAAGCTAATCCAATTTTTTCCTCCGATTTCAAATAAACATCATATACACTCATTGCAGAAATTTTTGGTCCTTGTGAATCAATAATAATATTGTATTCATTTTTATACGTTAAAAACTGATCGAAAATTTTATTCGTAGTTTCTTGTACATCATATGTATTTATTTTCACAATTTCGTGATCAAATCTTTTAATGAAAGAATAAAACTTTTCGTCTCGATCAATATTTTTAAAATAATTCCCATTTTGATAGAATATCACAATCTTTGAAGGCTCATAAAAATCTATTAGCTGCTCTAATCGTGCATTATCAAAACCCGCAATAACAAATAGTGCTAACTTTTTATTTAAATCAAATAGTCCAGAATGCTTGAATAATAATCTCGGAAATTTATGATTTTTAGTTAACCACTCATTACAATATTTTTTTGGTCGGAAATAAATGTAGTTTAGTGATTGTAATTTTCTTTTTAGGAAAAAAAACAAAGTCCAAATAGTTTCTCTAGGAATAGTGGTTATATTAAAAAGGTAATTATTATTTACTTCTGAAAAATAATCTTCTAAGATGTTCCAGCTTTTAATAGAATCATTATATTGCAAATTAATTTCTACAATGTCAAAATTATATTTTTTAGATAATTCAATAATAGATTCATAATTATGATTCATATTACTCATAGATAAATAATCTTCAAAACGAATTAAGGTTATTTTTTCAAGAGTAAAATTGTTTAAAATATGTTTCAAACCCAACATAAATCTTTCTTCCCATCCTAATACAGTAACCAAGTTATACATATTTAGTCAAATTTAAATTCTAATTGTTCAACATTATTATCATCATCATCTTTGAAAAAAGGTATTGGCTTATTATAATAAGCTGCTTCTATAAAAGATTTTGCAGGAATTGGAAAATGCGAATATTGACCATGAGGATCTAGTCCATACGCAGGTAATAGTAATCTATTAGGTACATATAAATCTAATTTTACACCTGTACTTTTATGACTAATAGTTCTTTTATATAGCAAAGTACTTCTCAAACAAAAATCAATTATTTCATTAACTTTATCTTCGTGATCTTTTATTCTTTGTGATATAATAAAATTTAATGCTCTAGGCTCAGAAATAGTTTCATCGCTGAGTCTTCTTTTTAGATATATCATTAATTGATCAAAGAAATTATTAATATTCTTAGCTAAATCAGTAGAGCAATCTTCTATTTCAGAGTCTATGTTCCTTACTTTATTCCAAAATTCAATACTTGATTGTTGAATAATGGTTGACTGCGTAGAATCTGGAATATAATTCACTTTTTCTCCTATGGTAGAAAATTCTTTCTCATACATATAAAAAATAGGTGTTAATAGATTTCTAATAACTCCCGTAGAAATATCCACAATAGTATCAAATCCTGAATAATTTGGTAAATTAGCTTTTGCGCTTCTTCTAAACGCATAGGCTCTCCCATTTTTTGCAACGAAATCTGCTAACTGCGTTCCTTTCGGATCAGGAAATTTTTTCTTTGCAATTTCACGTGCTTTTCTCTTACCAGTTTCTAAGCTTTTCTTAAAAGTTTCATTTATTGGAAAAAAATCTTCTACTGTTGTATCAATTCCCGCAATTTTTAATCTTTTATCTATAACGTCCTTTGCAAAATTACTAAATTCAGAATCCTTACTATATAATTTCTTAGTTAAGTCAATCTTAATAAAATCATGCCCTTCTAAAATAATTCCTCCATTTGAAGTTATATAAAATGGTTTAATATCAGCAGTTGCAATTTTAAAACTAAATAATTTATTGTCCCTATAAGAAACCCATGAATTTATAATCTCTTTATGAATTTGACTTAAGTCTTGTACATCGTCAAAAAATAATGAAAAATGAGAATTATTTAATTTGGTAATTAACCTTAATTGCTCAAGAATAGGTATAATTGTATTATTAAAAGAGAAAGAATAATCTATAAAGCTTTCAAAGTCTTCATTATTTAATTTTTTTTGACTTGCTAAAGATTCTTTGCTTAAATATATTTTTATTTTTTCAAATATTGTTGTACCCAATGATAAATTAGCATCTAAAATAAACGATAGATAATCTGTAATTTTTTTTTCAGTCTCATCATCAATATCAAGACTATCATATGTATCTATGAAGGTTTCGCAAATACACGATAAAATATTTATTGTCAAAAAATGCTCTACAACAACATATTTTTTAGAATCATCTTTATAGAGCAAATATTCTCTTTTCCCAAACAGAGGATTTTTGCAAGGTATATGAATTCCTATAATACTTTGTTTATTCTCTACTTCTTCATTAACTAATTGGATTGGATATGAATAATATAAAAGCGTGGATGTTTTGCCACTTCCCCGTACTCCTATAAGAATTATATTTCTAGTTGATTCTAAAAACCTAGTGTACGTATTATCTTTAATATAAAATTTCAAGAAATCATCTACACTAATATTATTGGGTCGATCAAAAACAAATGGGTTCTCCATATTTATTAAGTTAATGATTTTATTATTTTGTCAACTTCGTATTCATTATCTTTTTCCACAAATATTTTTTCTAAATCTTTTATTTTTAGTTTGACCTCTCCTGGAATAGGATACTTATCTTCAAAAATTATTTGATTTAATTTTAACCCTATCGGTATATGATTTTTTGTAAAATTATAAACCACTGATACAAATTTAAAAACCTGAAGAGTTTCTGAATAGTACTTTGTATATGCTCGTTCTTCATCAAGTTTATGAACCCTGTAGTAGGTAAAATTAATTAATTTTTTTAAATCAGCTTTTGCTTTTTTATTAAAAACATCAGGAATATCAATATCGTACGTGATTGAAACACGCCCTAAATTACGATCTGGAAAAATACTTGTTATTTGAGCATACTTATGATAAATTAAGCTACCATCACCATAAGTTTCTTTTTCTATTAATAAAGAACAAGTTCTTTGTTTACCTTCCGCAAGTTCATCTGAAAATCTCAAAATAGCAGCTAATTCTTGAAGTCTTACTCTATTCGAATCCAAATTCTCATCTTCAATATCTTTCAATGTATCACGGCTTCCGCTTCTTGAGGTACCAGAGTGAGCACTAGCACCTTTAATTATGATTCGTCTTTCAGCTCTGAATGCTCCATGATTTACTCTATATTTATTATAAATTTCAGCAATTTTCTCCTCTGCTTCATGTCCAGTTCTCCCAAAAATATTACCTACATCATGAAAAAGAATCATTAATGCTAAACAATATATTTCTGTTATATTAAAATATGTTTTAAAATTCTCTCCAATAACCAAATGCGTTCGGTCAAAAACATCTTGGATATGCCTTTCACTATGGTCTGATAAGGTTGGTTCCACCCCTTTTATTTCTCTAAAAAAGTTATCATCATACATAGCATCTCTAACGCTAGTATATCTAGTATATAAAGAATCTGTCGAATCACCTTTTTCTCTGAAAAACTCTTTCATTTCCTTTTCAAAGGAAGTTTCATTCCAACTCATAATTGGTTATATTGAATTATTTTATCAAAAATTGCTTTTGCTAAAAGTGGAGGAACCGCATCCCCTACTTGTTGCTGTTGCTGATTTATTGGACCAACAAATTCAAAATTATCTGGAAAAGATTGAAGTCTAGCTGCTTCTCTAACAGATAAGCCTCTGTTTTGGGTAGGATGTATTAACATATTTTTTCTATAATTGCCAATAACAACAGATGGATTATCATTTGATAATCTTCTATATATTCCTCCATGACATCTGGTATGATCCTTATAATTTGTCATTAGGCTATCAGGAATATTTTTCCAATTACCACCTTGCGGAACATGACTGTATCTATCTATTACCAAATCTGAATTTTTTGACACATAATTATTCTTAACTTCTTTCAAACTTCCCCGCATTAATTTTGCGTATTTTGATGTAGGCTTTTCAGAATACTCTAATTTATCAGATATTTGTCCATTTTCTAAATACGGCAAATCAGATAAAGCATCTCCAACCGTAACAATAGAATCTATTTTTGGCTCAGGAAAATCAAAAGCGATCCCATGAAGAGAACCTACAATAAACACTCTATCTCTTCTTTGAGGAACGCCGAAATCAGCAGAATTTAATAATTTATAATTTACAGTATATCCAAGCTGATTTAGCTCTTTAAATATTTCATTTAAAAAAAAACCTTTTTCCATATTAAGAAGCCCCTTAACATTTTCTATTACAATCCAATCAGGTTTTATAAGTCTTGTACATCGAATAAATTCTTTAAAAAGCCAATTTTTAGGATTGTCTTTAGATTTATTTTTTTGATTAGAGTTCGAGTAACCCTGACACGGTGGTCCTCCAAAAAGAACAACCTGATCGTTTTCTCGTTCAAAATCAAACTCTTTTACATTAGATATGTCATCAACAACAACTGTTGTTCCCTTATGATTCTTTGCATATGTTTGAGCTGCGTAATAATCTTTTTCTACAGCAATTTTTATATTTACACCGGCAGATTTAGCCCCATGAGACATACCTCCTGGACCTGAAAAAACCTCAATTCCTATCATGCGTATAATAAACTGATTTAAACCTGCTAATGTATTAAAAATAAATCTATTATTTTCATAATTAATAATCACAGTATGATCTAAAAATTCTAACAATAAGCTAGTGAAATTATTATCTTTGGAGACAAACTATACTTTGAAACTTTAAAATAAAATTTTGTTGATAATTTTTAGTTTACATAAAAGAATAAAATTAAAACCAATAAAATGATTGAAACTCACTTAATTGAAAGTGTATTATCAGCACTTTTTGATTCATTAGAAAAGAAAATAATTGTTAGTCCTTCTGATAGAGCTAAATTGGACTTTGTTATCGAAGAAGATGGCAAGAGAATAGGAATTGAAGTTAAACCACAAAATGTGAAATCAGGAATATTAAAAAACCTCATCTCAACTCTAAACGAGTTCCCTGATTTAGATGAATTTTATTTAATAACTCCTGATGAACCAAATGAGTTTACAATTACAAGATCTCAAGAGTTTTTCAAAAAATCAAAAGTGAAAATTCATTGGTTGAGTATAAATCAATTTATCCAAAATCAAAAATTAGATATTCAGCTAACTGAAGATTTAAAGTCTACCCTAATAGACCTACAAATTGCTGCAATTACTTCGAAATTTGAAACGTATGAGAAAAATTTCATAGGCAATGATTTGCCTAGTGAACATTTAAAAAAGAACTTTAAAAATGTTAAAGATGGAAAAATTGATAAATCGAATATCCTATATGAATTTCGAAGACAGTTCCCATACTCTACAATTAAGAAGCTTGAAGATAATCAAGAGAGGCTTGAAGAAATACTTAGCTTTGGTAAAAAATACGATGATGCAATAATAGTTTTAACTGATATTAAAAGTTTTTCTAATTTAGTATCCGTTTCTGATCCTGATGATCTTAATGATTTAATGAGTAAATACTATACAAATGCTCGAGATTTAGTATTTAAAAATGGTGGAATATTAGATAAGTTTATTGGTGATGCTGTATTAGCTATTTTTAATTATCCTTTTAAAGATCCAAGTTCTTTTACTAATGCTTTAAAATTTTGTTCAGAGTTAATATTGATGGGAAATAATATTCTCAATGAATTTCAGAAAAAACTAGATCAAAAGATTGAAACTGGCACTCGCATAGGGGTTTCAACAGGAACAATTTATCCACTAAATATCAGTACAGATGAATACGATGTAACGTTTATAGGTGATAAAATTAATTTAGCTGCAAGATTAGAAAAAAATTCTGAAGTAAATGGAATTTTGTTAAGCAATAGATTCTATCATCAATTATCAGATACAAATTCAGATTTAATCACTCAAGTGACATTTGAGGAATTACTTATTGATCCTAAGGATGCGAAAGGTCAAATGGAACCTATAACAGCTTGGAAAATAAATAAAACTGAGATAGAAAAAATAATCTAATATCCTCAAAACTATAAATGTAATAATCTGAATTAGTCAATACTTAATCTGACAGTTTTAATCAAATTGAATAATTTTAAAACAGATAAAGTATTATGACATTTATAGCATTGCTAATAGCATTTTAAGAGCAAAAAAGCTCTTTTTAGTGCCATAAAGGATAAATATATTACTGAAAAAAGAACATCGAAATTTGCCTTATTAATTATCCTCCTCTTACTTTATAGTTCAAAACTAATTCATTTAATGAGCTAAACAAATTCGCTTCTTATTTCTTTACTTGATTATCCTTTATATAATTTCAATTGATTAAATAAGAGAGTTTTCTTGCTCCTTATATAACTTTTACTTATATTAAATTTTTACCTTATTATAGTAGTATATTACTCTTTATATTACACCTTATAAAACATGCCAAATTTTGGTTTAAAATTACTTGGCATCATACATTATTTCTAAGCTTTTCAATTTTCCATTTTAGTTTGTCATCTAAAATTTTCTGATACCCATTTTTACTCTTCTCTACAAAATCTTCATAAAACTTTTTATAATGGGTTCTATAAAAGCTTTGTTTATTAACATTTAGTAAAGGAATAAACTGAGTAAAAAATTCTTTTTCTCTTATTGTTTTGATTCCAGTGAAAATCAAAAGCTTATCCAATGCTCCATAAGATTTTCCTTTTATATCAATTTCTATTGCAGGGGATAAAAAATCTACAAATTCAACATTTTCATACATTTTGTAAAGCATATCTCCCAGAGAATTCCAATTATCAAGAATTCTTTTCAGTGTATTCATAGAGTCTTTGTAATTTCCAAAATTAAATCCACTAACTTTCTCTATTTTAACCTCATAGCGTAACCAAAAATTATTTTTCCGAATCATTGGCTCATGAATTGCTCTTCGTCTTTGATTTCTCATTATGTCCCCACTATCTAACATTCTTTTAAGCTTATCATAGAAACTTACTGAATAATTACCTCCAATAAATGTTACTCCAGTATTCCCATACACTACCTTTTCAGGTAGATTATCACAACTTACAAAACACGGAATAATAGCTTCCATATCGCTTTTAAATCTTAATGTTACTCCTAATTCTATTTTTGTGACTCTCGCTTTTAACATTCTACCTTCATCAATTTGAAACATAGTAGCATATTTAAAAATAACATCTTTAAATTTTTCATAATCTAAGTCATCAATTCCAGCTTCTCTATAAAAATCTTTCCTAAAATTACGATGTACGATAAGCTCATTTCTAATATTCGCATTTGGATTACCTGAGAGACCTTTTGGTTTGGCATAAACAATATACTTTATGTATAAATTTTTCTTGTATTTTGCTTCATAACTACTATAGATAATTGAGTCATCTTCATTATCATCAATACTGCTTTCATCATCTTCCTCTTCGTCGCTGTTATAGTTATTTTTAAAATAATATATTTTTGATCCTTTACTATTAATTGGATCAAAAAAAAGCTTTTTAAGAATAGCATCTTGAAGGTTTGCGTTATCTACACTGAATTTTATTCTATCAACCATTTTTTTTATTTATTTAAAAATTTTTCGACATCAATTACTCTAACGTATATTTTTGAATTACGACCTTTCTGAACTACTTTTAATCCCATGGCTCTGTATCGATAAAAAGTTTTTTCACTAAACCCAAAATGTTCACAGGCTTCTTTCACTGTCAATAATTCCTTAAAATTACATTTTTCATTGATAAGATTTCTGAGTTGTTTAATTTCTTTTTTTAATTTTCGATTTTGCTTAAATACATACAATGCTAATTTTTTGTCCATTGCTTTAATTTTTATTTGTTAAACAATATTTATTTTGATTAACTGCAGTAACATTAAAAACGTTGGTTATTTCATGGGGTCATTTGATACCAAAAACAGAAAGTATTGATTTTCAGAGACAAAAATTCACATAGAAAAAAAGCGACCAAATGATCGCCTTGTCATATTATACCTTAATTAGGTTTATTGATTTTTATAAAATAATTATTAATCATCAAAATCCATATTTTTCCTCCCTTTTTTTAAATGCTTCCATACCTCCTTCTACTATTTCCGTAATGTGTTGTCTGATACCCATACTTTTCAGTAAATCTTTACAATCGTCATCACTAAATGAATCTTCTAAAGCACCGTTTATATAATCAAATTTGTATGGGCTTTCACTATCAGTATCATTTTGTCCATTTTGGTTAGCCACTATAATATTTTCGGCATCCGCATTCACTACAATATTTGGATTATGAGTTACTAAAATAATTTGCCTTTCTCTTTTTCTTAATTTTAAATATTCAACTAGCTCTTTTGAAACAGAGCGATTATCCAAATTGTCTTCTGGTTGGTCAATTAATATCGGTCCATTATCTTTACTAAGCTTAATAATCAATTTTAATAATACAAAACTAGCTTTACCTGTTGACATTTTATGAATATCATCATTATCTGATTTTACATCCCAATGATCAAAAAAATAATCTGTTAATATTTTTTTACAAGCTTCTCTTTCCGAATTATTTCCTTTTAATATACCAGCATTATTTTCAATTTTTTCAAATAGATTTACTAACCCATGTTTTATAGAATTAAAATCAACTTCTGAGAGAGCAGTCTTTACATTACCAGTTCTTTCATATTGATATAAATATTCAAAGCCATCATTATTGAAACTTCTCCCATCAATTATAGACTCTACTGTCTTTCTAAATTCAGGAAAGTTATACTTAACAGAACCAATAATGTCTACTTTATCATCTTGACCCTCTAATAACATTATTCTTGGCTGCAATTCTTCTAAAATCATTGCATAAAGTTCAAAGTTTTTTTCAAACTCAAGGAAAATTTTTTGTTTTTGGTCATTAAGAGTAACAATATTATCTTCAATCTCTTTTTTAAATTGTTGAATTTCACTTAACTTCTTTTGATCTTCAGAAATACTTGTTTGAATAGTTTCAACTTGTTTTTGATTATCCAGTTTTTCATTAAAAGGCTTTAATCTATTTTTTATGTCATTTTGTTCTTCTTTAATTCTTAGCAAATTTGTCTTAAATATATTCTCTTGAATAAATTTTCCCTCTTCATTTTTTTTGATTTCATTTTCTATTTCATTAACATTACTCAGAGAATCATCTATAAAATTATATTTATGTAAGAAATCGGTTTTAATCACCTCAACTTCTAATGATTCACCTAAAAGGCGCTTACGATTCAAAAAGTCACCAAGAAATCTTTTTATTTCATCGTTGAAGGTTTTAATCTTATCAAAATCAGAATTAATTTTACCTTCTTCAATCTTTAAAAGATTCATTCTTTCATTCAAATTATTATATTCTTCAGATTCTTCTGGTTTAAAGGTAGAACTTAATTGGTCAAGTTTATTTTTATTCGAGATTATACCTTCCTCAAGAGCCTTAGTATCTCCCCTTGTCAGTAATTCTTCTTGTTTTTTCTTAATAGTATCCTTCAACGAAAAGTAATAATCTACATCTTGTTCTCTTTGGTGATCATTTCTAATTGCTTTATCAACAAAATCATTATATTTTTTTTTATATTCTGAATCTTCAAGAATTAAGTCCCTAATTAACTTTTTTAAAGTATTTCCATTCTTTCTACTTTTATCAACTAGATTAGAAAGATGATTCTGAGGGATATATTTTACACTAGGCAAGATGCTGGATTGACTAGGTCTATCAACAATTAATTGTTCACTTCCAGAAAATAGTTTAACCTTAAAATTAAAAAGATGATCGCCTTCAGAGAGGTCATATAGATCCTTAAATTTATTATCGTCTGTATCTTTATACTTTAGGATATTATTTTTCAATAAATCTTCATCAGCATTATTTAATAAAACTTCTGCATTTAGGGTTCGTGCAATTTTGTAAAGTAATATTGACTTTCCCGACGATTTTCCTCCAATTATTACATTTAGATTTTTATTAAATCTTATAATTTCAGGAGTAAATTTATTATCTGATGACTGAAAGCTTACTTCTCCAATCATTAGGTTATCTAATTTTTCAGATTCAGGTTCATCTGTTTGAATTTTTATTCTTTCGGCAGGTTCATATATTATTTGCTTTAAGCCCTCAAAGGTAGTCTCAGCTTTTATCCAAGTAAACTTTTTACCTATACTATCAAGATTATGGGCATCGCTATTCTGTAAAAGTGGTCTTTTATAAGTGAGCCAAAATTTTGAATCTTCTTCTATATTTTTCGGATTATCAGTAGAATGGATAAGAATATCTGCATATTTAGTTAATTTCTCATAGTTTGTACTAGTTCGAGCATTACCTTTTCCTCGAGATAAAAACCCGATTAAATACTTTCCACGCAAACCAATAGATTCTTCTTCTAAACATTCTTTCAATTTATCAAAATTGATTACAGCATTTTCAAAATCAGATTTTTCAGTTAAATCAATACATTTTTTATTATTTCCACTAACATTTGCATCCATATTATGCAAAAATTTTTCAATATTTTCTTTGGTTACATCATTAGAAAATATAACATGTAAATCGAGACAATCATCTTCTTTATTCTGATAGTCTAATCTAATTTCAAGGTTCAAAAAAGTTGTTATTCCTTCCCTTTCAAGCTTATTCTTTAATTCAAACTCTCTATCGTCGAACTTAAAATAATTTGTTAATCCAATACACGATATATTCTCATTTTTTAATTTTTCAATAAATTCACATTCTTCACATTTGTATCTATTTAAAAATGTATAAGGTGTATGAACATGCAAATCCCATTTTCTCCATTCTGACCCTCTTGTAATTCCCATAGTTAAAGTTTTTAGTTTTATAAAAATGTAAAAATTAAAAGAAATACTGAAATAATGATACGGGTTTCCGTAAATATTTCAATATTGTTAAATTTCACTAAGTATTTATTTTCTTCCAAAATCAGCAGGATTTTCACCCCAAGCTTTTGTTTCCCATTTTAGAATTTTATTAGAGTACTCATTATTTTCTAACCAATTGACAGCTCTATCAATTAATTTAAAGAGTTTTATATTTTTATCATTCTTTTTCCGACTTGTTCTAACCTCTTTATCTCTTACCCATGACATAGCATGCTTACTGTCAGAATAGATAGGTTTATTTATATTTTCTTTTTTACAATAAGCAAGTGCATGAACAATAGCAAGGAATTCCCCAATATTATTAGTTCCTCCTTCAAATGGTCCTTCTTTAAATAAAACCTCCTTGGTTTTAGTATTTACACCTTGATATTCAACTAATCCTGTATTTACATTACATGCTCCATCAACAGAAATACTGTCTTTAATAGGATTACCAATTAGGGCTAATTTTTCTTCGCTTAATTTAGATTCAAAAATATCAACTCCTATAAATTTTCTACTATCACTATTGACAGCGTTTTCGGCTAGCTCTCTAGTTTGAAAAGATTTAAATTCGGCATTAGGAAACCCATGCGTTTGTTTCTTACATTCTTCCCAGCTATCAAATATTTCTGTTTTATATCCTTTCCAGACAACATAAAATTTTTGTTTTCCCATAATTCTTAATTTGTGATGGCGTTATAATCTAATTTTATGATAAAAGTCTACAAACTATTCTGTTGAAGCTCCTATTTTGATTCCAAGCATCGACACCTGCCTTTTTTATTTTAGAACATAAATATTCAAGTACAGAAAGACAGTTATGACCAAAAGGATTAAAGTAATAGAATTTACAACAGGAAAAATTTCTCTAAGAAACTGGTTTCACAAAGATCATTTTCATTAATGAAGGATACCAGAAAATAACAAAAACTACTTAAAAACAATTACAATCTAAATTTTTAAAAGTAGGACTTACTTTAATTTCATTTTTCAAACTATTAAAAATTCTATATGCTGGTTCTTTTTCTTCGGGTATATAGAAATTTATCAGCTCTTTTTTATTATTAAAAAATGTACTCCAAACATAATCTTCATCATAAAAATCTGTATTATTTTTCAATAAATCAGTATTGTTAAAAATCTTTTCAGACTTTTTAATTGACTTTTTCAAAAATTTTAAATCTTCATTCGTCTTTCCAATTAAAAGAATACTAATGTTACCATATTTTAGTTTAATTTCTTTAGCAGAGCCTACTTTTAGGGTTTTTATATCACCTTGCGATAATTCAAAATCAACATTATAGTTTCCATCCTTATCTTTTAAACTCAGTATAGTAAGATAGTTTTTGTTTAGATTCACTTCTTTCTCAATGAGATTTGTAATAAAAGAATTTATTATCGGGTTTATTGAGAAACAAGAGTTATCTTTCCTTGTTTGGGAAAAAGCATTAAAACAAACTAATATAAGTATTGTTATAAAAAGTTTCACATTCTTATTCATTTGCTCCTGTTGAATTATAGTTAAAATATTTTCCTTTTGAATAAAGTCTAAATCTAACACCTTTGTAGCTATTATCAATAGTATTAAAATAATCTACATGCCCCCTTCCAGACAACATAAAATTTTTGTTTTCCCATAATTCTTAATTTGTGATGGTATTTAATTTAATTTTACGGTAAAACTTAAAACTATTTTGATTTATTTATCATACATTATTTTGCAGGAGGGGGTGGTGGAAGATATTCATACTCAGCATTTAGTTTGAAATATTTCATTAAATTTCCTTTATCAATCAATTCTAAATTTTGCAAATCTTTTATTTTATAAACAAAACCTTTTTGATAGTCATTCCCATGATAATATGGTGGTTTTAAGTCGTTATCTATAAAACTTAGCTTATTTTCTTTGATTAATTCAAATTTTGATTTATAAGGTTCAACAACGATAATTTTATTCTTTTTATATTTAAAATAGCCAACTTTTTTCACATTATATGTTGGACGAAGTATATTTTCGCTTTCAGAAGACATGACAATTAACGTATCATATCTATTAAAAATATAAAAAACACTATCTGTTTTAGAAATTCCTTCATGTATTTTATCTACACTTTCAATAACGGTATTATAGATTTCATCTGATGTAAAATATTCATTTTCCTTTTTACAACTAAATAAACATAACAACAAGGAATAAAGAATTATTATTTTTTTCATTTTAACGATTTTAAATTAATTGTAGAACCTACATTTACTTTAGAGTTATTATGCCAATAGTATTTCCATAGGGTACTTTTACCTCCATTAGGAGCATAAAAAAGATAATGGCCTGGATAATTATTACTTTTAGTTCTGTTGTAATATACTCTATCTCCAGCTCTTGCTACACCATAATCTCCGTCAGTCATACCATTAACAGGTGAAGGACCATTTACATTTTTATGTGAATGTATTTCAAATAATAATTTAGACATAGATTGATTTTGAAAATCAGGAGGCGTAAAGCCCTCATCATGCCCAGTATACACCGTGTAAGATACTCCTCTTCCAACTTTATAAGCATCCAATCCCCATTCTACATTAGAATTTTTTGCAGCAAACGTAAATACATTCGAAGCATCCGAAGGATCTGTAGTTCTTCCAAAATTAATCCCCTTAGGAAAACCGGTATCATTCAATCCATAATTAGTAGCTAAACTACTTATAATAGAACCATCTGTTGCTTTTGCCTTATCTACAACAACAGGACTTACTTTGTTATCTACATTGCCTTTCTTATCGGTTGCAAATAGCCTGTCATCATTTCTTTTTTCACTACCATCATTAGGGTCTACTCTTGTAACGCTTCCGTCTTTCAACAATTTAAAATCAGTAAGAGGAGCTCTTCCGTCAGGATCAACATTACTTATAGGATTATTAAATACAAAATTATATGGCGACCAATTACTAAACTCTTCGCTCAAAGGGTCTGGCGAAAACCACCTTCCTGCTGTATCTAAATAAGGCTGAGCATCGGGATCAGTCAAATCTATTTCCCTGAACTCTACAATATCTTTCGTTTTTTTGTTGTAACGGATAGAACCAATACTTACAATACTATCCATATCGTGGAATTCTAAATATTTTCCTTTACTCAATGTTGCTACTTTCGGATAATAACCATATTTCTTAAAAGGATTTCCCACTTCAATATTTTTTCTTCTTCTTTCAGCTTCTTCGGGAGTAAGCGGATCATGGCTTTTTAGAACCTCGTTCATGTAAGGTCTGGCTCTTTCTTCTTTTGTAAGCTTTACGGGGTTTACATAGGGCTTTTCGGTTTTCGTTCGGGAAGGAATTCTTTTCTGGGCAAAAGTTCCGTTTATCCCTATCGTAACTAACAATAACAGAGTAATCTGTAAACTTCTTTTCATATTCATTTTGTGGTTATTTTACAAAGTTATTTAATTTTTTATTCTCGTATTTACTTCTTTCCGTTTTTAATGATACCAGCCAATCCAAATACATTTCTTCGGGCATCTGCCTGTATCCTATTTCGTAGATATAGCCGTATTCTTTTTTCATGATTTCAAACAATTCCTTTGCTTTAGGGTTTCTCAAAGCAAGTTTTATGTTTTCAGGATTATCGGTACTCAGATTTTCCTCCTTCATTACCTTTTCAAACATTTTCTTATGGGTTTCAGCTTTCAATATCAAAGCTTTTGCAAAGTAAGGGTAAACCTCAACCGCTCTTTTAGTGCATTTCAAAACAAAACTTCCGTCGTTTTCGGGAAAACTCTTATTGTAAGCCTGAGCTAAATCAAAAAGACAAAGTGCCAAACTTTCTTTATTATTCAAAGCTTTCATGAAAACTCCGTTCTTAATAGCATCCAAATGAATATATCCCGAAGCCATTAACCAACCATCTTCGGGGAAAATTCCGCTTGTAAGTTCGGTATTATACCAACCCACCGTTTTTATGCGGTGCTTTATATAAACATGGTTTGGAGCTAAAGCCAAATTAGCATCTACACCTAATTCTTCAGCTAGGATTTTATACAGATACGGCATGGAATTACAGTTCCCTTTTTTTGTCAGTAGTAGTTTCGATACAAAAAGGTTAGAAATTTCTTTATGCCCAAATACATCCTCAAAATCATAATTGAAAGGTTTGTACTGAACAACAGTATCTTTTAACATTACAGGAAGCGACTGACATATAATAGAAAAAACAGCAGCATATTTACTTACATTGTCTTTATCACCTTCAGGATAGCTCAGTTCTCGGCTTTTCAATATCGAACCAGAAAAGGCTTTCAAAAAGCTTATTTCTCTTTCAAGATGGGGTATATCTAGCTTTCCTTGATAATAGGCATTTTCTACACCAAATACAGCATTTTTAAAGCTATATTGCTGCCTGTCATTCAGCATATTATCAATATTCTGATAAGCTTCTTCATAAAATCGGTTTTCTTTATCGGTATTTTCCAAGAAAACATTTTTTATTTCCTGACCAGAAACAAGATTACAAAAGAATAAGCTTATCAGGAAATACAATTGTAATAGATAATTTTTATTTTTCATCATTATTAAAGCCATTCTTTCGGAATTGGATTGGTTTTAGGTTTTTCTTCTTTTTTAACAGGTGGAGATCTCTTTAGGGCTTCCGCTCTTTCTTTTTGTTTCTGAGCATTAATTATTTTCATCCTCTCGGCAATCTCTTCACTTTTTTGTTTATGATCTTCCTTTTTCATGTTAGTTAGCCAACTCTCATAAGCTTCTTCGGGCATAAACTCATATCCCAGATTTTCTATTTTGTCTTGTCTTTCATTCGCATTATTCAGAAGAAAAACAGCTTTAGGATAGTTTTGGATTTTTTGAAGGTCTTTTTTATCTCTGGGATTAATTCCTAAATTTTTCATCGCTAATTCAAATCGGGAAATATCGTAATTAGCCCTTATCATATTAGCAAATATGTTATTGGGAGAAAGTTCCAAAGCTTTATTTATAGTTTTAAAAACGAAATTATCATAACCGTATTTATGAATATATCCATTCGCTAAATCGGTATAAAACTGAGATAACAATTCCTTTTTACTAAGGTTATTCATATAGATTTTGTTTTGCAGGGCTTCGGACTTTATATAACCCGATTCCAAAATCAAAGAACTTCCCGTAAACATTCCGTTAGTAAGTTCTACATCTATCCATTGCTCCTCTTCATCCATAAAACGAATATAGCTATGATTTGGGGCATAGGATATATAAGCTTCGGCTCCCAATTCTTCGGCAAGAATTAAATAATACAAGGGCATCGAATGGCATTGTCCGCTTCCTTTCTCCATGAGCTTATCTACAAACGTTTTCGTCCAGTCCTTCCTTCCCATGTAATCCTCGAAATCATATTTCAGGGCTTTATGAGATTTCCCTTTAATATTCATGTCTTCGGAAAGAAACTTAAAAAGCATCAGATTTTTAGAGCTGTTACTCAATGTATCGAACTTCAGTTCTTTCATTTTCCGTTTCAAAAGCTTTACAGTTTCTTTGGTTTGGGAACGGAACTTCGCAAAGCTTTTTTTATTATCAAAGTAGGTATTTTCTACAATGAAATTCGCTTCTCCGACAGAATAATTATCAGTATTTAAAGAAGAAAGTTTGTCGAATGCATCATAATAGGATTTAGTACCGATTTTGTCTGACAAAGAAGGAAAATTATAAATAGCGTTTTCTTTTTCCTCCGCTTTTTCGTAGGTCTCCTTTTGTATTCTTATTTCCTCTTCTTGCGCTATTTTTTTCATATCCTCCGCAATTATTTTTTCCATTTGGGAGTGATTACTCTCACGACGGGAAGGCTTTATATCAAAAGCAGGCTTTTCCGTCGGCAGAACAGCGGAATTAACAATTACAGAACTGGAAGATTTGAGAGCAGAATTTTTATTTACATAGGGAGTAGGATTCGGGATGCCAAGAAAATCGGGTATCTGCGAAAATCCTTTTATCCCAATGAGAATAAAAATCAAAACAGTAAAATTAATTTTCATTATTTAAAATCATCATTTTATTATTTGTGCTAACAATAAATTTTATACTTCAATTTAAAATACGCAATATCGGAAAAATCATGGATTCATACATTGGTATTTTCCCTGTATTTTGAATTATTTATTCTATTTTACAAATCTATTTCTCAGAAGCGACAAAAGATGTCGTAACATAAATTTGTTTTTCCCAAAAATAGAATGAGTGGCATTTTTAAAACTTTCACTTGTATTGCTAAATCTCTAACAGGTTTAAAAGGTGCGATTTCCTTAGTATAAGGGCTTTTCCCTTTTTAGACTTCATAGAGCCTTTGCAGGTATCCCTTACTTGCTTCTTCTTGTATCCTGACTTATGCTTTTACTTGATTATTTCAGTGAAACATATTATGCTTTTACTTGCTTTCGACTTGTTTTATTTTTTCTTCCAGAATCTTATTTGTAATATTTGATTCCCTCAGCTTTCATAAAACCCTCTAAATTTCTGAAGGTGATCTTATCTAAGCTATTGGTAATACTCTGAATATACGCCTTGCTATTTTTGCATTTTCTGGAAGTAAAATCAATAATATTCCCGTTATCATCTTTGTATATTTCGGTTTTTTCCAATTTTACCACTTTTACATTGATATAGGAAACATAATATTTGACCTGGCTAGCACACGTTGTATCTAACAAAAAGAAATCTAAACTTTTTTCAGCTCCAACCAAAATTCCTTCTTCATTGAAGTAATAGTCATAAGATGTTTTGCTATCTCCAATGTGACCCCATAAATCGTCAGATTTACTGATATAAACAATTTTATTATTTTTTCTAATGATTTTGTAAAACAGATCCCATTGAAATTCAAATTCCTCAACAGGGTTATCGGTTTTACTCCGCTTTATTCTACCGTCAGTAAGTTTAACGTATTCCATAACTTTTGATTGCTGATTTTGCAAAACTCCTTTCACAAACAGTTTAGTCTGTTTAAATTCATTTTCATAAGAATTTTGTGAATAAAAAACTGAGAAAATGCACAGATTGATAAGTACGATTAATTTTTTCATGATTAATTGATTTGTATTGAATCTTCTTCCAATTTTTCTTTTTTCCTATTGTCGAATTCATCACGGTGGATTTCGTCTGATTTATATTTTTCAGCAGAATAGTTATATGTATTCTCATAAGCAGGCTGATAGGATTCTTTAATTTTGGACTGTTGTTTCCTTTCTCTAAAAATTTCCTCATATTTTAGACTTTCATCTTCAAATACAACCTTTGTTAATCCAAATATTCCGTAAGCCGTGATGAGATTTTCTTTTGAATTTTCGTCTCTGAATACCAATTTTCTTAGAATTACCAAATCCTCTTCATAAATGCCTATATTTTTATATCCTTTTTTTGAAATACTATTCACAATGAAATGCTGAGAACCCTTTATAGTAAGCTCTTCACCAATAAAAATATTTTTAAACGTTTTTATTAATTGAGGTTGGGAAATCATAATGTCATCAACAATCTTATTCTGCATTTTAGCACGATCGGGCTTTAAGAAAAAAGCAGAAACGCTAAACAAGATGATTATACCAACGATTATATAAAAAGAATAACTTTCTCCTGATTGCATTTTTTGAGTTATGTAAAGGTCATTTACACTCTTTTTAGTAACATCCTTATCACTTGAGTTACGTTCCTCATCAGGAAACATTATAGAAATATCCCGTAATACCTCTAAAGCAAGATCATTATTATATTGTTCTACCATTTTCGGAATCCTGAAGAGATCAATGATTGCCCAGACAAAAAAGCCCCCTACTGTAAGGATATACAATATCAGCCAACCCCATTTTTTAAGGTAGGCGTAATGCCATCCTAAAAGAAACCAGAGTAGGTAAGATACTCCTACAGATTTTTTTCGTCTTTCAAATTCGCTAACAAAGATTCGTTGTTGTTCTGAGTTCAGCTCTCGAAATTTTTTCTGAATCAGATAAGAAAAGTTTCCCATGATTATTAGTAGCTGTTCAGTTCCAAAACAGCTTTAAATATATACATAGAAAAAGCGTGGAACTTTAAGCCAATCCGTTACAGAGGTACCGCTAAGAACCCTAAACCCAGATATGACTTATCGCCCACGCCAATAGATGACACGGGCGTAAGCCTATCGAATTTGGGTTTATAGAAGATTAGCGGTTTTCTGTAACCAATACGATAGCTTACGCTTTTATGTTAATTATATTTTTACTTCTACGAAATTACGATTTTTTACCATATCTAAAATCTTTCATTGCATTTTGAAGTACAGAGAAGTTAGAATTTGTATAAATCAACGTATTGGAAATGTTTTTATGCCCTAAGAGCTTACTAACTAGCGGTAATGGAATATTGAATAGGTTAATTAGGCTGCTTCCAAATGTATGTCTACCAAGATGAAAATGAACTCTTTTATTAATTCCAGCCATATCAGCCAAATCTTTTAAATTATCATTGATGGTTTGATTAGCAATTTTAGGAAAAACTTTCTCATCTTTTTTCTTTCCAATCATATATTTACATAAAACTGACATTGCTTGAGAGTTAAATGGTACTTTTAAAACTTTATCCGTTTTCTCTTGTATAATCGAAAGTATAGAATTTTTAAGATCAATATTCTTAACTAATAGATGATCACAATCAATAAATCTCAAACCCGTATAGCAAGAAAACAAAAACATATCCTTTGTCAGTTTATATTTTTTTGACTGCAAATCGTCAAATTTTAAATTTCTTAAACTTATAACCTCATCTTCAGTCAAGTATTCTTCATTCACTTTTGGACCTTTAAACTTAAAGTTATTATATGGAGAAAAACTAATTTTTTGCATTAAGTAGATTTGATGAATAATAGATTTCAGACATTTGTGCATATTGTAAACAGCACCTCCCTCTTTCAGTTCCAATTTTTTCAAATACGAGTCAAAGCCTTTCACAAAATTATAGTCAATATCTGAAGTACAAATATTCGACTTATAACTTTTAAGTCTTTTTCTTAATAATGAATATTTATAAGATGTAGCTTCTTTAAGCCCTTTAGCTTCAACAATTTCATCAAAAAGTTGATAGAAATCATTATCGTTTTTTCCTTTCAAATACCGATCAATTAAATCAAACGTAATAGATACTCCCCCAGCTTCTTTTAAGCTACAATGTGCTTCTAAGTCTGATTTTATTTTATTCAACTTAACATTTAAACATTTAAATCCTTTACCAATAGCTTTAGAATTTTTATCATCCCAAAACTTAGGATCAATGGATTCTTTTAAACTTATTTTCTTTGAACGAGAATTAATGATGATTTGTAAAATCAATGGGTTTTCTCCTTTAGCATTTTGTTTATCAGTTCTTCTGACAATTTTGATTGAATAGTTATTCATAATGAAAATATTTATTTGTTTATACTTTCAATAACTATAGTAGAGATTTTGAAAAGGAAAAATCAGCTAATTTAGGTATAATATTTTGAATATAAAAAATTAATTCACTGATAATCAATAATTTATATTTTATTTTTCTTAATCAACCAAATTTACGGTAGGTCATATGATACCAAAATCAGGTAATATCGTTTTCTTTCAAAATACTACTGTTTAATCTGCGGGGGAAACGAGAGGGGAAAGTTATCTTGGGAACGATGACTATTCTTGTCTACAAATAATAGCTTAAAAACATAAAAAAACCCCTATTTTAGGGGTTTTTAAAATTTTCGAAAAATTGTCTATCTTCGAAACCGTGGTCCCACCTGGGCTCGAACCAGGGACCACCTGATTATGAGTCAGGTGCTCTAACCAACTGAGCTATAGGACCTCAAAACTTGGTTAAATTTTGTGATTGCAAAAATAGTAAAATTTCCTTCACC
>Ga0307414_10000252_pt1 | contig 33586 bp, 26 predicted proteins | sample DK1Ometagenome_FD_203804 | JGI IMG/M metagenome (GOLD analysis project Ga0307414, IMG submission 203804) | Maize rhizosphere microbial communities from greenhouse at UC Davis, California, United States - DK15-O-3 | ecosystem: Host-associated > Plants > Roots > Rhizosphere > Soil | place: USA... | reverse complement strand
GACCTTTTTCGGCAGCAGCCGAAGCGCTTCCTCTATAAATACCTCGCCGGTGCAGTGCATCGGAACGATATAGTCAGGATCGATGTCCTTGAACGCGGCAACGGTTTGCCGTGCCTCTTCCTCGGTGCGCGGCCGCACGAGGTGGAAGCCACCGATCACCATATGGACCTTTTCAATGCCGCTTATCGCTTGCGCGCGCCGAACCGAATTGAGAACCCCGCGGTGGCTGCATGAGGCAATCACGACCAGCCCGAGCTCCTTCAGCGCATAGCATGTCGCCAGCTCATGCTCTCCATCGTCGGTGACTTCCGTGAGATCGCGCTTGTCACTGCGCAGACCCTTGCGATCGCAGCCGGTTCCGGGCCGCATCCGCGTCGGAATCGCGGTGCGCTCCGATGTCTCAAGCGGAATGACTCCCGTCGTGAAAGACTGATCGGCGACGATCGCCGGTTTCGGCGCAATCCGAACGTCGAACCCGGCGTTCAAGAGCGCTTCGCGATCGAGAATCCCCATCACGGGTGGAGGATCGCCGATCATCGCGACCCGCTCGCAGAAGCTTTCTTCCCCGCCGACGTAAAGCGGTAAAGGCCGGTCTTTGCTTGCCGAGTTGCGAGCAAGCGCGGGAAAGCCGCCATAGTGGTCGAGATGACCATGGCTCAGCACGGACGCGTCGATGCTCGACGGATCGATTCCGAGCATCCCCATATTGTTGGCGAGTACCTCAGCGGTGTAGCCGAAATCGACGAGGACGCGGCGGGTGACACCGCCGACGCGGGAATCCGCGAGCAGCGAAAGGCCGAACTCGCCCATCAGCGCTTTGGGAGACATGCGCCTGTATCCCGATGGACTTCCATTGCCGGCGCGCAGCACCTTGAGCCCAGGAAGCTCAAGATCGGGCAGGAAAGGCCCGAATGTTCCGCTATCGGTCAGAACTGTCAGGGTCAGCGTATCGACGATCGGTACCTGAAACCGGGTTTCTTGAGCGCGCAGCGGCAAAGCATATATCGTCGCAGCGCCGATGAGTCCGGCCATCAGGGATCGGCGTGTGGAACCCTCCAGAGCGTCGGCAACCATTTGCAACTCCCGATTTCCGTCCGAAGCTAACCTATCGGTGACGCAATGCCTAACGAAACGCTCTGGATATTTGGAGTGTGTTTGCGGTCGGGGACGGCCGTATCGCATGCCGCGCTATTTCCCTGCGAAATTGACACCGCCTCGGTCAGGGCTGGATATCTACCGCCTGATCAAAGCGAACCGTCTTGAGGATCATTCCTTCCGCGTCGACGATCTCGATCCGGTGGTGGCCGACCAGATGGCCCTTCGTCACCGTGTCCGCGGCCAGAGACCGGGCGCCCGCTTCGGCATAGGCAGCAGCGGCTTGGAGATTCGGGAACTCCTTGCCCTCGTCATCAAGAGTATCGGTGTCGTTGTGAATGTTGAAGAAGTATCTCGGCATCGATGCCGATACCCGAGAGCGGGGCCGTGTTCCAACAACATGATCCAGATTAAAAAACTAGGTGCCCCAGCGCCGTTTGACTGATCCAGGTCAACTTAGCGCCTGGTTCCGTGAGTGACACGCAACTCGGGTGCTGCGCGAAGCGTCTGGGCTGCAACGGGAAAGACGGGAGAAGAGCCGTGACGAAGAGAAGCCAGCGCGACGACGGGACCCAGAACGGGCCGGGCGAGCAAATTCGCGCCCGTGATGGCCATGAGGATAGCGACCTCGACAATTTGCGCGGCGGTGCCGACCCGTCGGGTGGGCGGTCGAGTGAAGTGCCGCGTGACAATGGCAAAAGCGGCGCGGTCGCTCATCGCGATATCAGCGACGCGGGTTCGAGCAGATCGCTGAGCGACCCGGGCGGCCTTTCCTCCAATGAAAGACGCGATGAAGAGATTCTGGCACGCAAAGGGCCCGGGGAGCCTGCGCCGAGCGCAGGTGGCGACAAATGAACGGGCCTGGCGTGAATGATGGCCCACTGAACGAACCGGATATTTGGGGACAGCGCGGAACCTTGTCGCGATCGCATGAGGAAAGCGATGGCGTCGAGTTACCGCCGCTTGCAGGTGAACGCATGGCGCCGCGACCGCTCCGTGACATCCTCGGCGAGTTTGTGTCGGCAACACCTGATGAGCGAGAGAGCTTCAGCCTGATTCTTGAGAATGGCCAGGCCTTTTCGTCGGATGACATTGCCGAGTTGCTCAATCGCGGGGATTCACCGTTTCAATAGCGTGAAGCGCCACCTTGAAGTCGAGTCATTCTTAGAGCCGTGATCGCAGCGTTGGCCGCACCGGCGCCATCTCGCGACGTGTCGACTGCTGCTCTTTCTTAGGACGGCGACACCGTGGAGGTTCTAAGCGACTTGCGGGTTTGTCGCCAGCGTATCGGAATCGAATTTAGAATCAGATGGCATCCGGGTTGCGAAGAAGTAACTGGTGCGCTATGAGATTTAGCGAGCGTTGTTGAGCCTTCCAACACTCGAACCACTCCAGCAAATGTTGACGCGGGCCATTGAAAGGGCCATCATTTTGTCTGCCGGAGAGAAAAATTTTTCCTTTCAAAATCATAGACTTAACTATAGATTCCTCTTCTGGGCACCATTTCTTCTTCTCAGGGTATCTGAGAAGCGTGGAAGAAAAATGGCGGAGATCCGTCATGTTTTCCTTGATTTAGTCTTGTGGCGTCCAGAAGCGCTCACGATCCCGGAAAAAAATGGGCAACGTAACGGGTCATGCTGCCCGTGCTCGAATTGTTGACCCATCTGTCATGGACAGAGTTCAGAATCTTCCCGACCGTCGAGACGGATTGAGGAGGAATGGATCGATGGCGCTAAGCGACGTTCGTCGGTTGTAGCCTTGGCTGGGACTGTCATCTTCTGGCTCTGATCACTGGGGCCTGACCCTGGATCGACCTGGTGTCGTTTGACCTTTTCTTACTCGCCCGCCAGATGGTGCGATGACCGATGCTATTTCTTTACCCGTCGACAGCAGGGCGCGGCGCCTGACGCGCCGGGGAGCCGATGCACGCGAAAAAATTCTGGATGCGACGATCAAATGTATCGTCCGTTCCGGCTTTACCGCCACGACGATTGAACATGTGATGGCCGAGGCGGGGCTCAGCCGTGGATCCGTGCTGCATCAGTTCCCCAATCGCGTCACCTTGATGGTTGCCACGGCCGAGCGCGCGATGCGCCGGGTGATGAATTCGGCACGTGGGATGGCGGAAGCGATCGAGGACCCCTTCGAGCGTGTAGCGGACTATGCCCGGATCTCATGGGAAACCCATGCGCAGCCCGAGGGGCTGGCATTGACCGACATCTTGCTCGCGGCGCGGTGGGACCCCGAGTTGACCGCAGGGCTGCAGCCTGTCGCAGCGCAGGTCGAACAGGATATCCACGACGAATTTATCAAACTGGCCACCGACGCCGGTTTTGCGGATGCGGAGGCGCTCGTTCCGCATGGCTGGCTGCTGATTGCCAGCGTTCGCGGTCTTATCATCGAGCATAGCATCAACCCTTCGCGCCCTATGATTCTTGCCGCGATCGACCGGATGATGGAACGGCATCGACGTTTTTGTGACAATTTTGCAGCGAAGGACGCCGAGGCGCGAAAAAATGGTCAAATTTGATTAGTCGATCTTGACTAGTTTTAATCAATCTGATTTCCTGATGGAAAGTCGGCAGCCCGATAAGCCGATTCCAAAAGGAGAGAATGATGCCAAAGGGATTTGCAGCGCGCCTGTGCGCCGGGGTAACCTATATCGCGTTTATGGCCGCCGCTCCGGCGATGGCGCAGACCGTCGAGGCCGAGGCGCCCGATGTTTCAAAGGCCCCTGAGGATAATGCGGGCGAGATCATTGTAACGGCGCAGCGCCGCGAGCAGTCTTTGAATTCGGTCCCGATGTCGATCACCGCGATTGGCGGCGACCAGCTTATCTCGCAGGGGATCAGTTCCACCGCCGATCTCGCCAAGATCGTCCCGGGCTTGACCTTTACCCAGAGCCAGATCGCCACCCCCGTTTATACGATCCGCGGCGTTGGCTTTTACGAATCGACGCTCGCCGCCTCGCCGGCCGTCAGCGTCTACGTCGACGAAGTGCCGCTGCCTTTCGCGATCCTGACGCAGGGCGCCGCGCTCGACCTGTCGCGTGTCGAGGTGCTGAAGGGGCCTCAGGGCACGCTGTATGGACAGAACGCCACCGGCGGCGCGATCAACTATATCTCGGCTAAGCCGGGTAGCGATTTCGAGGCGGGCGCCAACGCGAGCTTCGGCCGCTTCAACGCGCTGGAACTGTCGGGTTTCGCGAGCGCACCGATTACCGACACGCTGGGCGTGCGCCTCAGCGCACGCATCGACGAGGGCGGCGCCTGGCAGCAGAATTACACCCGTGACGACAAGCTGGGGCGTGCACGCCGGATCGCCGGCCGCGCGCTCGTCGTCTGGAACCCGACCGACACGCTGGAGTTCACGCTCAACCTCAACGGCTGGCGCGACAAGTCCGACGTGCAGGCGCCGCAGTTGACGGCGCACACGCCCTATAATCCCGCCGGCGCCTATCCCTATGTGTTGGCCACTCCGCTGGCGCCCGAAAATGCTCGCGCCGCCAACTGGTCGGCGTCGACGCCGATGCGCCGGGACGATGATTTCTATCAGGCCTCGCTTCGCACCGACCTCGACGTGTCGGACGACGTCCGCCTGACCTCGATCACCTCATGGCTTGAATTCAACACCGACGCGACGCAGGACCTCGACGCGACGCAGTGGCGCCAGCTCGACAGCTATACGCCGGGCAGCGTCAAAAGCTTTTTCCAGGAATTGCGTCTGACCGGCACCAGTGGCGATGCGCGCTGGATTCTTGGCGCCAACTATTCGCACGATAAGGCGAGTGAGCGGCAAATTCTCTATACCAACGATCTGAGTAGCAACGTTGTCATCCCCGGTCTTCCGATCCTGTCCGTGTCGGCGGTATTCACCAATCAGAAGGTGACCACTTACGCGGGCTATGCGAACCTCGAATATGATCTGACGTCGAACCTGACCGCGCAGGGCGGAATCCGCTACACGCGCAATGAGCGCAGCTTTAACGGCTGCGGCTACGACGGCGACGGAACGACTCATCTCAGCTTCAACGTCCTGACCGAGTTGTTCACCGGCGCGCCGCCGGTCAACCCGATCGGTCCGGGAAGCTGCCTGACCTTCAGTCCCGAATTTCAGCCGTCGCTGATCGTCGACCAGCTGGACCAGGACAATATTTCTTGGCGCGGCGGGCTGACCTATACGTTCGACAATCGAGCGATCGTCTACGCCAACGTCTCGCGCGGGTGGAAGGCGGGCGGTTTTCCGACAGTGCCGGCCTCGTCCTTCACCGGATTCCTGCCTGCAACGCAGGAATCGCTGCTCGCCTATGAAGCCGGTTTCAAGCTGCCGCTTGCCGACCGCACGCTGCAACTCAACGCCGCAGCCTTCTATTATGACTATTCGGAAAAGCAGGTGCGCGGACGCATTCTTGATCCGGTCTTCGGGTTGATGGAGCGGCTGGTCAATATTCCCAAGTCGCACATCTATGGTGCCGAAGCGGCGATTGACTGGCGTCCGGTCGAAGGACTGACGGCGAACCTGTCGGGCACTTATGTAAAGAGCCGGATCGACGAGTTCACCGGCTATAACGGCACCGGCGTGTTCGCCGATTTTGAAGGATCGGCTTTCCCATTCACGCCGAAGTGGCAGGCGACCGCCGACGTCCAGTATAAATGGCCGGTGAGTGGTCGCTGGAACGCGGTTGTCGGTACCAACGTCAACTATAACAGCGCGACCAATTCGACTTTCGGCGATCCCGCGATCCTGCGGATCAATGCGCGCACGCTCGTCGATGTACGGGCGGGCGTCGAGAGTGAAGACGGCAAACTGCGCGTCCAGCTGTGGGGCCGCAACATCTTCAACGAATATTACTGGAACTCGACCTTCCAGGCCGACACCGCGTGGCGGATGGCGGGTCGCCCCGCGACCTACGGCATCTCGGTCGGCTGGCGTTATTAAGGGAGCAGAGGCCATGCGTTTTGCAGGCAAGACCGCGATCGTCACCGGCGGCGCCTCGGGCATTGGGGAGGCCTTTGTGCGCCGCTTCGTAGCCGAGGGCGGATCGGTGATGATCGCCGAACTCGATGTCGAGCGCGCCGCTGCGCTCGGCACCGAATTGGGAGAACGCGTTGCCTATGAGCTGGTCGACGTTGCCGACGCGGATGCTTTTGCGCCGCTCGCCGACAAGACGGTGGAGCGCTTTGGCGGTATCGACATCCTGTTCAACAATGCGGGGATCGGCAATTTCGGCATGACCCCCGACATGGACGTCGAGCAATGGCGCCGCTGTATCGCGGTCAACCTCGATGCCGTCTTCTATGCCTGCCGCGCCGTCATCCCCCATTTGAAAGCGCGCGGCGGTGGAGCCATCGTCAACACCGCATCGGCCTCGGGTATAGCCGCTGACTATGGTTTCACCGCCTATAATGCGGCGAAGGCGGGGGTGATCAACTACACCCGCTGCCTCGCGATCGACCATGCGCGCGACAATATCCGCGCCAACTCCATCTGCCCGGGCCCCGTCGATACCCCGCTTCTCACCAGTGGCGTCGACGAAATCGAGGGACTGCGCACCGAATGGGAACGGATCGTTCCGGCGGGTCGCTTCGCGCGTCCCGAGGAGATTGCCGCTGTCGCACTGTTCCTCGCGTCGGACGACGCCAGCGGCATGACCGGCGCCACCGTTCCGGTCGATGGCGGGCTCACCGCGCATACGGGCCAACCCGACCTCCGCGACGTTCTGGGCGCCGCCGCCCCAGCGTGAAAGGACAGACAAGATGACTGCCAAGAAACCGAGCTTTGAAGTCTATCGCGCCGCCGATGCACCGCCGTACAGCGAGACGTCGTGCATGGAGATGAACGGACTGACCCCGATCATCGAGGACGGCATCGTTCGTGCGACCGCCGAGGGCGGCGATGACGGGCAGGAAGTGAAGCTTCTGTTTTCGATGCCGGGCATGAGCCTGACCTATGCCTGGTTCAAGAGCGGTTTTCCGCTGCCGCTGCACACGCACAATGCCGACTGCCTGTATTATATCATCGCCGGTTCGCTGAAACTCGGCACCGAGGTGCTCGGCGCGGGCGACGGCTTCTATGTCGGGTCCGACGTTCCCTATACCTACAAGCCCGGCCCCGAAGGCGTCGAAGTGCTCGAGTTTCGTACGTCCGACAGCTTCGATATCAAGTTCAAGGGCAACACGACCGTCTTTTGGGACAAGGTCGTCGATGGCCTGCGCAAGGAACGACCCGGCTGGGCTGACCAGCGCAAGCCGACCGAACTTGCAGGTATCAAATGAGCGGCGCCACGATGCGCGCTGCGGTCCGCCGCGGCGCCGCGCTGACCGTCACCGACGTGCCCGATGTCGTGCCGGAGACGGGACAGGTTGTTGCGAGGACGCTCGCCTGCGGCATCTGCGGGTCGGACCTCCACGCCGTTCATCACCTCGAACATGGGGTCGAGATCGGGCGGCGCTGCGGCGCACCCGATACGATTGACCCGGCGCAGGATCTTGTACTGGGTCATGAGTTCTGCGCCGAAATCATCGATCATGGGCCGGGCACCGAAAAGCGCTTTGCGGCGGGAACGCGCGTCGTCTCGACGCCCTTCGCCTTCGGCCCGCTCGGTGCGGAATTGATCGGATTTTCGACCCGCTATCGCGGCGCGCTCGCCGAGCGCGTGGCGCTCACCGAGGCGCTGTTGTTGCCAGTGCCGAACGGACTTCCCTCGGAAATCGCGGCACTGACCGAGCCGCTCTCGGTCGGAACCCATGCCGTCGCGGTTGCGAGCCCGGGTCCGGGCAGCGTCGCGATGGTCATCGGCTGCGGCCCGATCGGGCTCGCAGTGATCGTGGCGCTGAAGCGCCGCGGTATCGGCCCGATCATTGCCGCAGACTTCTCGCCTGCGCGCCGTGCGCGCGCCGAGAAACTGGGCGCCGACATCGTCGTCGATCCCGCCGCCACCTCGCCGCACGACCAGTGGGAAGCACTCGACGTCCCCGCGACGCTCGCCTCCTTCGGCATGGCGCAGCTATCGGGCCGCTCGATGCGCGACGCGATCGTCTTCGAATGCGTCGGCGTTCCGGGCATGCTCCAGAATTTGCTCGAACAGGCACCGCCGCTCGCGCATATTGTGGTGGTCGGCGCGTGCATGGAGGATGACCGCATCCTGCCGGTGCTCGGCATCAACAAACAGATGCGCTTCAGCTTCGTCTGGGCCTATTCGCCCGATGAGTTCGCCGAGACGCTGCACGCGCTGGGCGAAGGGGCGATCGACGGCACCGCCTTCCTGACCGACCAGGTCGGACTGGGCGATGCCCCCGCCGCCTTCGAACGGCTCGCCACCCCCGGCGATCAGGTAAAGATCGTCGTGGAGCCGTGGCGGTGAGCGACGAACCCGCGTCGGCGATGCCCGGCGGGAAGGCCGCGATGATCACCGGCGGCGTGGTACTGCTGATCGCGGGCTTTATCGCGCTCGGCTTTCTGCTTGGGCTGACGCCGCTTTACGCCGGCTTCCTGCTGCTGTGGTATTGGGGCAGCGTCGACATGATCGAGGGCAAGGCGCTCGCACCCTTGCTCGTCGGTGCATGCGGCGGCACCGCGACCGCATGGCTGCTGCAATATGGCACAGTGCACGGCGGGCTGGTCGGCGTACTGCCTGTGCTCGGGCTGATCGTCGCAGCGATTTACGCGCAACTGCGCGGCTGGCTGCCGTTGCTGATCAATCGGCCCTATATGCTTTACCTGACCGTTATGGCGGCTCCGCTCCTGCAAGCGGGCGAGAGCTTTGCACATGTCATGGCGTCGATCATCGCGGCGACGCTCTATTTCGGCGGCGTGATTGCCGCTGGACGTATCGTGATGGCGCGGCGGTCGGTCGTGCCCGCATGACCGGTCTGGCGATCACCCAGGCGCTGCACCGCGCGGCGCGCGAAACGCCCGATCGCATCGCGACGGTAGATGGCGCGCGGCAACGCGACTGGCGTGCGGTCGCGTCGCGAACGCGCCGCATCGCTGCGGTCCTGCAAGGGCTGGGTGTGGCGCCGGGCGATCGCGTGGCGCTGCTCGCGCCAAACGGCGACCTGTTCGTCGACTTCCTGTTCGGCAGCCTGTGGGCGGGAGCGGTGGCCTGTCCGGTCAACACGCGCTGGACGGCGGGCGAGATCGGTAATGCGCTCGCCGATTGCGGCGCCGAAGTGCTGGTCGTCGATCCATCGTTCGAGCCGATGGTGGCCGATCTCCGCCGTGATGCGCCCGCGCTGCAGTCGGTCGTCGTGGCAGGTCCGGACTTCGAGCGGCAGATCGCCGACGCGGATGAATCCGATGAGCATATGCGCCATGGCGACGATCTCGCGATGATCCTCTACACGGGCGGCACGACGGGCCGGTCGAAGGGCGTGATGCTCTCGCACCGCGCGCTCATGACCTATGCACTGTGCCTCGCGGGCGCCGGCGAGGCGGCGCCCGGCGCGTGTATGCTCCATACCGCGCCGCTGTTCCATGTCGGCGCGATCTCAGGCTTTCTGGCCTGTCTGCTCGGCGGCGGCCGGCATGTCTTCCTGCCCGCTTTCGAGGCCGAGGCGGTGATGGCGGCGATAGCCGGGCAGAGCGTTACCGACATTTTCCTGGTCCCGACGATGCTGCAAGCGCTGCTCGACCATCCGCGTTTCGGCGCGCATGACCTGACCAGCGTCGAGCGCATCTATTATGGCGCGGCGCCGATGCCGCCCGCACTGATGGATCGCGCGATTGCCGCCATGCCGCGTGTCGGCTTCGTGCAGGGCTATGGCATGACCGAAACGTCGGGGTCGATCTCGCTGCTGAAACCCTCCGACCATCGCGATCCTAAGCGAGTGCGTTCCGCGGGCCGTGCGGTCATGGCGATTGAGGCGCGCATCGTCGATGCCCACGATCGCGAAGTGCCGATTGGCCAAATCGGCGAGATCGTCGCGCGCGGCGAGGCGGTGATGACGGGTTATTGGAATCGGCCCGGGGAAACGGCGGAGGCGCTGCGCGGCGGCTGGATGCACACCGGCGACGTCGGACGGATGGACGAAGGCGGCTATATCCATATCGTCGACCGGCTGAAGGACATGATCATCACCGGCGGCGAGAATGTCTATTCGGTGGAGGTGGAGGGGGTGCTGGCCAGTCATCCCGGTGTTTCGCAATGCGCTGTCGTAGGACGTCAGGACCCGCGCTGGGGCGAACGCGTCCACGCTGTCATCGTCGCCAAGCCCGGCTTGACGCCTTTGGCCGAAGACATAATTGCATATATGGGGGCGAAGCTCGCTCCCTATAAATGCCCGCGTTCGGTTGAGTTTCGCGAAAAAATGCCGCTGTCGGCTGCGGGTAAAATACTGAAAGCAGAACTTCGCGACTGAGCCCTTTCGCGATGATCGCCGCTGACGTGCGTTGCACGGTTCAGCGCTTGCGGGTCGGCTGCAATTGATTGGATGTGAAGGAAAAAATAGTCGCGCTGCCACAGATCTTCCTCGATCTGGCCACCGTCAGCCTGTCATGATTCGCACTTAGAACCGGGCAGTCTCGAACCCGCCATCCGCTGATCGTGGATACCGCGGTTTCGCGAGTTGACGCCGGCTGCCTGAAGTGCAGCATAAATCCGCGAATTGCCTTCAGGCATCGACTCTCGCGAGAAAGGTCGGGCGGGGCAACAAGTCCTGCGGTCAGGGTTTCCAGCGCCGATGAATTCTAAGCACACATCTCGCGATCTCTCGATTTCCGCGCCAAAAATACCGGGTGCCCGGCAGACGATGTCCGTCCTGCACGGGTGGACCGGCCTTATTCCTGGATGGGTTGTCTTCGTCGTCTTCCTGTTTGGCACTGTGGCCTTCTATCAGCAGGAAATATCCGCATGGATGCGTCCGGAAATAGGTCGCGGCGTGCTTTCGCAAGCGACGCTGCAGAAGGCTTCGAGATTGCTGGAAGCCGAAGTGCTCCCTAGTGGTTCCTGGTCCTTGTCCTTACCTCCGGAACGCGGAGGAGAGCCACTGGAGCTGAGCTGGCAGGCCACCCGCCAAGCGCCCGAGATTCGCGAGACGCTCGATCCTGCAACCGGAAGGCCGATCAACGTGCGCGAGACGCTGGGCGGCCAGTTCCTGTTCTCCTTCCACTATAATCTTCACTATATGCCCGGACGAGTGGCGAACTTTCTCGTCTGTATCGCATCGCTCGCGATGCTGCTTTCGATCATCAGCGGCGTCATTACGCACAAACGCATCTTCAAGGATTATTTCACGCTGCGGCTCGACAAGGGCCAAAGGAGCTGGCTCGACGGGCACAATGTCATGGCGGTGCTTGCGCTGCCTTTCCACCTGATGATCACCTACACCGGCCTCGTCACCTTGATATTCTTGATCATGCCATGGGCCGTGATGGCCGAATATCCCGACACGGCGGCTTTCCGGCGAGACTTTCGCCCGGATACGCCTGCTGTGGAAGCGAGCGTAACCAGTGTCAGGGGGGCTACGCCCCTCCAACTGATCGAAAATGCGCGCGCGATAGACGGAGCGCAGCCGACCCATGTCGGAACGCACAAAACCGACGGGGGGATCAATGTGATCGAGGCTTGGCCAAACCTCCATCGACTTGGCGCCAGCTATGAAACAATGTTCCTTCGCCCTGACGGCACAAGGATTGAACCTCCGGCCGTCCCGGGGGCTGCATCGCAGACGATGGGTGTGATGGTGGACATTCATGCGGGCCGCTTTTCCGGTTATCTTCTCCGCTGGCTCTATTTCTTCTCCGGCCTCGTCGGTACGGCCATGGTTGCGACCGGTCTCATCTTGTGGGTCAAGAAGCGGAGTAGCGGAGCCGCGGCCGGACAGGCGAACGCCGGACTTTGGCTGACCGAACGGCTGAACACGGGGGTGATCGCCGGTTCGATTGCCGGGGTCGCCGCCTATTTCCTCGCGAACCGCTTGCTTCCTTTGCAGGTTTCGGGACGGAGCGAGCAGGAGGTTGCGTGGCTTTTCGCCGCTTGGGCCGTCGTTTTGCTCGTCGCGCTGCTGAGCGAGCCCAAGCGGGGCTGGATCATCGCGCTCGGCATTGGTGCAATCCTCTATGCCCTTGTGCCGATCGTCAACGCGGCGACGACGGACCGGGGGCTGCTGGCCAGCCTTGCAGCGAGGGATTGGATATTTGTCAGTTTCGACCTGTCGATGCTCACGACGTCCGTCGTACTCGCGCTGATCGGGTGGCATTTATATCGTCGCCCCCAGCCCCGCGAACAAAGCCGGCGAGCGAGCAAAAGCTGATGGCAGAGTGGGCGATCTTCTTGATGAGCCTGTGCGCGATGGCGGCGCTGATGCTCTCAATGCAGCAACATCAGCGCAATTGGCTGGGCGCAGCGCTTTCGGCGTCTGCCAGCCGCCGGCTTCGCTTTGCAGGCTTTTTCCTGCTCGTGCCGACGTTGCTCATGGCGATTGCGGCCGACGGATTTGGTAGCGGGCTGACGGCGTGGTTCGGATGGGAAACCCTCGCCGCGGTGCTGATTGTCGGCGCGAACGCTTTGAAAGTCCGCGATAAGGGAGGCAGGCGGAAATGACCTCAAAAAATCTCTTTTCCATCCCTTGGCTGTCGGCGGCATCACGAACGATCGCCGTCACACTCGGGGCCTATGCTGCCGCTGCGCTGATAACGATGGCGTTGACGCTTTTGCTGACGCGCTTTGGCGTGGTTCGCATCGAGGCCGTTATTGCCGCGTCGCTTGCCAGCCCCGTTTTCTATGCGCTGTTCGCGATCGCGGCTGCCCTTGCTCGCACGGCCGGTCACGCCTGGTTGCAGCTTGGATGCGCCAGCCTTCCCGCCCTCGGCGTGATGCTGTTGCTTCGTTAGGGGTCAGGCGACGATCCTGAGGGGGGTCTCTACGATGGCCCGGAACGCCGCCATGAACCGCGCGCCGGTCGCGCCATCGATCGCGCGATGGTCAAAGCTCGCAGTCGCCGCCATGATGCTTGCAAGAGCGATTCCGCCATCCACTTTCCACGGCTGTTCGACGGCTGCAGCCAAGCCGAGGATGAGCGCCTGAGGCGGGTTGATGACGGGTGTCATCTCATCGATGCCGAACATGCCCAGGTTCGACACGGAAAGGGTGCCGCCCGAGTAATCCTCCGGCAAAAGCTTCCCAGCGCGGGCCTTGTCCGAGAGCGCCCGGCTCTCCTGCGCTATTTTGGAGAGCGATAGCGCGCCCACGTCGCGGATCACCGGAGTCACGAGGCCGCCCTCAATGGCGACCGCCATCGCGATGTCGACCCGCGACAAATGGAAAAGTTCGTCGCCGCCAAATTGGACGTGCGCGTCAGGCACTTCGGCCAGCGCTATCGCCGCCGCCTTCATCATCATGTCGTTGACGCTGATCCTGATGCCGTTTTCTCCGGCCGCAGCGTTGATCTGCTGTCGAAGCGCCAGCAGCGCGTCGAGATTGCAGCGCACGGTCAGATAGAAATGCGGCACCGTCTGCTTGCTTTCGGTCAGGCGTCGCGCGATCGTGCGCCGCATCCCGTTGAGCTTCTGGCGATCCGCAACGGTGTCCGGGGCAGGGGTTGGATAGATTGGTGCGGCAGGCGGCGCGGCGCGTGTGTCGGCCTGCACGCGCGTCAGACCGAGATCGGCGCGGACGATCCGTCCATTCGGCCCGGTGCCTGTGATCGCGTCGAGATCCATGCCTTTTGCCGCGGCGATGCGCGCGGCAAGCGGGCTGACGCGGATGCGGTCGGCGGGGGATACACGCGTCCGCGGGGCGTCCGCATCGCTCGATGAAGCTGCGGGAGAGGCTTTGGCTGGAGCGGGTTGGGAAGCCGGAAGGCTATCCGGTATCATTCCGGCGTCGGCGTCGCCGAGCAAGGCAATCGCGCTTCCCACGGGGATGTCGTCGGTGCCCTCCGCCACGAGCAGTTTTGCGATCCGGCCGCTGGTACTCGCTTCCAGTTCCATCGTCGCCTTATCGGTCTCGATTTCGGCAATCAAATCACCGGCGGCGACTTTGTCGCCTTCCGCGACCAGCCATTTGGCGAGCGTGCCCTTTTCCATGGTCGGGGAAAGGGCCGGCATCGTAAGTTCGCTCGTCATGTCAATTGTCCAGGAATAAGTCGGCCGCCGCATCGATGATGGCGTCGGCGTCGAGCCGGTAGGTCCGATAAAGGTCGGGAAGGTCGCCTGTCTGGCCAAATCGATCGGTACCGAGAGGGCTGACCGCCATGCCCTTCACGCCGCCGAGCCACGACAGGGTAGCGGGTGAGCCGTCGAGCACCGTCACGAGCCCGGCGCCGGGAGCGAGCGCGGAAAGAAGATCATCCACGTGCGAGGTATAGGGCGCACGCCCTTCCCAACGTGCTGCCCGCCGCGCCGACCAGCCGCGATGCAACAGATCCGGTGAAGTCACATTGAGAAGGCCGAGACCGGGAAGGTCGGGGAGCAGATCTTCCCATGCGGCCAGCGCTTCCGGCGCCACCGCACCCGAAAAGACGATCGCAGCCTCGGCCGCGCCCGATGGACGCCGCAGCCAGTATCCGCCCTTCAGCGCATCGGCCTCCCACGCATCATCCTCGCGCTTTTCCTGGCGGATGGCGCGGGTCGTCAGTCGGAGATAGACCGAACTGCCGTCGGGGCGCTGCATATGGTCGAAGGCCCAGCGCATCATCAGCGCCAGTTCATCGGCGAAAGCGGGTTCGAAACAAGTAAGGTTGGGTTGGCCCATGCCGATCAACGGCGTGTTGATCGACTGGTGCGCGCCCCCTTCGCCGGCAAGCGTGATCCCGGAGGGCGTGCCGATCAGAAGGAAACGGGCGTCCTGATAACAGCCATAATTAAGCGCATCGAGACCGCGCGCGATGAAGGGATCGTAAACCGTGCCGACCGGCAGCAGGCGGGTCCCGAAATGCGGTGCTGCGAGACCAAGCGAGGCCAGCGCGATGAAGAAATTATTCTCCGCGATTCCGAGTTCGATATGCTGCCCCGCGCCATGCTGGCTCCATTTCTGGGCGGATGGGATTTTTGCCTTCTGGAAAACGTCGGCGAGTTCCTGCCGGCGAAACAGGCCCCGCTGGTTGACGAAGGCGCCAAGGTTGGTCGTCTGCGTGACGTCCGGTGCGGTCGTGACAATGCGGTCGGCGATCGCTTCACCGGATTTCGCAAGATCGAGAAGAACGCGTCCGAAAGCGGCCTGTGTCGATTGTTCCTCGCCTTCGGGAATTGGGAATCGCGCCGGAACCGGTACCGCATCGGCCATCGGCTCGCGCGGTTTGCGTGACAGGGCGCTCGCGCCGATGAAGGCCTCGAGCTGGGTTGCCGCATTGTCGCCGAGGCCGCTCCAGCGGTCCCATTCCTGACCGTCGGCTATACCGAGGCTGGTACGCAGCTGGCTGATCTGCGCCGGGTTCATCATCCCCGAATGATTATCCTTATGTCCCGCCAGCGGCAGGCCATGACCCTTGACGGTGTACGCGATGAACAGCGTCGGTTGCTCATCGTCGTTGGCTGCATCGAAGGCGTCGATGAGCGTTTCGATGCAATGCCCGCCGAGGTTGGTCATCAACCCGGCGAGCCCCGGATCGTCGAAGGTTGCAATCAGTGCCGCCGTATCAGGGAGATGTCCGACATCGGCTGTCAGGCGCTCGCGCCACGCGTTGCCACCTTGATAGGTCAGCGCTGCGAATTCGGCATTGGGGCAGTTGTCGATCCAGTCGGCGAGCGCCGCGCCGCCCTGCCGCGCGAATATCTCGCGCTGCAGTTTTCCCTGCTTCAAAGTGACCACCCGCCAACCGCAGGTTTCGAAAATGTCATCGAACCGTCGGAACATCCGGTCTGCGGTCGTCGCGTCGAGCGACTGGCGATTATAGTCCACAATCCACCAGCAGTTTCGCAAATCATGTTTATAGCCCTCAATCAGGCATTCGTAGATATTGCCTTCATCGAGTTCGGCGTCACCCATCAGCGCAATCATGCGGCCCGTCTGGGTCTCGTCCAATCGGCCGTGTGCGATCAGATAATCCTGTACCAGGCTGGTGAAGGCGGTGATCGCAACGCCCAGGCCCACCGAACCGGTCGAGAAATCGACGGGGATGCTGTCCTTGGTACGCGACGGATAGCTCTGCACGCCTCCGAGGCCCCTGAAATTGCGCATCTGTTCGACGGATTGCTCGCCCAGCAGGTAATGGATCGCATGAAGCACGGGACCTGCATGCGGCTTGACCGCGATCTTGTCCTGCGGGCGCAAGGCATGAAAATAGAGCGCGGACATGATCGCGGTCATCGAAGCGCAGCTCGCCTGATGCCCACCGACTTTCAGCCCGTCGCGCTTGGGCCGAAGGTGATTGGCGTTATGGACCATCCATGAAGACAGCCAGCGCAGCCGGGTATCGAGCTGTTCCAGGATGGCAACCCGTGCGGCACGATCCTGTTCGATCTTTTTGGACATGATGGTTCCTGAAACAAGGCGAAGGGGAAGGCGACCTGAGCATGCCGCCTTCCTGTTCAATCCCGCAAGCCGCTATACCGGGCGGAGCGTTGCTCGCTTGCGCGGTCCACGCATCGATCCCGGACGCAGGCGATCAGACGACTGCAAGCGCCGCTTCGAGGTCTGCGCGGAGGTCTTCGAACGCCTCAATCCCGCAGGAGTAGCGGATGAGCGTTTCGGGAATGCCGAGCTGCGCACGCTCTGCGGCGGAGCATTCGACATGGCTGGTTGTTGCCGGAATGCCGATCAGCGTATTGACCGACCCGAGGCTCGCGGCGCGATGCGCTAGCTTGACGGCCTTCAGGCAGCGTTTGGTGGCGTCGAAATCGCCACGCAGCGAAAAGCTGAGCACTCCGCCGAAACCCGTCATCTGCGCTGCTGCGATAGCGTGGCCGGGATGATCTTCGAGCCCCGGATAAAAGACCTGATCGACCTTGGGGTGCGCAGCGAGATAGCGCGCAATGGCCAGCGCCGTCTCATTCTGTCTGCGGACGCGCAGGTCCAGTGTCTTCATCCCGCGAAGCAGCAGATATGCGCCGAAGGCGCTGAGCGTGGCGCCGGTAATCTCGCGATAATGATAGACCTGACGGACGAGGTCGCGACGACCGGCCAGAATGCCGCCCATCGCGTCATCATGTCCGCCAAGGAATTTGGTCGCGCTGTGCAGCACCAGGTCAGCGCCGAGATCTATCGGTCGCTGATTGATCGGAGTTGCAAAGGTGTTGTCGACGACGCTTATTGCCCCGACGGCCTTTGCCGCCGCGATTGCGCGGGGAAGGTCGATGACCTTGAGCGTCGGGTTGGTAGGTGTTTCGAGATAAACGACACGCGCCCCTTTCGCGATCGCCGCGTCGAGCGCGTCGGCATCGCCCGTGTCGACCAGGTCAACCTCCACGCCCATGGGAGGCAGGAACTCGAGGAAGATCTTGCTGGTGCCCCCGTAACTGTCGGTGATCGACACGACCCGGTCGCCCGGACGCAGAAAGGTGAAGAGCGTGTTCGAAATCGCCGCCATGCCGGTCGCGAAAGATGTGGCATCCTCCGCGCCTTCGAGAAGGCGGAGCTTTTCCTCGAATACGCCGACGGTCGGGTTTGTATTGCGGCTGTAGATATGTCCTTCGGCCCGGCCGAGAGCAACATCAAGCCAGCTGTCCACATCGTCATAAACGAACGGAGCACTCTGAACGATCGGAACCTGCGCAGCGCCGAAAGCCAGGGGACGTTCTTCGCCGCCCCATGCTGCGATGGTCGACGGATGCTGCTTTTCCAATGACATGCTATTCAACTCCGTAAAAATAGGGGGCTTGCCCCGAAAAAAATCTACTTCGAAAGCTCGGGAATATTGTTCGGGGCTCGCGCCTTGTCGCCGCACAATCGTCCGTTCGTCCGCTTGCCAACCGGCGGTTCGTAGCGGAGCAGCCGCGCCGGCCCTACAGACCTCCGTGGCGGTTCATGACGGTCTCGATCGGCGTGCTGTTGTTCGATTTGACCACCTTGGTCACGACATAGGTGAAATAGCATTCGATCCCGACATCGGCCGAAAGGATGGTTTCCATGATGTCCTGATAATGCACGACGTCGCGCGACACGATGCGCAGGATATAGTCGAGGCCGCCGCCGACCGCATAGCATTCGGACACATATTCCGACTTGGCGACATAGCGTTCGAAGCGATCGAAATCATACATGCGATGGCTGCGGAGCTTGACTTCGGTGAGGAAGGTTTCGTGACTGACAATCTTTCTGACGTCGATCTTCGCATGATAGCTCATGATCAGCCGGTTGCGCTCGAGCACGCGCACGCGTTCGTGACAGGCGCTCTTCGAGAGGTTGACCCGGTCGGCGAGTTCGCTCTTGCTCATACGGCCGTCGCGTTCAAGGTGCCGCAAGATGTTAAGGTCGATCGCGTCGAGCGACGTTCTCGGCAGGCTTCGAGCGCGGCCCGAGCCGCTCTCCCTTTCCGACGGCACGCTGATTGTCATGGCAAGGCCCTCACGATGATCTCAGAGCCGGTCTGCGAACGCCGGTCCGAGAAATATAGCGTTGAGCAGGAGCCGCCGTGTGCCGAGCGAATAGCCGCGGAATACGGGATCCCATGCAAAGCTGATGATCTGCCCGCGACCACATCGTTCGCGAATGAGGCAGGGGCTCGACGCGATCGTTGCTACTGCCTCGGGCCAGATCACTCCCGCCAAGGGAAGTTCCCCGGCAGCGGCGAAGCGCATGATCACGTCCGCCTTTCGCGTGACGCGCAAAATATCATCCTCGCGGAAAAGAACCGGCACCCGGTCCCTCAGCCCCTGCGTCAGCCAGTACCCGGCGCGAACCTCGGCGCGCACATAGCTGCCGCGCGGCAGGTAGCGCGTCGACGGTGTGGCGAGTGTCTCGACAGCAGCCACGGAATAGTCGGGCGGCAGGAAATGAGCGGCCGCGTGGCCTACCGCAAGCTTATGCCCGGCCGTCACCGCTTCGTCGCCCGTCTCGCCCAGCGCCACGGCATATTGTCCCGATCGCGCGAGGCTGCGAGCGGCCCCGGCAATGGCCACGAAGGTCCCGCCATTCTCGATCCAGTGCCGGGGAACCGCTGCTGCGAAATCCGCGTCTCCGTGCGGCGCTATCAAGACGTCATAGGAGCGAAGGTCGCGATCGCCGATCGTCCCGATATCGAGCAGGGTTACAGGAACGCCGAGCCCTTCGAACAAATGCCACAAGGCACCGGCAGAGGGGGCATCCACTCCGTTACCCACCAGCATTGCGATCGCGGGCATTTTTAGAAGATGAAAGGCGTCGCCACCGGGATCGGGCGACCCATCCACGAGCGCGCGATCGAGCGGTTCGAAGTGAGGATCGGACGCGAGGGCGTCGAGCTGCGCCAGCGCATCTGCGGTTTGATCCTCGGCGCGAATCAGAAACGGCTTTTCAGACAGTTCGGGCGCCAACCGGAGCTTGAGGCCGCGCGCCATCAACGCGGGCGATCGGTCCAGCATAGGATCGTCGAAACGGTATCCGAAACGTCCTTCGGATGGCGGCCCCGCCTCGGCTGGCCTGGCTTCGACGCCAGAACATTCCTGTTGCCAATCGCCGCCCGGCCGCGTGACGGTCCAAAGGACATCGGCATCGAACGCCAGCGAAAGAGCCCAGGCTGTGCAGTCGTAAAGCTGTGTCTTGCGCCCCTCATCCAGGCGCTGCCGCTCGGCTGCGAGAAAGGCTTCGTCCATGGGGATGTGAAAATCAAACAGGTTGCGAACAAGCGCGCCTGCGGCCTGATCCGTCGAAATCAGAAGAGCGCCGGCTACGAGGTCCATCGTGCGGGGACCTTCGCCCCAATGGTCGTGGAGGCCGGCGGCCTCGACGCTCTCCGCGAGGCGATCGAAAGCGATACCCTGTGTCGTCAGCAACGCTGCGATATGGTCGCGCTTTGGCCCTGTTTCGTTGACTATCCAGAAACGGAGCGAGGATCTGGCCTGCCGAGCGGCCGTCCAGCGCGCGATATATTTTGAAGGCTCGCGCGCGGCCGCCTCAATAAGGGCTCGAGATGCCTGGTATTGCGCTTCGACCGCTTGCTTATAGTCGCGATACCGGCCGTTGGGCAGCGCCACGCGGTTGCCGAACGTCGTCGCCTGTTCGAGCAGGATCGGCACGGCGCCGGTATAGGCGGGCCAGATATCGAAGAAGCCGGGGAAAAATACCTCGTTCCACGATCCGGTGTAGTGGGCGATGCCGGCATCGTCGAGGACCGCACCGATCATGGGACGAAGATCGCGCCAACTATCGTGGGTCTGGGAGGGTAGGGCCGGATTGAAGGGCGCTGCCGGGCAAGCGAAAAGAAAGCTGTCGTCGAAGGCCATCTCGTGCGCGTCGAGATAGACGTGCGGTGCTGCGTCGCGGATCGCCTCGACCCGCTGGCGAGATTCGGGCTGGACGCAGAACAAGGCGTCGCGATTCAGATCGAACAAATAGTGATTACCGCGCCCCTTGGGCCACGGTACGTCATTATGTGCCGATTGCACGTCGGTATTCCCGAGCAGCCCGAAGTGGCTCTCGAGATGCGCAAGGCTGCGTTCGCGGCCATCGGGATTGGCCATGATGTCGATGTGGACGACCAGCGCATCGCGGATCGCGTCGGCTTCGTCGCCTTCGGTCAGCGCCAGCCACTCGATCAGCTCGATAGCCGCGTCGCTCGGCGACAATTCGCTGCCATGAATGCCGTAACCCATCCAGAGCCGGGCGGCATCGGTGGGCGATCCCGCGTCGAGAGATTCCAGGTTGCTGTGGCTCGACACGATCGCGCGCCATAGCAGCCGCCCTTCGATCGAGCGGCCATAGGGGGCGATTTGCAGCCGCTGACCTGCACGATCTGCGATTGCGGCAAGGCGCCCGCCGACTTCATGATGGCGAATCGGCAGGACGTGCCCGTCGGAGCGGACGCGATCGGCCCATTCGCCGTTCAAGCCGCGCGCGGACGTCATTTGACCGACAGCCGGCGGTCGAGGCCCGACAGGCAGGAGGCACCCTTTGCGGTAACGATGAAGGTTTCGCTGAGCTCATAACCGCTTGAGCGCCCCCAGATGCCGAGCATCAGGTGAAAGACCATATTCGGCTGTAAGGGAGTCGGGTCGGTGGCAATCAGGCTTACGGTGCGCTCACCCCAGTCCGGCGGATAGCCGAGGCCGATCGAATAGCCGATTCGCGAAGGCTTCTCGATCCCTGCGCGTCCGATCACGGCGTTCCAGGCGTCTGCGACGTCGCTGGCGCGCGCGCCCGGCCGGACCGCTGCAAGCGCACTGGCGAGGCCCTCTTCGACGACCGAAGCCAGATCGGTCAGTTCGCCGGGGGGCGGACCGACATGCACTGTCCTTGCAAGCGGCGCGTGATAACGGAAGCGGTTTGCGCCCAGCTCCAGCGTGCACGCCGAGCCGGACGTGAAGCGCTCGTCGGTCCAGGTCAGATGCGGCGCCGAAGTGCGCGATCCCATCGGCAGCGTCTGGAAATCGGGAACGTCGCCGCAATAATCGGGATGTCCGTTGATCAGCGCCTCGTAGATCAAGCCAGCGACGTGCGACTGGCGCACGCCCGGTTCGATCGCGTCGATCGCGCGCTGCATCGCTATATCGGTCAGCGCGCCAGCTTGTCGCATGACCTCAAGTTCCGCATCCGATTTGACCAGACGAACCCAGTTGATGAGCGTGTCCGCGTCGAGCAGCGTGCGATCGGGCAGGGAGGCGGTCAGGCGGGCGTGGAATTGAGCGGTATAGAAGGGCGCGTCCATCTCGACGCCGATCTGCCGCGCGCCCGGAAAATTGGCGCGCACGATCTCGGCGATATAGTCCGCCCCATGACGCCCCTTGGCCAGGTAACTGTCGTCATAGCCGAACAGCGCATCCTCGGGCAGAACCGTGGTGTGGCGCGCGCATTCCAGGTCGATCGCCCGCCCCACCCACAAGGGCTCGCCGGACAACGGCAAAAGAATCGCCTGGGGGACGTAGAAGGACCATGCGTCATAGCCCACGCTGTAGTTCATGTTCGGCGGACTCGTGACGATCAGCAGATCGAGCCGGGCATCCGCCATGGCGTTCTTGATCGCGCCGATACGCCGCGCATATTCGAACGCTTGGAATGTTGCCATGTATCCTCTCAGCCCCTCACATATTTGGAAAGGCCGATGATAGGGGGCGGGCAGGGACTGGCAATTTCGTGTCCTTGGCCCAGTTTTAGCGACTTGGCGCTACCCCGTGCAGCTTGTCATCCGCCATCGCGCATCAGGAACTGCCGAATGCGCGGATCGACGAGTTCGCTCTCGTCGGGGAGCAGCCCGCATTGACTGACGAGGGTACGGAGCGATGCGTGCAAACCAAGATATTCATAAACGATCGGCGTGAGATAGGGCTCGCGCGATAGCCCGCTCGACACGCCGAACGCCTTGCCGAAGAGATAGGTCATCGGGTTTTTGTGGCTGGGGTAAAGCACCGTCTCGGTGATCGCGCTGTTGAGGATCGTGTCGGACTCAATGATGAAGATGCGGTCGGAGAGATGCATCAGCAGTCCGCTATACTTGAATACGTCATAGGGAACCGACCCGCGCGAACCGGGAGCTTTCAGCCGCTCGATGGATTTCAGGTAAATGCGTCCTTCGCTCTCATAGACTTTTACGCATGCCTTGATGATGTATCCCGGATATTCGATCGACCGAAGATAGCGGTGATAATAGCCGATATACCGATAGGCTGCGGCTCCCGAGCCGTTTGCGACAAGTTGGTCCCACTCGGAAGCGTGATGATCCGTGACGACGCGCTTCTGATCCGGCTTGAGGACGATGAGGTCGCGAAACTGCCCGGCGGGCAGATTGATCTCATAGACTTCCACCCCGAAGTAATCGCAGATCTTGCGGATATTGCCGCTCGACGGCGCCGTCTCGCCAGAAAGATAGCGGGCGAATTGCTGCCGGTTGATGTCGAGCTTGCGGCATACCTCGGAGACGGAGCGCTTGTAACTGCAAAGGAGACGGAGATTCTCAGCAAAATCTTGATTCCCCGTCCTTTTTTCGGCCGGTTGCATATCCTGATGGTCCCTCTCTTCGCCCACGCGCCAGTGCTCAATCAGCCAGCGACTGGCAAGTCGTCGGCGCCGCGACTCCAGCGCGTGAGGCGGGCAGCAAGCAGGACATAACTCCCGGCCGCCCCGATGGCTACCGATGCCAGAATCCACAGCAAGGTATCGATCGCAATATTCTGACTGCTATAGGCTCCGATATAGCCGGACAGAAGTGCGCCGAGTCCGACGAACACGAACCATCCGCTGGCATAAAGGCCACCCCGGCCTGTCGGCGCGAGGCGCGTGGCAAGGGCTACCTGCGACGGCCCGAGCAGGGCGTCGCCCAGCCCGAAAAGGGCATAGGCTGCCACGAACCAGATGAGTGTCGGGCGTGCGTCGGCGGTCGCCAGCGCGAGCAGGGCAAAGCCGCTCGCCAGCGCCGCAAGCGCGCCGATGCTCTTCGCTGTGGTGCCGAAATGACGCCCTCTGCGCGCGAGCCGACGGGTGACGAAACCGATGCATGGCGTCCACAGCAGGAACAGGATAACGCTAACGTTCTGAATCCAGGTGGTCGGAACTTCGAACCCGAACAGATGACGATCGACATGGTCGCGGGCGTAGAGGCTCAGCAGGCCGATGACCTGATAGAAGATCGCCATATAGACGATCGTGAAAAGACCGTGGACGAGGTAGGCGCGGAGGCGGTCGCGCCGTGTCGCGGGGTCGCCATAGTTAATGTCGGTGCCGCCCAGCGGCACAAGGCCAACCTGGCCGATCCAGTCACGCCGCAGATATAGATAGACACAAAGGCCGATAGCCATGCCGAGGCCGGCGACGCTGAAACCCATGTGCCAGCCGATGCGCTCGCCAAGCAGGCCCGGGATGGTTATGCCCAGCATGCAGCCAAGATACAGGCCGAAAAAGAGGAGCTGAAACCCTTCGCCTCGCCGGATGTCGTCCTTGCGATAAAAGCCGGCGATGATCGACGATACGGCGGGTTTAATGAGTGCGGTGCCGAAAAAAAGCAGCGCGATCGCGGCATAGAAGAGGTAGGCGGTCGCGTGATAGGCGAGCGCGAAGGCCGAAGCCGCGCTGCCTTCTCCATCCGTGACATGGGCAAAAGCTTCTGCCGCAGCGCCGGGCGAAAGCTTGCCGAGTTCCAGCCCGGGCGCCGCAAACAGGGCGGCGGTGGAGCGGTCCGTCAGCCATTGTGTCCAGTGGGGCGCGGTGTGCGACAGAAAAAAGAACAGGTGGCCCAGAACGACAAGGATGGCGCCCCAGCCGATGGCCCGCTGTTCGGAAATATGGCGAACCATCAACAGACCGCCGATCAGCGGGGCCATCATCAGCACACCCATATACCACCCGTTGAACAGCAGCGCGCTTTCCTGGCTCCAGCCCCAGCCGCCGGCCATCGTCGTTCCGCTTAGGAACAGGACGAGAATGCTGCTCACGCCATAATAGCTGAAGCGCTCCCACAATTCGGTGAAGGAGACGAGCCAGACGCCGCGCGGATGGCCTAGCCATGCACCTTCCGGCCTGTCGAATGCCGGGGCATTGGATGGCATCGGGCTCGCGTCGGATGGTAACGTCATAGCTTCTCCCTGCGCGGCGATTCACATGACCGACATACGCGGTAATATGGTTGCAGACGCCACCTCGCGCAGACAAGGGCGCCGCGCAAATTCAGAGGTGGCTCCGCTGAAATCAGCGAAAGAATTTACGCTTGCTACAAGTGGTCGTGGACCCGGAAGAAGATGTCTTCGTTTTCTGGTCACCGCCTAAGGATATCGCCATGGTTCGCAGGATCGTTGCTGCACTCATCATTCTCATAGCCTCGCCTGTCCACGCCGCGCCGTCCGCGCCGTCCGACTTTGATGCCTATGTCGGGGGCGTGCGCGACGATTGGTCGATTCCGGGCGTAGCCGTGGCGGTCGTGCCGGCAGAGGGGGCGGCCGATATCCGTACCTATGGCCGGCGGCAATGGGATCGCTCTGAAAAGATCGACGAGCAGACGATGTTCGGCATCGCTTCTGTGACCAAGACTTTTATTGCGGCGGGCGTTGCCCGGCTCGTGGATGAAGGCAAGGTCGAATGGGATGCGCCCGTTGTGCGCTACCTGCCGGAGTTTGCGACAGCTGACGCGCTTGTGTCGCGTGAGGTCACGCTGCGCGACTTGCTGTCGCACCGCAGCGGGATCGCAACACAGGGGGACTGGTTGGAGGAAGCTCCCGGCCTGACGGAAGCCGAACTCGTGTCGCGCTTGCGATACGCCGGGCAAGCGGTCCCGTTCCGGGCGCGGCCCCGATATAATAATTACGGGTTTGTCGTCCTCGCGCGCGTCATCGAGCGCGTCAGCGGGAAATCATGGGGCGATTATCTTCGCGATACGATCTGGCGTCCGCTCCAGATGAATCATACGCATGCCCGGGCTGAAGATTTCGTTCCCGCGGCGAACATCCTTCCCACTGGCGACGGTTGGTTGGATGATGTTCCGCGCGGACTGGCTGCCGTGCCGGGCACCGTCAATGTCGCGGCCCCGCATTTGCTGTGGGAGGCCGCCTTCGAAGGCAAGATTGTTTACGACGCACGCGAGCTGAAGAACAGCACTGCGCATTTCCACCGGACCGCCATCGACCCGTCGCAATCCGTTTTTTCCTCGATCGGCGACATGAGCATCTGGGCCCGATTCCTGATGCGGGCAGAGGACGGACCGGTCCTCTCGGCGAAATCGATTATGGCGTTGCGACAACTCAACAGCATTTCGGGCAGCGGTAACTGGCTGATCAACCAGCAACAGCCCGATCGGCTTAAGGCGGTGGGCTATGGGCTGGGCATGCAGATGTTTCGCTACCGCGATCACGCTCTTTTCGGCCATGACGGCAGCGAGCTTGGCTATGGCGCGCGGATGGTGATCGATCCCGTGAAGGGTTTTGCGGTGCTTGTCCTCGTCAACAACCAGACGCGGACCTTCACCGCAACCGATGCCATCGCTCAGCCCATTCTCGACCATCTTTACGGTTTCAAAGCGTCCGACTGGTCAAACGCGCTGCTCGATGAAGCCCGACAAAATCATAAGATGTACATTGATCAGATGGCGCAGTTGGAGCGGGGATTGCCAAAGGGCGAGGCCATGCCTCTGCCGCTCGCAGCCTATACGGGCACCTATCGAGATCCTTATGCCGGCGAGATACAGGTCGTTCGGCGCGGGAAGCGGCTGATCGCGACGACGGGGCGCAGTTACGAGATCGAGCTGACTCATTGGAGCGGCAACAGGTTTCGCGGGGTCGTCGTCAGTCCGCTTCGCCTCGCGACATTTGTTCAATTTGATGTTCGTGCGGGGGAAGCGCGGCCGTCGGGGCTTTCGCTGGACTATGTCGAGATTCCCGAAACAAGCCTGTCCTTCGTCCGCGATAAACAGGGTGACGCACTTTCAACGCAAAGGGAGCGTCAACTTACGGAAACTCGCGAAGTTGTCTCGACCGCAGGAGCAGGCGCACCTTCGCATCGACCGGAATGAGTCGGCAGGATAGGGGGTTTGCATGACAAAATTGCTTCAAGGAAACGGGACGATGTCCATCCACAGGCTGCTGGCAGGGGCTTCGAGCCTGTCACTCCTTCTTGCCGCCCCGGCCTTTGCACAAGAGCAAGCCGAGGATCGCGCTGACGTGACGGCGGGCGCCACTGAGATTGTCGTCTATGGCAGTCGTTCGCGTGAAACCACGTTGGACATCCCTCAGACCGTCAATGTTATCGGCGCGGAAATTCTTGAACAGACGGGCGCGTCGCGACTTGGCGACGTGCTGCGCTTCGTTCCGGGGGCGACGACCAACGGTTCCGAACTTGATGCGTTCGGCGATCGCTATCTGATGCGCGGCTTCGAGGCCGACCGCACCCTCAACGGTATCCGCGTCGACCGCATGAACCACGCCCGTGATGCCGCGAGCATCGAGCGCGTCGAGGTTCTGAAAGGCCCGGCATCGGTTCTCTACGGACAGTTGCAGCCGGGCGCCGTTATCAACGTCGTTACCAAGGAACCGCTGCGCGATTTCGCGTTCGATGCGAGCGCCGAAGTGGGCCGTTTCGACTTTTATCGCGGCACGGTCGATCTGTCCGTCCCGCTGACTGCCGAAGGGACTGTCGCGGCGCGCATCATCGGCGCTTACGAGGATGCCGGATCGTTCATCGACTTCTGGAACAAGGATCATCGCTTCATTGCGCCGTCGTTGCTCTTCCAGCCGGATGGCGACACCAAGATTCTGATCGAAGGCATGTACTCGCGTGACAAGTGGAGCGCGTTCTTCAACGGCGTTCCGGCCGAAGGAACCGTGCTCCCCAATCCGAACGGCCCTCTGCCGCGCAACCGCCATATTGCTGACCCCAGCTTTGACGGAACGATGCGCAGCACGAGTGAGGTGAGCGCCCGGCTGGAACGGCAGCTCAGCAGCGCCATCGCCGTTCGTCTCGCCGCAACCTGGAACAAGCGCGACAGCGACTATCAGGAAATCTTCGGCGTGCTGGGATGGGAAACCGACGCGACCGATTCGGTGCTGACACGCGCGCTGCTCGACAGCGATGGAAGCGCGGAAAGCTGGGATTTTCACGGTGATTTCGCGTTCGACTTCGACACCGGCGGTATTCGGCATCAGTTTGCCATCGGTGCTGAATACGGCATGGACAAATCCTACAGCATCGAGCGGGTCGGCCTTGTCTCTTCGCTCGATCTCTATGATCCGGTCTACAGCCTGACCATTCAGCCGCCCGTGCTGGTTTCGCTCTATACCAACAATACCCAGAACGACGTCGATCGCCTGGGCGTTTTTGCCCAGGAACGAATGAGCGTCACCGACAATCTGCACTTCGTCGCTGGCGTGCGTTATTCCAAGGTGGATCAGCGTCAGCGTTTCTCGCGCGGCGGACCGGTTACGCTGACCGACGTGACGACAGATTCCTGGACCACCCAGTTTGGCGTGCTCTTCAACCCGGTCTCCGACGTCGCGCTTTTCGCAAGCCGGTCGACATCGTTCGTTCCGGTCCTCAGGAACAATGCGGACGGCCGTCCGCTGGCGCCGGAAACGGGCACGCAATATGAGGCGGGCGTCAAGGCGCGACTGGGCGGCCTGAATGCGACGGTTGCAGCGTTTCACCTCACGCGCGGCAACGTCGCCGTGTCGGACCGCGACAACCCTGCCTTTTTCCTAACCATCGGTGAACAGGTTGCCAAGGGTGTCGAAATCTCCGTCGACGGCAAGATTACGCCCGAATGGTCGATCTATGCGGGCTATGGCTACACCGACGCGAAGACGACGCGCGATACGCAGGCCCCGGGCGAGGTCAATCGCGAAGGGCTGCGCCTGCGCGGGGTTCCCAAGCATACATTCGTTGCAAGCACCAACTATGCCTTCAGCGACGGCCCGCTCAACGGGCTCAGCTTCGGCGGCACCGTCAATCATGTGGGCAAGCGCTTCGGTGACATCGATGAGGGCTTTATCCTGCCGTCCTACTGGCGCGTGGACGCAACTCTCGCCTACAAACTGAGCGAGAATGTCGCGCTGCGACTCAACATCGATAATCTGTTCGACGACGCGATCTACTCGACGGGTTACAGCCTCTTTGAAGTATGGCCTTCGACGCCGCGCACTTACCGCGCGACGCTGAGCTTCAGCCTGTAAAACGAGGATCGGGGGCGGGACTCATCCCGCCCCCGTTTCGTACCGGACAAGGCGGGGAACCTATGAAGAAATTTGCGGCCTTGCTGTCGACCGCGGCGCTTTTTACCGTTCCTGCGACGGCGTCGGAAATCGACGGGATCGAAATCGTGCGGACGTCGCACGGCATCCCGCATATCACTGCCCCCGATTATCGAAAATTGGGCTTCGGGATCGGCTATGCCTACGCCACCGACAATGGTTGCCTTCTCGCCGAACAGGTCGTCACGGTAAATGGCGAACGCTCGCTCCATTTCGGCAAGGACGGCATCGCCCTCGTCGGTGTCGATCGCTTTCCGAATCTGACGAGCGACATATTCCACCGCACCTATATGGACGACCGCGCACTGGCTGCGGCCTGGCGCCAGGCGACGCCCCGGTCACGCCAACTGCTGGAGGGCTTCGCCGACGGCTATAATCATCACCTGCGCGTCGCGGGGGCGGATGGTGCCGGTTCCGCCTGCAAGGGCGCGTCCTGGGTACGTCCGATGACGATGCGCGACTTGTACCGGATGATTGAAACCACATCGCTGCTGGCTGGTGGTGCGACACTGTCGGGCGCCTTTGCCGAGGCCGGGAAAGGCCCCACTCCGGCGTCTGCGGAAACCGTCGCGTCCATTGCTTTTCCTCAGTTCGGGCTCGGCAGCAACGGCATGGCCTTTGGTGCGGAAGCGACGGACAACGAGAAGGGCGTTGTGGTCGCAAACCCCCATTTTCCGTGGAACGGCATCAATCGCTTTTATCAACTGCACATCACCGTTCCCGGCAAGCTCGACGCCATGGGCGTGATGCTGCCGCCGGTGCCGGCCGTCACTATCGGCTTCAATCGTGACGTTGCCTGGACGCATACGGTTTCGACCGCTGCGCGCTTCACCCTTGCGGAGCTTGATCTCGCGTCAGGCGACCCCTTTTCCTATCGGTTGGATGGCAAAACGCTACGGATGAAGTCGCGAGACATCGCGGTTCCAACGCGCAATTCCGATGGATCGGTCGGCCACCATATCCATAGATCCTGGTGGTCGAAGATGGGGCCTGTGGTCGCGTCGGCTGAATATGGTCTTGGATGGTCCGGCCGTCATGCCTACGCGCTGTCGGACGCGAATCGCCACAATACCGATCTCGTCGAAACATGGCTGCGCCTCGCAGAGAGCGGATCGGTCGGGGCGATCGACACGGCGCTGCGCGAAAAACTTGGCATTCCTTGGGTCAATACGATTGCGGCCGATCGCGGCGGTGAGGCGCTCTACGCCGATATTGGCCGCGTGCCCGGCGTCGATGGCGATATGAGCGCGCGCTGCGCGCCGTCGGCCGCGGCGGCCGCCCTCGCACCGCGTATTCACGTCTTGCGCGGCGATACATCGTCTTGTCGCTGGTCCGCGGTGCTGCCGGCCTCGGCCATGCGCGCCGAGCGACGTCGCGACTATGTGTCGAACAGCAACGACAGCTATTGGTTGATCAACAGCCATGCCGAGCGCCCCGAGCTTGCGCCTATCCTTGGTCCTACCGCGATCAGTCAGCGTTTTCGCACGCGCGAGGCGCTTCAGACGATCGATCGAACATTGCGTTCGGGCGAGCGTTATTCGCCGGAACAAGGCCTCGGCCTGATTTTTTCGAACCGCAACTACTCCGGAACCCTGCTTGCGGATGACGTGATCTCGCTGTGCGGTCATGCCGAGCGGCCGAAGAATTTGGTCGCCGCCTGCGGTGCGATTGCAAAATGGGACCGCCGCAGTGACCTCGAAAGTCGGGGCGCGCTGTTGTTTCGTGAGTTCTGGAATCGCGCAAGGCTGATCCCGGACGTCTATTCGGTGCCGTTCGACAAGGCCGAACCGCTCATCACGCCGCGCGGACTGAATGTCGGGAATGCACAGGTGCGTGCCGCGCTCTTCGTCGCGCTCGGCGACGCGGTCGATGCACTGGCCAAGCTCGGTTTTCAGCCGGGCGTATCGATCGCGGAGGGGCAACGTCTGATGATCAACGGGACGCCTAAGCCGGTAAGCGGCGGCGACTGGCACGACGGCGTCCTCAACCTCAATCTGACCCGTGCTGTCGAGGGCGTCGGCTTCGAGCCGTTCGATGGCGGCAGCTACATCGCGAGCCTCGGTTTCGACGAGGCTGGCCCGGTCGCCGAAGGACTGCTCGTCTATGGGCAGTCGAGCGACCCGGCGTCACCCTATTACTTCGATCAGCTCGATCTCTACGCAGAGAAAAAAGGATATCGCCTGCCGTTTCGTCGGGACGAGATCGAGGCGGATGCGGCTTTCGCCCCGCAACCCATTCCTCGCGCGAAGGACTGACGCATGCTCAAAATTCTGCCCGGCGCGGTGGTGCGTGAAACGCTGGACATGGCGATGGCGATCGAACTTGTCCGCAAGGCCATGGTCGCCACCTCGCGCCCCGGCGCCGTGCAGCCGACGCGGTGGATGGTCGGTCTGCCTACCGCGGATCATGCCGTTCTGGGACTGATGCCCGGCCTTCTGCCCGAGGAGCCGCTATTCGGTGCGAAAGTCACGGCCGTATATCCGGAAAATCACCAGATCGGCCTCGCATCCCATCAGTCGCTGATCCTGCTGTTCGACAAGGCGCATGGGGTTCCTGCGGCGATCGTCGATGGCGCGGAAATCACCGGAATACGCACTGCGGCCGCCAGCGCAGTCGCAACCGATCATCTCGCGCGTGCGGATGCGTCCGACCTCGCGATCCTGGGCTATGGCGTACAGGCCGAGCGGCATGTCGAGGCGATGATGCAGGTTCGACCGATCCGCCGCGTTCGCTTGTGGGGCCGCCGCGCTGACCGCGCCGAGCAACTGGCTGATCGCATATCGCGGCGCTGGCCGCTCGCCGTCGAGGTCGCGCCCGACGTGAGCCGCGCCGTCGATGGCGCCCACATCATCTGCACGGTTACGGCGGCGAGGGAGCCGATTCTGCTCGCCGATCGGGTGTCGGCCGGTACGCACGTCAATATTGTCGGTTCCAGCTCGCTCGATGCAATCGAGGTCGATCCTCACTTGCTCGCGCGGGCACGTGTTTTTGTCGATGCGATGCCGGCCGCGATGGCACTCGGCGGCGACATCACCGCGGCCCTCGAGCAGGGGCTGCTTCGCCCAGACGATATAGCGGGAGAGATAGGAATGGCGCTCGACGGCAAGGTTCTCGGCCGCACATCGGCTGAAGAAATCACAGCTTACAAGTCCGTGGGCATTCCCGCACAGGATATTGTTTGCGCCAATCATGTCGTTGCCGAAGCCCGGCTTCGCGAGCTGGGTGAGATGGTCCAATGGTGAAGGATATGGCGGCGCTCGACGTCTGGGCGGCACACAGCTTCCTGAAGGAGCACATCCACCGCACCCCGCTCGTTCGCTCCGCAAGTCTTTCGGAGATGACGGGGCGCGAGGTTTTTCTGAAACTGGAGCTGTTCCAGAAGACGGGGTCCTACAAACCGCGCGGCATGGCATGGGCTATCCATAATCTGTCGCCCGAGCAGCGCGAGCGGGGGGTGATCACATTTTCCGCGGGCAATGCGGCGCAGGGGCTCGCATGGGCAGCGGCCAAACAGGGCGTCAAAAGCTGCGTCGTCATGGCGGCCAGTGCGAACCCCACGAAAGTTGCCGCAACCCAAGGCTATGGCGCCGAAGTACTTCTGCATGGCACCCCGCCCGAAGCTGCCGTGTTCTGTGAAGAGGTCGCCGAGGAGCGGGGGCTTACCTTCATTTCTTCCTATGACGACCCTGTTCTCATGGCCGGACATGCGTCGCTCGGTCTCGAGATCGTAGAGGATCTGCCCGACGTGACTGACATTTTCGTCGGCATCGGCGGCGGCGGCATGGCGGGTGGTCTGGTTCGTGCGCTTGACGAAACGGGATGTGCGGCGCGGTTGCATGGTATCGAACCGGAAGGCGCGGCCGCCATGACGATGAGCCTTGATCGGGGTGAAGCGGTCCGGCTTGGCGCCGTATCGACGCTTGCGGACGGGCTGGCGGCACCGAGTGCCGGGACGCTGTGCTTCGACCTCGTGCGCCGCCGCTTCGCTTCGGTTCGCACCGTTCAAGATGATGACATTCTGGCAGCGATGCGCTTGCTGATGCAGCGATGCAAGGTCATGGCGGAACCGGCGGGTGCAGCTGCGCTGGCCGGTCTGCTCGGCGCGTCGAGCGCCGACCTGTCGGGCGACCGGATCGTGTGCGTGGTTTCGGGAGGCAATGTCGACCTCGGCCTTCTCAAGCTCTGGCTCTGACGTGCGGCATCTTATCTGTCTCGGTGCCTTTGTGGCGACGGCGATGGTGCCTGCACAAGCACAAGAGGACCGGCTGGCGGAACTCGAGCGGCGATTGGCCGAGCAGCAACAAAGGATCGAGCAGCTTGAGACGGCGCTTGCCGCAAGAGCGCCGGCGCCCGATGCCGCTGGCTCTGTAACGGCCGTCGTGCCGGCCACGGGGCAGGCGTCGGCTCCGCTGGCACCTCCCGCCCTCGCCCTGAAGCCCGAGACGACGCCCCATATTCCGGGGCTCGACGTGGGCGGCGACTTTCGCGTGCGCGGGGAATGGAATTTCGGCGGCCCACGCGGGCGTTCCCGGTCGGCGGTGCGGGCAAGGCTTCGTGCGACCTATGCTGTCGACCGCGATTTCACGCTCGGCGCGCGGCTGGTCACGGGCGATCCCGATGATCCCAACAGCAGCGACGTGACGCTCGGAAACTTCGTGGACGATTTCGCCGTCGCGCTCGACCAGGCGTGGATCGGCTATCGCCATGGTCGTCTTTCGGCCTACGCGGGCAAGTTTCCTCAGATATTCCAGCGCACGGA
>Ga0307414_10000251_pt1 | contig 33637 bp, 26 predicted proteins | sample DK1Ometagenome_FD_203804 | JGI IMG/M metagenome (GOLD analysis project Ga0307414, IMG submission 203804) | Maize rhizosphere microbial communities from greenhouse at UC Davis, California, United States - DK15-O-3 | ecosystem: Host-associated > Plants > Roots > Rhizosphere > Soil | place: USA... | reverse complement strand
CAGATAGTCCAGCATGGCGCGAATTTCCCGCTCGGGATCGTCGAGGAGCGCCTCGTGGATCACGCGGTGGATCCGCCCCGGCTGGACGGCGTCGATATGCGCCATCAACCGCACATAATCGCGGTAATAGGCGCCGATATCGGCGAGGCCATAGCTGAACGCCTGACCCTTCGCATAATGCTGGCGATAGTTGGAAAAACAGCAATCGAGCGGATGACGACGCGCGTCGATGATCTTCGCATTCGGCAGGATCAGGCGGATGAAGGGCGCGTACAGCCAGTTGTTCGGCAGTTTGTCGATATAAAATGGCTTGCCCGTCTTGCGCTGCACCGCGGTCCGCCGCAGATAATCGGCGCCCAACCGGGCGAGCCGTTCGGGCGACGCTTCGATCAGCGCTTCGGCCCAGCGCCGGGCATCGCCCTTGTCATCGCGGCCAAGGCCCAGCGCGAGCGCCGGGATATCGGGCAATTCCATCGTTCCCTCGATCGCCGAATGGCTCGCGAGTATCTGTTCGATCAGCGTCGATCCGGCGCGGGGCATGCCCAGGATGAAGACCGGATCGGGGGCGGAATCGCCCGCACCGGCGCGTGCCGCGAACAGGTCGGCGGGACAGGCGGCGATCACGGCATCGACCGCCGCGCGCGTTTCTTCGGCACGGTAATCGAGCTGGCCGGCGCGGATCGTATTGCCCGCCACGTAGTGCCGAAAGGCATCGGCATGCGCGCCGCTGTCGTCATAGGCTTTGCCGAGTGCGAAATGCAGGTGCAGCCGGTCGTCGGCGCGCGCGTCGTCTGCGGGGTCGGCCCCAACGCCTATGTCCGCCAGCGCGGCCTCCATCGCGTCATGATCTGCGCTATCGAAGCGGATCGTCTTCAGATTGGCGAGGCTCCACCATGTTTCCCCCAGCCCGGGATCGGCGGCGAGCGCGGCGCGATAGGCGGCGATACTGTCGTCCTGCCGCCCCACGGTCTTCAATATATGGCCATAGCTCATCCACAGCCTGGCATGGTCGGGGAAGCGCGCGGTCAGTTCTTCATAAAGGGCAATGGCCTCGTCATAGCCGCCGACACGGCCGAGCGCGGCGGCTTTCAGATTGGCGTGGGCGGGGTTGGCGGGGTCGGCGGCCAGTACGGCGTCGAGCGTTTCCACCGCCTCGGGAAAGCGGTTCTGCTTGTAATAGACGGTCGCAAGGTTGGCGCGCGCCGCACCGAAACCCGGCGCAAGGTCGAGCGCGCGGGTCAGCAATTTTTCGGCGTCGCCATAACGGCCGATGCGGCCTGCGACCTCGGCCAGCATGCGGATCGCCGCAACATCGGTCGCATCCTCTTTCAGCCGCGCGCGCAGCGCGGCTTCGGCGTCGGGCAGGCGGTCGTCGGCCAGCGCGAGCGCCGCGTCGACCATCGCCGCATCGTGGATCGTCGCGCCGACCGCAGCGAGCGAGGCCGCCTGCGCTTCCTCCTCACGGCCCAGCGCGCGCAGCGCATGGGCGGCGATGCGGTGCGCCGCCGCCGATGTCGGGACTGCCTCCAAGATCGCGCGCGCCTGCGCCAGCGCGGCGCCGGGTTCGCCCGTCAGCAGGCGGCGGGCATTGGCGATCGCTTCATCATGGGTGACGGTCGCCATGTGCGCGGGTTCAGCTCTTTGCCGCCCGCGCCTTCGCGACCGCTTCGCGCAGCCCGGCATAGCCGATCTGCCCCTGCATCAACTGATCGCCGATGATCCAGGTCGGGGTCGCGTTCAGCTGCAACTGGGTGGCGATGGCAAGGTTGCTGTCGAGTTCGCGTTGGAACAGGGCCTCGTTCGCGGTCGCATCGGCGCTGCCGTCGGTGACGACGCCGACTTTTTCCGCGGCGGCGGCGATCGCCGCCTTGTCGAGCGAACCCGCTGCAAACATCGCATGGTGAAAGGCGTCATATTTGCCCTGACGCGCGGCAGCGAGCGCCATCAGCGCGGCGTCGCGGCTTTGCGGGGCGATGATCGGAAGTTCGCGGAACACCACCTTGACGCGCTTGTCCTCGCGGATCAGCCGGTCGACGTCGGGAACGCTGGCGCGGCAGAAGCCGCAGGCGTAATCGGTGAAGACGACCAGAGTCACATCGCCGTCGGCATTGCCTGCCCACGCCCCGGCATAGGGTTTTTCCAGCGCCGGGCGAATTGCGTCGATCGCCTTTGCCATTTCCTTGTCGCGCTGGGCTTCCAGAGCCTCGGGAATGATCTGGGGATTGGCGCGGATATAGTCGGCGACGACGGTCTCGACCTCGCTCTTGCTCATTCCGCCGCCAAGGCGCCCGCCGAGCCAGAAGACCATGCCGAGCAGGGCCAGGCCGGCGATCCCGACCAGCCATGTTCGCGAAGCTCCGCCGTCCATTCCTGTTCCCTTGATCTGCGGCAGGCGCGGGGCGGCCATCGCCTTCGCACTTGTCGGCTTTCTGGTTGCGGCCGGCGGCACATGCGGCGTCCGGTCGTCGCTTTCGACCGCCGCGCGGTGCGGCGGTGCCGTCATGGGCGGCTCACCCGCGAACAGTGGCAGGTCGGGCGCGACCGACCGTTCGGCCGCCTGTGCCGCGGCTTCCTCGCGCGCCAGCAATTGTTCGAGCCCCGACGGGGGCGGCGGCAAATCATCTTGCGGGGTCGGCAGCAATTTGGTCGCGGCGTCGCCGATGCTGTCGCGCAGACTTTCGGTGCCCGCGCGTGCGGCCTGACCGATCCCGGCCTTGGTCTTTCCGGCGACTTCGCCCAGCCCGCGGCCGGCCTCGCTCGATATTTTGGCGACCTTGTCGCCCAGCGCCATTTTCTCCCACGCCTCACCGCTCGCGGCGGCGGCGGCGCGCCCGGCGCGGGCCGAATTGCTGCCGATCGTGCGGGCGGTGCGTGCGGCAAGGATGCCGCTGCGCTGCGCCAGCTCGCGCGACCGGCGCGGAATTTCCATCGCCTCGACGCGTGCAGGGATGTCGGCGCGCTCGCCGACGCGGATCGTCCAGTCGGCAAAGGCGGCGCTGCCGGTGCGGACGGCCTGCCAGATGTTCGCGGCGCCCGCCTTCAACGCTTCGGGTTTCACCAGCGGCGGGCGCGGGGCTTCATCGCGCGCGGGATAGCGCGTCAGATCGATACCGACCGGCGGCGCATCATTCGGTTTGGCGAGGCCTTCGGTGGCCATGGGACGCTGCGCGTCGCGCGGCAGCGGCGTTTCCGCCGGCTCCTCGCGCAGCCATGGCTGGTAATATTCATCGTCTTTGTTGTTGTTCACTTGTCGCCCTTGCGCATCTTGGATTTGCGATGCCTGTTTCGTATTCCGCTTGAATCTAACGCCGTTTGCGCTCGCGTTCCACTTCGGCGCGAGCGACCAGCGAAATATCCTGTGCACGAATCCAGTCGGGCGATCCTTGAGGCAGGCCCTGCATCGCGGTGTCGGCATTACGCAGCGCCAGCGATGCCTGTCCACCCATGAGTTGATAGCGTTCGGCCGAGGCGAGGGCGGCGCGCGCCTGATCGCCCTTGTTCGCATAGACGATGCCCAGCTGATACCAGGCAAAGGGGTTCTGGTTGTCGAGCGCGACGGCGGTCTTCAGCACCTCTTCGGCCTCGGCATAGTTGGCGGGGTCTTCGGTCGCGATCAGCGCATGGCCCAGCGTCGCGCTGATCAGCGGCTGCGACCGCGAAATCGTGACCGCCTTGCGTAGCGCCGGGATCGCCTCCTTCGGGCGCCCCGATTCGAGTAGGATCTGCCCCTCAAGCTCAAGGAAATAGGGATCATTCGGATCGGCCTGAATCAGGCCCTCGACCTCGGTCAGCGCCTTTTGCGGATAGGCGCTTTTGTGCCAGGCATAGGCGCGGGCATAGCGCGCCGGGATGCTGTTGTTGCTCTCGGGGAATTTGCGCAGCGTGCGTTCGGGTTCGGCGATAAAGCCGCTGAGTTTGGCCTTCACCCGCTGGAACCGCTTTTCGATGTCGGGGTCGGCGGGCTTGGTCCACGCCGGATCGATCACATAGACCTCGCGCAGCGCCTGAATGCGGTCGCCCGACATCGGGTGGGTGCGGCCATAGGCCTGATCGTCGTCCTGCTTGACCCCATAGCGGAACTCGAGATTCTGCAGCTTCTTGAAAAAGGCCAGACTGCCGCGGCCGCTGATTCCGGCTGTCGACAGATATTGCGCGCCCGCCGCGTCGGCGGTCGATTCCTGCACGCGCGTAAACGCCAGGAATTTGCCGAGTGCTGCTTGTTGCCCCGCCATCATCACGCCCATGCCCGCTTCGCCCGCGCCCGCCGCGATCGCCGCAGCGCCCAGCAACAGGCTGAGCAGTGAGATGCCGGTTGCGGTTTTGGCGCCTTCATTGACGCGGATCGCGTGGCCGCCCATCACATGGCCCAGTTCGTGCGCGAGCACGCCCTGCACCTCTTCGGCGCTGTCGGCGGCTTCGATCAGCCCGCTGAAAACATAGATATCCTGACTGCCGGCGACAAAGGCATTGATGCTGCGGTCGCCAAGCAGGTGGACGCGAACCTGGCCGCGCTGGAGCCCCGCCGCCTCGGTCAGCGGGTCCATCATATTCTGGAGCAGGACTTCGGTTTCGGCGTCGCGCAGGATCGATTGCGCCATCGCGGGGCGCATCGCGACCGCGAACATCGCCAGCAAAGTCAGGACGATACGGAAAAGCGGACCGGGGCCATTCGCCCGCGGCGCGATAATATGTGGGGGAGAATTCATCTCCCGCTGTCTTGCGCCGCGCGCCTGAACCCCGACTGAAGCCATAGGGGCTTTGTGGGGTCCAGAACGCGCGGAAGCAAGTTTTGGCTTAATTTCCGAAAGTACGCTGCCACCAGCCGCGGCGCGGCTCGCCGTCGGGGCCGACGCCTTCGCCTTCGCCTTCGCCTTCACCCTCGGCGCTGACCGTTTCGGCGGTTGCCGGTTCGGCTTCGCGCTCGACGGCGGCTTCGGGCGCCGCTTCGGCGGCTACGGCCTTTTTGGCGCGGCTCGCACGCTTTTTGGGCGCGGGCTTGGCGGGGGCCTCTTCGGGTGCGGCTTCGACAGCTTCGGGAGCCGCTTCGACGGCAACCGCTTCGGCCGCGACGGGCGCTTCCTCTGCGACCGCTTCCGCTTCGGTCTTCGCCACATCGGCCTTGGTCTTGCGCGGTGCGCGCTTGCGCTTCGGCTTTTCGGCAGGCGCTTCCTCGGCGACCGGCTCGGCGGCTTCGACCTCGACCGGAGCCACCTCTACCGGAGCTTCGGCTTCGGTCTCGACGGCCTCGGCTTCACCGGCTTCGGCCTTCGGCTTGCGGCCACGACCACCACGGCGGCGGCGCGGCTTGGCTTCGGCTTCGACCTCAGCCTCCACCACTTCGGCGTCGCCCTCGGCCGGTGCAGCCTCTGCGGTTTCGGTCTCGGCTTCGCTCTCACCATCGGTTTCGGCGTCGCCTTCACCTTCGGTATCGCTGCCTTCGGCGATTTCATTGCCATCCTCGTCGCGGCGGCCGCGGCGGCCACGGCGGCGACGGCGGCGGCGCTTGCGGCCTTCACCATCGGCATCGCTTTCCTCGCGCGGCTGGCGCGCGGGGCGTTCGGCAGCTTCCTCGGCTTCGGCTTCGGTTTCTTCTTCCTCGTCGAAATATTCCTCGTCCTCATCATCCTCGATGGGAGCGATCGGAGCGAAGCTGCGGCGCGCGACCGGCGGCGGGCCGCTGACCTCGACCGCCATGCGCGCACCCTCGGTCTCGCCGTCGGGCAGGATTTCGACGGTGACGCCGTAAAGCTCTTCGATCTCGCGCAGTTCGCGGCGCTTTTCGTTGAGCAGATAGAAGGTCGCTTCCTGGCTCGCGCGCAGCGTGATCCGGCTGCCCTTGCCGCGTGCGGCTTCTTCTTCGATCAGGCGCAGCGCGCTGAGCCCCGCCGACGAGGCGGTGCGGACCAGCCCGGTTCCTTCGCAATGCGGGCACGGGCGCGTCGAGGCTTCGAGTACGCCGGTGCGCAGACGCTGGCGGCTCATTTCCATCAGGCCAAAGCCCGAGATGCGGCCGACCTGGATGCGCGCGCGGTCGTTCTTCAGCGCATCCTTCATCGCGCGTTCGACCTTGCGGACGTTCGAACCATGATCCATGTCGATAAAGTCGATCACGACCAGCCCGGCCATGTCGCGCAGGCGCAGCTGGCGGGCGATTTCATGCGCCGCTTCCAGATTGGTGCTGACTGCGGTCTGTTCGATATTATGTTCGCGGGTCGACCGGCCCGAGTTGATGTCGATCGACACCAAAGCCTCGGTCGGGTTGATCACCAGATAGCCGCCCGATTTCAGCTGGACGACCGGATTGAGCATCCCCGCCAGCTGATCCTCGACGCCATATCGCTGATAGAGCGAGACCGGGTCGGCATATTGCTTCACCCGCCGGGCATGGCTGGGCATCAGCAATTTCATGAACTGCTTCGCCGCCTTGTAACCCTCGTCGCCCTCGACGAGAACTTCCTCGATATCCTTGTGATAAATATCGCGGATCGCGCGCTTCACCAGGTCGCTGTCCGAATGGATCAGCGCCGGGGCGCTCGATTCGAGCGTCTTTTCGCGAATCTCGTCCCAGACGCGGGCAAGATAGTCGAAGTCGCGTTTGATCTCGACCTTGGTGCGCGCCATGCCCGCGGTGCGGACGATGCAGCCCATCGTCGGCGGCAGGTTGAGTTCGTCGACCATGGCCTTCAGCTTGCGGCGGTCGGCGCCGTTCGAAATCTTGCGGCTGATGCCGCCGCCATGCATCGTGTTCGGCATCAGCACGCAATAGCGGCCGGCGAGCGACAAATAGGTGGTGAGCGCCGCGCCCTTGTTGCCGCGCTCTTCCTTGACGACCTGGACCAGCATCACCTGACGGCGACGGATAACGTCCTGAATCTTGTAGCGGCGGCGGAGCGACATGCGGTTTTCGCCGTCATCATCGTCGCGGCGCCCGCGCCCGCGTCCGCCCTTGCGGTTGTTGCCGCGCCCACGGCCCCGGCCCCGGCGGTCGCCGCCATTGCCTTCGCGGCCTTCTTCGGATCCTTCGGCGCCCTCTTCGGCATCGCCATTTTCGGAATCATGATCGTCGCCGTCATGCTGGTCGTCATGATCGTCATCGCGATCGGCGCGCGCGTCGCCATTGTCGTCTTCGTCATGATATTCGACGTCGGCGACATCGCCTTCCAGCTCGTCGAGGTCTTCCTCGGCGCGCTGCGCGGCGGCGGCGGCATGCTCGGCCTCCTCGCGCAGCAACGCTTCGCGGTCTTCCTTCGGAATCTGGTAATAATCGGGATGGATTTCGCTGAACGCGAGGAAACCGTGGCGATTGCCGCCATATTCGACGAACGCCGCCTGCAAAGACGGTTCGACGCGGGTAACCTTGGCCAGATAGATATTGCCCTTGAGCTGCTTATGCTCGGCGGACTCGAAATCAAACTCCTCGATGCGGTTTCCCTTGGTGACGGCGACCCGGGTTTCTTCCCGGTGCCGCGCGTCGATCAACATGCGCGTGGTCATTGTAAACACTCCAGGCGCGCAGTGGCGCGCCAGTTAAAAATCCCGCAATCGCCTTTGAACGGCGGTCGCGGCGGAAAAGGGTGAAACGAAAAAAGACGTTATTGCCGCGCATTGGCTGCGTCCGGCCACGCAAATCTGCGTGATGGTCCGGTCCGCGCATACGGTCTTCACGTCCAGCGACGGCCGAGGCGAAAGCGCCCGCGTCGCGGAGTGAAGAGAGCATGGCAAGCCACATGCGGCATCAACCTGTTACGGGATGAGCGGGCGGGCAGGGCGGGCGGTGTGCGAACGCCCCGACTGTCCGGTCAACCGGGTGGACTGGCGGCACATCGCCATTCCCCGCGTGTCCGGCACCAGGGCAGCCATGATCCGCAGATTCGCGGGTCAGGCCTTCCCCTCAAAAGGCCGGACGGCGCCGGGAACGACACCGTCAGTGGAGGCCGTGCTAGCATCGGCATGTCCCGACGGCAACCACAACCACCGTACAAAGATGGGTTGTGACATAAGTGTTGCAAGAAGCGCGCACCGCCGGACCCGTTCCGTCGTCCGCATTTCTTCGCTGTTTCTGCGGTTTTTACGCGCAAGGGCGGGCATCGCTTTCCTGTCCTTCCGCCGTCGCCGGGCCCCCGTTTCGATTATGCGCTGGACCATCGCGCGGCGGCGGCGGCATAGAGGCGCGATGAGCGTGCTGCCTGTCCTGATGGCGATGATCCTCAACCCCGCAGCGCCCCCGGGCGGCTCTGCCGGGATGACGGCGATCGCGCGCATCCCGCACGTCGAATCGGCACCATCTGCCCGGTTTCGCGCCAAGCTGCCCGAAAAACGCTATAGCGTCAGCGTCCCGATCGGCCGGGCAAAGCCCGCGCTGCCACTGCCACCGATCGAGGGGCCGGATGACGCGCGACTGCCGCTGGTGGTGATCGATGCCGGCCATGGCGGGCACGACCCGGGCGCATTGTCGCCGCACAGCGGCAAGCGCGAAAAGGATATCACACTGGCGCTTGCCCGCGCGATTCGCGACGATCTGATCGCATCGGGCCGCATCCGCGTCGCGCTCACCCGCTCGGATGACCGCTATCTGTTGCTGGAGGAGCGTTCGGGCATCGCCCGGCGGCTTCAGGCCGATCTGTTCATTTCGGTGCATGCCGACGCGGCGGAAAATGAACAGGCGCGCGGCGCATCCATCTATACCCTGTCCGAAACCGCTTCCGACCGCGAAGCGGCGCGGCTCGCGGCGCGTGAAAACAGGGCCAATATCATCAACGGCGTCGACCTTGGCGGCCACAACCGCGACGTGTCGTCGATCCTCCTCGACCTGACCCAGCGCGAGACGATGAATCGGGCCGCCGACTTCGCCCGGCTGCTTCAGCGCGAGTCAGCGGACGCGGTCAATTTTCGCACCACCGCGCATCGCTTCGCCTCGTTCGTCGTGCTCAAGGCGCCCGACACGCCGTCTATCCTCTTCGAAACCGGCTTTATTTCGAACAAGGATGATGGCGAATTTCTCGCATCGCAAGACGGGCAGAAAAAGGTGGCGCGCGGGGTGCGCGAAGCGGTACAAGTCCATTTTGCAAAGCGGATCGCCGCGCCTTAGCCCACTCCCGCAATTCTGCCGGGAAACGGCGGGCTTCGGGGCGTCGCTCCCCTGCCGACATGGTTCAGTCGCTCATGGTTTGCGACGGTCTGACATTATATAGTCTTGACTATCTTTCCACATCCACCCACGCGTCATCCGGTGGGCGATGAAGGAGAGTGAATTATATGCCTTGGAGCAACTGGTCGGGCAGTGTCGAGACCACAGCACGCGTCGCCCGTCCGCAAAGTGAAGAGGAATTGGCGGGGCTGATCCGCGGCGCTCGAAAGGTGCGCGCGACCGGGGCAGGACATAGTTTCATGCCGTTGTGCGAATCGGACGATACCATCGTCAGCCTCGACGATCTTCCCGGCGTTTTGACCATCGCTGCCGACCGCTGCACCGCGCGCGTTCCCGCGGGCTGGAGCATCAAGCGCCTGACCGCGGCCTTATGGGAAGAGGGGCTGGCGCTCGCCAATCAGGGCGACGTCAATCCGCAGTCGCTGGCCGGCGCCATGGCGACCGGCACCCATGGCACGGGGGCGGCGCTCGGGTCGCTCGCCACATTTGCCCGGGGGTACAGGTTGATCGGCGCCGACGGCGAGGCGCGCTGGTGCGACGCCCGGACCCACCCCGATTTGTTCGAGGCCCAGCGCCTCTCGCTCGGCCTGTTCGGCATCGCGACCGAGATCGAGATTACGGTCGTCCCCGCTTATTATCTGGCCGAACGGCTCGAAAGGCGCGCATGGGCCGAAATTCGCGAATCCTATGACGAACTCGCCGACGGGCAACGGCATATCGAATTCTGGTTTTTTCCGCACAGCGATCAGGTGATTTTAAAGACGCTCACGCCGACCGACCCCTGCGATCCGCCGCCGACGACGACCGATATCGAGGAAACGGCGTTTCGCCGCGTGCTCGACATTGCGGCAAAGGCGCCCGCGCTCACGCCCTGGCTCCAGCGTGCCATGATGCGCACCCGGATAGAGGGTGAACGGCGCGGCCCCGCACATAATGTCTTTCCCTCCGAACGCACCGCGCGATTCGAGGAAATGGAATATGAAGTGCCGCGCGCCGCCGGACTCGCGGCGCTCGACGAGGTGATAGGCTGGATCCGGCGCGGGCGATTACCGGTGACCTTTCCCTTCGAATATCGCACCGTCGCGGCGGACGATATCTGGATGAGCCCGATGAACGCGGGGCCGGTCGCTTCCATTTCGATGCACCAGTATAACAAGATGCCGTGGGCCGGGCTGTTCGCCGATGCCGAGGTGATTTTCCGCGCCCATGGCGGGCGCCCGCATTGGGCCAAGCGTCACACGCTGACCCGCACCGACGTCGACAGCCTTTATCCGATGGCCGAACGCTATCGCGCGGTCCGCCGCGTCGCCGACCCCACCGGCAAATTTCTCAATCCCCATCTCGAGGCGCTGTTTTCATGAGCGATGACCTGACGTTGCATAACCATCTTGTCGGACGACAGGGAAGCCGCGCCGACCTCAATACCCCGGCGCTGATTCTCGATATCGACGCGCTCGACCGCAATATCGCCTGCATGGCGGGGCTTGTAGCGGCGCGCGGCGTCCGGCTGCGCCCGCATGCGAAGACGCACAAAAGCGTCGATATCGCGGTCCGTCAGGTCGCCGCGGGCGCGATCGGCGTCTGCTGCGCCAAGATCGGCGAGGCAGAGGTGCTGGCCGATGGCGGTATCGCGGGGATATTGATTACCTCGCCCGTCGCCGCGCCGCGCGCGATCGAACGGCTCGTCCTGCTGGCACAGCGCGCGCGCGGGCTGATGGCGGTGGTCGATCATCCCGGGGTCGCGGCGCGAATCGATGCGGAACTCGCGGCGGCCGACGCCCGGCTCGACGTCATCATCGACATCGATCCCGGCATTGCGCGCACCGGGGTCGCCTCGGCCGAGGCTGCGGTTGCGCTCGCGCGGGCGATCGCGGCCGCGCCGCGTCTTCGCTATCAGGGCGTTCAGTTTTACTGCGGGTCGCAGCAGCATATCGAGGATTATGCCGAACGCCGCGCCGCGATCGTCGAACGCACCGCCTATTTGAACGAGGTGATCGCGGCGCTCGCCGACGCCGGTTTCGCGCCGTCGATCGTCACCGGATCGGGCACCGGAACGCATCATATCGACCTCGAACTCGGAACTTTCACCGAACTTCAGGCGGGTTCCTACGTGTTTATGGACAAGCAATATCTCGACTGCGACCTGACCGGCGGCGGTGATCCGCCGTTTGAGGTCTCGCTCGCGGTCGATGCACGTGTCGTCAGCGCCAATCATTCGGGGCTCGTCACCATCGACGCCGGTTTCAAGTCGCTGTCGACCGACGGCGGGGTGGCGGTGGTTCAGCACGGAGCCCCCGAAACCGCCTTTTTCGCCTTCATGGGCGACGAACATGCCGCGCTGATCGCACCCGACATCGGGACCCGGATGCAACCCGGCGATCCGGTCAGCCTGACCGTGCCGCACTGCGACCCGACGGTGAATCTCTACGATCATTATCATGTCGTTGCGGATGACACGCTGGTCGCGATCTGGCCGGTCGGTGCGCGCGGCCGTTCGCGCTGACCGCTCGGGCAAGGGGGGATCAGCCGCCTGCCGCAACCATCTTCCCTTTCGGCGATACAGACGATAGAGGCATGGGCTTATGGTCGCCGACAGTCCGCCCGATTTCCGCTTGCGCCTGCGCCGCGACAGCAATGCCGTTCTTGGCTGGTTCCGCGATATGTGGAACCGGCGCTGGTTTCGATGGCTTGGCTATCTGGCGCTTTCGGGGCTGATCGGCCTTTTCCTGATCTGGGTGATTTTCGCGCGCGACCTGCCGTCGGTCGATCAGCTGCGCGACTATGAACCGCCGTTGCCGACGATGGTCCGCGATGCGGAAGGCAAGCCGGTGCACGCCTATGCCCGCGAACGCCGCGTTCAACTCGACTATAACGAATATCCCAAGACGCTCGTCAACGCCTTCCTCGCGGCAGAGGACAAGACCTTCTTCAGCCATGGCGGGATCGACTATCCCGGCATCGCGAGCGCGATCATCACCAATTTGACCAGCAGCGGTCGCCCGATCGGCGCCTCGACGATCACCCAGCAGGTGGCGAAAAACCTGCTGCTCACCAACGAACTCAGCTATCGCCGCAAGGTGCGCGAGGCGATCCTGGCGATGCGTATCGAGGATGCGCTGACCAAGGAACAGATTCTCGAACTCTATCTCAACGAAATTCCGCTCGGCCGCCGCAGCTTCGGTGTGCAGGCGGCGGCGCGCGCCTATTTCGACAAGGATGTCGATCAGCTTGCGCTGCACGAAATGGCCTTCCTCGCCATCCTGCCCAAGGCGCCGGAAAAATATGGCCGTTCGCGTTTCGAGCGCGAGGCGGTGGCGCGGCGCAACTTCGTTCTCGGTTCGATGGCCACCAACGGCGCGATCACCACGGCGCAGCGCGACGCGGCGCGGGCGATGCCGCTCGGGCTCACCGACAGCGGCAACCGTGCAGTCGCGCAGGTCGGCGGCTATTATATGGAAGAGGTGCGGCGCCAGCTGATCGCCCAATTCGGCGAAACGGCCGAGGATGGGCCGCTCAGCGTCTATGCCGGCGGCCTTTGGGTGCGGACCCCTTATGACGGCAAGATGCAGGCGGCGGCGACCAACGCGCTGCGCCGCGGTCTGATCCGCTATGATACGGGCAAGGGCTGGTCGGGGCCGATCGCGACGATCGAGGCCGACGATAAATGGGCGAGCCGCCTGGCCTCCAGCTTCATCGGGATCGATTATGACGGCTGGCGAATCGCTGCCGTCGTCTCCAAATCGGCTGGCGCGGCGCAGATCGGCTTTGCCGACGGCACGACCGGTACGCTGCCCTCAGGTGCCGCGACGCTCGCTTACCGCAAGACCGGCGGGACCGCCTTTTCGGCGATGCGCCCGGGCGACCTGATCGCCGTGAAGGCGACCGGCGGCAATTCCTATGCGCTCCGGAATATTCCCGAAGTATCGGGCGGCTTCATGGCCGAAAGCCCGCATTCGGGCCGCATCTTCGCGATGCAGGGCGGCTTCGACGTTCGCCTCTCGCCCTTCAACCGCGCGACACAGGCCGAACGGCAACCGGGCTCGACGATCAAGCCCTTCGTCTATGCGACTGCGCTCGACAATGGCATGACCCCCGCGACCCTGATCGTCGACGGGCCCTTCTGCGTCTATCAGGGCGCCAACCTCGGCAACAAATGCTTCCGCAACTTCGGCGGCGCGGGTGGGGCGGGCGAACATACGATGCGCTGGGGCCTCGAACAGTCGCGCAACCTGATGACGGTCAAGACCGCGAGCCAGATCGGCATGGAACCGGTCGTGGAAACGATCCAGGCCATGGGAATGGGCAAACACGAACCTTATCTCTCGACTGCGCTTGGGGCCGGATCGACGACGGTCGAGAAAATCACCAATGCCTATGCGATGCTCGCCAACCACGGCCGCGAACTGAAACCGCGCGTGATCGATTATGCGCAGGACCGCCGCGGCAAAGTGATCTTTCCAAAGAATTGGAAGCCCTGCGACGGCTGCAACAAAAAGGATTGGGACGGCCGGCCGATGCCGCGCTTCGCCAAGTCGGGCAAACAGCTGATGGACCCGATGACCGCCTATCAGGTCGTCCATATGCTCGAAGGCGTCGTCCAGCGCGGCACCGCGGTGCGCCTGCGCGACCTTGGGGTGCCGCTGTTCGGCAAGACCGGTACGACGACGGGCCCGAACGATGTCTGGTTCGTCGGCGGGACCCCCAATGTGGTCGCCGGCGTCTATGTCGGCTTCGACCAGCCGCGGAACATGGGCGGTTATGCACAGGGCGGCAGCATGGCGGCGCCGATCTTCAAGCAATTCTTCGAAGAAGCGCTCGCCGACAGCCAGCCGGTTCCCTTCGTCGCGCCCAAGGGCGTGCGGATGGTACGGATCGATCGCCAGTCGGGCCGCCGCGTCTATGGCAGCTGGCCGGGCAGCGATCCCAAGGCGTCGATCATCTGGGAGGCTTTCAAGCCCGAAAGCGAGCCGCGCCGGACGATCCGCGAAGAGGAAATCAAGCCGATCAAGCCGACCAGGCGGCAGGACGGACCGGTTCAGCAGGGCCCCGCGCGGCGCACGGACAGTGAATTTCTGGAGGATCGCGGCGGTATCATCTGACCCGCCGGCGCATTCTTCTTTCCACATTTCTTTCCTTGGGGGCCGACAAGCCCTAAGGGCATGACCAACATTTTTTCAGGAGCAAAGACATGCGCGCCGAAGCGCAGGATCATATCGACAAGATCGGTGCCGCGCTGGCGCTGCTGCGCCGCTTTCTCGACTGGGACCGCGCGGTGCGGCGGCTCGACGAGCTGAACGCAAAGGTCGAGGACCCGACGCTGTGGAACGATCCCCGGGCGGCGCAGGAAGTCATGCGCGAACGCCGCCGGCTCGACGAAGCGATCAACGCGACGCGCGCGATCGAAAAGGAATGCGCCGACACCGCCGAACTGATCGAACTGGCCGAGATGGAGGGCGACGAGGCGCTGGCGAACGAAGCCGTGGCTTCGCTTGGCGTTCTCGCGGCGCGCGCGGAAGAGGACAAGATCAAGGCGCTGCTCGCGGGTGAGGCCGATGCCAACGACGCCTATATCGAAGTCCATGCGGGCGCCGGCGGCACCGAAAGCCAGGACTGGGCCGAAATGCTGCAGCGCATGTACAGCCGCTGGGCCGAAAAGCGCGGGTTCAAGGTCGAGCTCGTCGAATATCAGGCGGGCGAACAGGCGGGCATCAAATCGGCGACGATGCTGGTGAAGGGCGAGAACGCCTATGGCTATGCGAAGACCGAAAGCGGCGTCCATCGCCTCGTCCGCATCTCGCCCTATGACAGCTCGGCGCGGCGCCACACCAGCTTCTCAAGCGTGTGGGTCTATCCGGTGATCGACGATAATATCGACATCGAGATCAACGAAGGCGACCTCAAGATCGATACCTATCGTGCCTCGGGCGCGGGCGGTCAGCACGTCAACACGACCGATTCGGCGGTGCGCATCACGCATATTCCGACCGGCATCGTCGTCGCGTCCCAGAACGACCGGTCGCAGCACAAGAACCGCGCGACCGCGATGGGGATGCTGAAGGCGCGGATGTACGAGGCCGAGCTTCAGAAGCGCGAAGCTGCGGCGTCGGGTGAATATCAGGCCAAGACCGAAATCGGCTGGGGCCATCAGATCCGTTCTTATGTCCTTCAGCCCTATCAGTTGGTGAAGGATTTGCGCACCGGCGTCACGTCGACGGCGCCGGGCGACGTGCTCGATGGCGCGCTGGACCCCTTCATGGCGGCGGCATTGTCGCAGAAGGTCACCGGCGAAAAGGTCGAAGTGGAAGATATCGACTGATGAAGCGCGCGGTCGTCCTCGGGTCGTTGCTGCTGCTCGGCGGCTGCGATGCGCCGTGGGACGATAGCAGCGACCGCCTCGAAACCGCGCGTGAGTTCCCGCCCGCCGACCGTCCGGTCGCACCGACCGTCTCGACCAAATGGTCGACCGAAGAAGCGCGCGACCGGGTCAACGAGGCCGAAGACGTCATGGACTCGGCCGATGTCCGCCCCGGCATGACCGTCGCCGATCTTGGCGCGGGCGACGGCTATTACACCATCCGCCTCGCGCCGCGCGTCGGCGCGCGCGGCCGCGTCCTCGCACAGGACATCATGCCCGAGGTGATCGAACGGCTGGCCGATCGCGTCGCGCGCGAACGGCTCGACAATGTCTCGCTCAAGCTCGGCGCGGTCGACGATCCGCGTCTGCCTGCGGCCAGCTTCGACCGCGTTTTCATGGTCCATATGTATCACGAGATCGGCGAACCTTACGCCTTCCTGTGGCGCCTCCGCCCGGCGCTCCGCAAGGGCGGGCAGGTGATCGTCGTCGACGGCGACCGGCCGATTGCCGAGCATGGCACGCCCTTCCGGCTGCTCGTCTGCGAATTTCAGGCGGTCGGCTACAAACTCGTGTCCTATGACGACAAGCAGCATGCTGGCGGCTATCTTGCCCGCTTCGTGCCGACCGGGAAACGGCCTGCCCCCGAAGAGATTACGGTGTGCGACAATCCGTAGAAACACGTCGCCCCCGCGACGGCGGGGGCCGCTGTCGGTTTACGCAACGCCGCCGAGCAAGGCAGCTAGCGGCCCCCGCCTTCGCGGGGGCGACGGGATTCAATAAACCAGCAATCGGTCTTCTGGCCCTATATCGGCCATGAAACTCACCAGCCCTCCGGCGCGGACCTGCGGCACCAGTTCCGCCGCGTCGATGCCGGCCAGCGCCATCCCCGACTGGCACACGAACAGGCGTACCTCCATCGTAATGGCCTCCGCGACCAGCCCGGCAAGGTCGGGCTGTCCCACTGCGCGCCGCACGGCGTCCCCGGCGAAGCCGACGGGATCGCGCAGCAGCCCCGCCGCTTCGCCCTGCAGAAAGATGCGTGCCGGGCGACCGAGCGCCGTCGCCGCCATCGCCGCCTCCAGCGCGGCGTAAAGCCGCCCACCCTCTGCGCTTGCAACAATGATGCTCAGCCCCGGCATATCGCGCACCCCGGATCCTTGGCGACGCCCATTTCGCGCCAGCGCCGCTCGAGCATGTCGATGATCGCAAGGCGGCCGGAAAGCGACTGGCCCCAGCCGGACAGCGCGCGCACTGCCTCCAGTGCGGCCATCGTCCCGATCATCCCCGCGAGCGCGCCCATGACGCCCGCCTCGGCGCAGTTGATGCCCTCGCGGTCGGGATCGCTGCCGACAAGGCAGGCATAGCAGGGACGGTCCGTGCGCCAGCCTTCATAGAGCGCGACCTGCCCATCGAACGCGCCGATTGCGGCGCTGAGCAGCGGGATATGCTGCGTGACCGAGGCGCGATTAACCGTCAGCCGCGTGGCAAAATTGTCGCAACCGTCGAGGATCAGGCTCGCCCCGGCCAGCAGCGTTTCGGCATTGGCCTCGTCGAGCCGTCTGACAATCGCGATCGCCTCGACATGCGGGTTGATCCGCTGCGCCGCCGCCGCCGCGATGTCGGCCTTGGGCGCGCCTATGTCGGCGTCGGTGAACAGCGGCTGGCGGTGAAGGTTGGAAAGCTCGACCCGGTCGTCGTCGATGATCGTCAGCTTTCCTACCCCGGCGGCGGCGAGATAGGTGATCGCCGGGCAGCCGATCCCACCCGCGCCGATCACCGCGACATGGCTGGACTTCAACCTCGCCTGTCCGGCACCACCGAAGGCCGGCAGGATGATCTGGCGGGCGTAACGGTCGAGTTCGGCGTCGCTCAGCAACGCCTATTCGCCCGATCGCCGCATGCTTATGGCAGCCAGCGAAGCAAGCCCCGCAGGCTCGGCATTCTTGTCGGGGCTCTCGCTTGCTACGCCGGTCGATCCGAAGCCGCCGGCACCGCGCATCGTTTCGTCGAGTGTCGCGACTTCGGCGAAGGTCGCGCGCTGGACTGGGGCGGGGACGAGCTGCGCGATCCGGTCGCCGCGCTTGATGTCGAAACTCTCGTCCCCCAGATTGGCAAGGATCACCTTCACTTCGCCCCGATAATCGCTGTCGATCGTGCCGGGGGTGTTGAGGCAGGTGATGCCATGTTTGAGCGCGAGGCCGGAGCGCGGGCGAACCTGCACCTCGTAACCCGCCGGGATCGCCATTGCGAAGCCGGTTGCGACCGCGTGGCGCGTGCCGGGGCGGATCGTCAGCGTCTCGGCCGCAACGACGTCCATTCCCGCTGCGCCATCCGACGCATAGGCGGGCAGGGGCAGGCCGCCGCCGTTGGGCAGGCGCTGGATGGCGATTTCAATCGCGGGAAAGGGGTGTGCGGCTATCGAGGTCATCGGCAATTTTTTCCATCAATTTACGGGCGACGGCGTCTTTCGGCAGCCGGTCCCAGCTGTCGACGCCGTCGGGGGTGACAATATGTACGCGGTTCAATTCGCCGCCCATCGGGTCGGAGGCGACGTCATTGGCGACGATCCAGTCGCAGCCTTTGCGCGCGAGCTTGGCCTGCGCATGGACGAGAACATCGTTGGTCTCGGCGGCAAAGCCGATCAGCAGCGGCGGCCGCTTAGGGCTTTTGGCGAGACCTGCCAGAATGTCGGGATTTTCGGCGAGCGCCAGTGGCGGCACCGCGCCCGACCCGTCCTTCTTGATCTTCTGCACCGCTGTGTCGGCAGCGCGCCAGTCGGCGACGGCCGCGACCATGATCGCGGCATCGACGGGCAGGCCCCGCTCCACCTCATCGGCCATTTCGCGCGCGGTCTCGACATCGACGCGGACCACGCCGGGCGGCGTCGGCAGTTCGACGGGCCCGGCGATCAGCAAGACCTCGGCGCCGGCTTCGGCGGCGGCGGCGGCGATCGCAAAGCCCTGGCGGCCGCTCGACCGGTTGGCGATATAGCGCACCGGGTCGATCGGCTCATGCGTCGGTCCGGCGGTGATCAATATGCGGCGGCCGAACAGCGGGCGATGGCTGGCCGGGGCGAAGTCGGGCTGGCTTTCCAGCGTCGCGGGCGCGGCCAGCGCGGCGTCGATCGCGGCCTTGATCGCTTCGGGCGCGGGCAGGCGCCCGGGGCCATATTCTCCGCACGCCATCTCACCCTCGTCGGGCGCCATCACGGTTACGCCGTCGCCGCGCAACGTTGCGACATTGCGCTGCGTCGCGGCGTGGAGCCACATGCGGACGTTCATCGCGGGCGCGGCGAGGACGGGCTTGTCGGTCGCGAGCAGCAAGGTGGTCGCGAGGTCGTCGGCATGCCCGCCCGCCATCTTCGCCAGCAAATCGGCGGTCGCGGGCGCGACGACGACCAGATCGGCTTCACGGCTCAGCTGGATATGCCCCATCTCGACCTCATCCTTCAGGTCGAACAGGCTGGTATACACCTTGTTCTCGCTCAGGGCGGCGAGGGTCAGCGGCGTCACAAACTGCTCGCCGGCGCGAGTGAGAACACAGCGCACGACATAGCCCGATTTGCGGAGCAGGCGGACAAGCTCGATCGATTTATAGGCGGCGATACCGCCGCCGATGATCAGCAGGATGCGGGGAGCGGCCATCGCGTCAAATTTTGCCACAGGGTGCCATGAGGGCCGGTCTGCGGGCGGCGCTCGACAGGGATTGATTCATCGCCATCTCCTTCGCCTTCCAGTTATGCGCTTCGCCGCATCAGTTCAAGGCGGCGGGCGCCCCGCCTTAGACGGCTGTCGCGGAAACGGAAGCCCGGATGGTTTGAGGGCGCGCAGCAGCGCGGTGAGCGCCGCGGGCGCGAAAGCCAGGCCGACGAACAATGTCGGCACCACCAGCATCGCCCAATAGAAATTATTCGACCTTGCGAACAACATGAGCAGCAGAGCGAAGGCGAGCTGGATGCTCAGCACCGCGATCGCCAGCCGCGATCGCCATGCGGCCCAGCCGAGCAACGCGAGCGGTACCAGCAACGCGGCGACCCACGCTGGCAGAAAGCGAAATCCCGAGGTGAAGTGGACGAAGGAGAGATAGGATGCCCAGCCGCCCAAGCCGTTCCAGCCGGGGCTGGCGAGGTCGGCCGGGGTGGTCACGGCGGCGACTGCAGACATGTGCAGCGCCAGAATCACAAGGAAGGACAAGCCGAACGCCAGCCATGCGCCAACCGCCCGCCAATTCCGGTCCAGCAGCGCGAAGCATCCGAGCAACATTGCCACCGGCAGCACGGTCTCGCGAATCGCGACGGCGATCGCGAGAACAGCCATTGCTGCCCACGGACGGGCGGGCCGATAAAGCGCGAGGGCAAGCGTGATCAGCACCCCGGCAAGCACCTCATGGATCAGCACCCACTCGCGAACAACGATCTGAGACAGGTTGAAGGCGATCAGAAGCGCGGCAAAGCGGGCATAGGCCGGTAGGCCCGGCTCGGTCATCAGCCGCCGCCGCCAGGTGAGGATCGCCGCAATGCCGGTTGCCGTCACCAGCAACGTCCCACCTTGCAACCCAATAGCGGAAAAAATCGTGGCCAATGTCGGGAGACGAACCGTTACAAAAGGTTTGAGCGGATAATGATTCGCGCGATGCTCGGCCGCCACCGCGGCATAATAGGGCTCACCGGCTTCGACCCGGTGGACAATGCGTGCGTAAAGCGCATGGTCGCCGACCATTCCGGCGGCGCGCATCGCATTCGGCCCCGCAGGAGTGACCTGATCGCCGCTGGCGCCGCTGGTCAGTCCGAACAGCATCAGCGCCGCGAGCAGCGCGAGTACGGCTGCCGCTGCCGACCGCGATACGCCGGAAAAGCGGTTCCAGCCCGCCATGACCGGCGCGCTGCCGGTCATTTGCGCCACGTCAGTGCCGACGACATGGCGAAGTTCCAGATTGCGCCGACGAGAACCCCGGCGACCCCGGCGACCCACCAGCGTTCATCCTGCCCGGCCATCCAGGTGCCGATACCGATATTGGCGACCGCACCTAGCGCCGAAATGGCATAGAAGGTCGCGAGTCCATCCAATATCCGCCACCCCTTGAGCTTGCGGTCGGCATAGGTGAAGCTGTTGTTGAGGAAGAAATTGAACGCGATCGCGGTCATTACCGCCGCTGTTTGTGCGACGACAAAGGCGTTGCCGGTGCCCAGCATCATACTCAGCACCGCAAGGTGGACGAAGACCCCGAATCCGCCGACCATCAGAAATTTCAGCAGCCGCACCGGCACGAGCCGGCCGATCGTCTTGTCGGCGATCAGTTCGGCATATTCGGCGACGACGCGCATGCCGATCTTGCTTTCGCCCGTTTCGCGGGTCCGGAACTGATAGGGGATTTCTGCGACCTTGAGCGCCGTCGGGCTCGACGCCAATATGTCGAGTAATATCTTAAAGCCGATCGCCGACAGGCGCGGCAGCGCGCGTTCAAAAGCGTCGCGGCGCACCGCGAAAAAACCGCTCATCGGGTCGCTGACATCGGTGCCGAGAGCGATCTGTCCCGCGCGCGTGGCGAACCGGCTCATCCGCACCCTTCCTGCGTCCCAGTCGCCGGTGCAGCCGCCTTCGGCATAGCGGGTGCCGACCGCGATTTCAGCCTCGCCCATCTCGATCGCGTCGATCAGTCGGGGCAGGGCGTCCTCGCTGTGCTGGAGATCGCCGTCCATCACCGCGATGACCGGCGCGGCGGTGGCGAGCATGCCTTCGATCACCGCGGACGATAGCCCGCGCCGCCCGACGCGCTGCACGATACGGACATGGCGCGATGTCCGGCCGATACGGCGGACAAGGTCGCTCGTGCCATCGGCCGAATTATCGTCGACGAATATCACTTCCCAGCCGCGTCCGGCCAGCACCACCGAAAGCTTTTCAATCAACCTTTCGACATTACCGGCTTCGTTGAGCGTCGGAACGACCACCGCCACTTCGAGCGGGAGTGTATCGACCGGCAGGACGCGGTCGGTGCTGATGGTGTCGTGGCGCATGAAACCTCGGCTTTGCCGGATTGGTCATCCGGGGTGGGTCGAGATCAGCCCTTAAGGAATTAGGGTAAATGTTCGGTAACCAAGCGCGCCCATAAAGCGGGTCAACCCAGCCAGTTCAGCGCCGCAACCCCCGCGGCGGCGCCAGCGATCGCGGTCAGCGCATAACGCCACCAACTCCGCTTCTCGCCTTTGTCCCACATCAGCGCGATTTCGGGCAGCGGTGGGGCCGGCGGGGCGCCGCCCTTGCGCGGCAATTGCGCGTCGAGACGGCGGATGATGTCGGGGATCAACGCCAGCGTCTTGCCCTGCTCGCGAATCCCGTCGGCGAGCGCCGCTTCGGGGCCCAGTTCGTCGCGAATCCATTCGCTGACGAACGGCCCCGACACGTCCCACATATTGATCTTGGGGTTGAGCATCGTCGCGACGCCTTCGACCATCACCATCGTCTTCTGGAGGAGGAGGAGGTGCGGCTGGGTCTGCATGTCGAAATCGCGGGTGATTGCGAACAGCCCGTCGAGCATCTGCCCGACGCTGAGTTCGCTCACCGGCTTGCCGCGCATCGGCTCGCCGACTGCGCGCAGCGCCGTCGCGAACTCTTCGACGCTGTGATAATCAGGCACATATTGCGCCTCGAAATGGATTTCGGCGACGCGGCGGTAATTGCCGGTCGTCAACCCATAGAGGATTTCGGCGAGCCAATAGCGCGCCTGCCGGTTGATCCGGCCCATAATGCCGAAATCGACCGCGACGATCGTGCCGTCGGCCCGCACGAACAAATTGCCCTGATGCATGTCGGCATGGAAATACCCCTCGGCGATCGCCTGACGGAGAAAACCGTGGACAAGGTTTGACGCCAGCGCCTCCATGTCGTGTCCGGCGGCGACCAGCGCGTCGCGGTGCGAAATCTTGATGCCGTCGATCCAGTCGAGCGTCATCACCCGGCTAGAGGTGCGGTCCCAGTCGATCGCCGGGATCTGAAAGGTCGGTACAGCGACCATCGCGTCAGCGAGCTCGGATGCCGAGGCGGCTTCGCGGCGCAGGTCGAGTTCGCGCAAGGTCCAGCGGCGGAAATTGGCGATGACCTCGCGCGGGCGCAGCCGCGCCACTTCGCCGCCAAAGGCCTCGACATGCGCCGCCGCCCATTCATAGGTTTCGATGTCGCGCGCGAACTGCTTGTCGATGCCGGGGCGGCGGACTTTCACCGCGACCTGCCGGCCGTCGGTTGTGAGCGCGCGGTGGACCTGCGCAATCGACGCCGACCCGACGGGTTCGGGATCGAATTCGGTATAGATGGACTCGAGTGGGACCCCGAAGGCGGACTCGATTTCCTCCCGGATGCGTTCGAATGCGACGGGCGGGAGCGCGTCCTGCAGCATCAACAGGTTGCGCGCCGCGTCCTCGCCGACAAGGTCGGGGCGCGTTGCGAGCGTCTGGCCGAGCTTGACCGCAGCAGGGCCGATCGCCTGAAAGGCGGCGGCATAGTCGGGGGTCCTGGGCTGGATCGTCCCGAGGCGGGCAATGCGGCACAGCCGCTTGATGCTCGCCGGGGTCGTCGGTTCCGCTTCGATCCCGCGCAGCGCGCCGTGGCGCGCGAGGGTGCGGCCCCATTTCAGCAGGCGCAGGATATGGGTGACGGGACGGGTCAAGCTTTCCACCCGCTGTGAATGGCGACGAGGCCGCCCATGATCGGTTCGACCTTCACCGAAGTGAAGCCCGCATCGCGGATCATCGCCGCGAATTCGGACATCGGCGGGAAACGGCGGATCGATTCGATGAGGTAGCGATAGCTGTCCTCATCCTGCGCGATCAGCTTGCCGAGCTTGGGGACCAGATGGTGCGAATAGGCGTCATAGGCCTGCGCGAAGCCCGGCCATTCATTGGTCGAAAACTCCAGGCAGAAGAAGCGCCCGCCATAGCGCAGCACGCGGTGCGCTTCCCTGAGCGCGGCCGGGATGTCGGTGACGTTGCGGATGCCGAAGGCAATCGTATAGGCGTCGAAAAACTGGCCGGGAAAACTCAGCGTCTCGGCGTTCTGCTCGCTCCACACCAACGTGTCGATGCCGCGTTCGGCGGCGCGCTCGACCCCGACACCCAGCATGTCGGGGTTGATGTCGGCGACGGTGATGCTGGCGCCGCTCCGTTCCATGCGGAACGCGATGTCGCCGGTGCCGCCCGCCATGTCGAGGATCGTCTCGCCTTCGCGCGGCTTGACGCGGCGCACGAAGCGGTCCTTCCACAGCCGGTGCATCCCGCCCGACATGGCGTCGTTCATAATGTCGTATTTTTTGGCGACGCGGCTGAACACCTCGCCCACCTTGGCGGTCTTTTCGGTCGCGGCGACCTGTTCATAGCCAAAGCTGACGGTTTCGGGGGTCGACATGGATATGCGCCTTTGCGGGGAGTGCGGGACGTGCGCCCCGGCCTTTAGCCAAGGCTTGTTCGGCAAGCAAATGCCAGTTACCGCAAGGACACGATGCCCGAACTTCCCGAAGTCGAAACCACCGTCCGCGGCCTTGCGCCGCACCTCACCGGCCAGCGCCTGATCCGCGTCTCGACGATGCGTCCCGATCTGCGTCGGCCCTTTCCCGTCGACCTCGCGCAGCGGCTGACCGGCGCGACCGTCACGAGCCTCTCGCGCCGCGCCAAATATGGCATCATCACCACCGACCGCGACGATCATATGATCTTTCACCTCGGTATGTCGGGCAGCTGGCGGATCGGGCCGGGCGAGCCCGGCAAGCACGACCATCTGCTCATCGACACGGCGGCGGGGCAGCGGCTGATGCTGCACGATCCGCGCCGCTTCGGTTCGGTCGATCTGGTTGCGGGCGATCCGCTGACCGGCTTTCCGGCCTTTGTGTCGCTCGGCCCCGAACCTTTGTCGGACAGTTTTGACGCGGCCTATCTGGCGCGGGCGCTCGCGGGCCGCCGCGCGCCGATCAAGGCGATGCTGCTCGACCAGACGATCGTCGCGGGGCTCGGCAATATCTATGTGTGCGAGGCGCTGAACATGGCGCGCATCGCCCCGACTCGGGCGGCGGCGGATGTGTCGAAAGCGAAACTTGCGCTGCTGGTGCCTGCGATCAAGGATGTGCTCGCGGCGGCGATTGCGGCAGGGGGCTCGACCCTGCGCGACTATAAACAGCCCGACGGCGAGCTTGGCTATTTCGCCAAGGACTGGCGCGTCTATGGGCGAGAGGGGGAGGCCTGCGAATGCGGCGGCCCGATCGTGCGCATCGTTCAGAGCGGGCGGTCGACCTTCTTTTGCCCCAAATGCCAACGGTAATGCGGGCGATATGGCGCAATAAGGATTGACCAATCGGGCCACTCTGGCTATGCGCGCACCCTTCGAGCAGGGTTCGGTCATCCGGTCCCGGCTTTATCCGGACATTGATTCGCCGCTTTGCGCGATTCGGCTGCTTCGGGTGATGCTGCGCTCCGACTGACTTTGACCGTTTGGAAACCGAGGAATTTATGGCCAATACGCCGCAGGCAAAAAAGCGCATCCGCCGCAACCAGGCGCGCACCGTCGTCAACAAGAACCGCGTTTCGCGCATCCGCACGCTGGTGAAGAAGGTCGAGAACGCCGTCGCCGCCGGTGACAAGGACGCCGCTGCGATCGCGCTGAAGGCTGCGCAGCCCGAAATGGCACGCGGCATTGCCAAGGGCGTTCTTCACAAGAACACTGTGGCCCGCAAATATTCGCGTCTGACCAAGAGCGTCAACGCGATCGCCTGATTCGGCTTTTCGCCGACAAGCAAAACCAAAAGACCCGCCGGTACTTCCGGCGGGTCTTTTTTGTGACTCCTGCAAGGCAGATTTGTTGCGCCGCGGTAAGTGACGGATTTATTGCGATTCGTTTTGGCTGCAAATTGCCGCCATCCCATTTGTACAAATAACTATCTGAAATATAACGATAAAAAAGTGACTTGGGGGTTTTCCGAGGGGTCCGACGAGTCAAGAATTATATTTCAGATTTTTTACCGCGCGCGCCCTTGATCGACTCTCTCAACCCTGACTAGACAGAGGTGTCGCCGGCCTTCGCCGGGGGCCGCCACAATGACATGATTCGCAATTTATCGGGCTTCGGCGCGAGACGATATGCTTGCGCCTGCCGCAAGCGACGAATCAGCGCGTGGTTGGCCCGGCGAAGCGTCGGCAAAGGGGCAATCAAGGGGCGGTGAGTGATACGGAGCAGCAATAGCCATGGCACGGACGCGCAGGATCGAGCGATGAGCGGGGATACCACCGCCACGCTCTGGCTGCGGGTTGCCGAAGGGCTGCGCCGCGACCTCGGCGCGCGCACCTTCGATCACTGGCTGAAGCCGGTGCGCTTTGCCGATTATTGCGCCATGTCGGGCGTGGTGACGCTTGAGACCGCCAGCCGCTTCTCGGCCAACTGGGTCAATGAACGCTTCGGCGACCGCCTCGAGCTCGCCTGGCGCCAGCATCTGCCCACGGTGCGCAGCGTGATGGTGCGCGGCGGCGCGGCGGCGAGCGATCGCGCTGCGGCGCTGGCGCCGGCCGAGCTGCCGATGTTCGACACCCCGCCCGCGCCGGCGATCATGGTGCCGTCGCCTTTCGACGCCCGCCTCAGCTTCGACCGCTTCATCGTTGCACGCAGCAACATCCTCGCCGCCAACGCCGCGCGGCGCATGGCGATGGCAGAGGCGCCGCAGTTCAACCCGCTCTATCTCTGCTCGGGCACCGGGCAGGGCAAGACGCACCTGCTCCACGCGATCGCGCAGGACTATGCCGCAGCGCATCCGGGCGCGACCATCATCCTGATGTCGGCCGAAAAATTCATGCTGGAATTCGTCGGCGCGATGCGCGGCGGCGACATGATGGCGTTCAAGGCGCGGCTGCGCGCCGCCGACCTGTTGCTGCTCGACGATCTGCAATTCGTGATCGGCAAGAATTCGACGCAGGAAGAATTGCTCCATACGATCGACGATCTGATGACGGCGGGCAAGCGTCTCGTCGTGACCGCCGATCGCCCGCCGGCGATGCTCGACGGGGTCGAGGCGCGGCTGTTGTCGCGCCTGTCGGGCGGGCTCGTCGCCGATATCGAGGCGCCCGAGGATGATCTGCGCGAACGCATCATCCGCCAGCGGCTCGCCGCGATGCCGATGCTCGATGTTCCGGACACGGTCGTCGCCTATCTGGTCAAGCATTTCACCCGCAACATCCGCGAGCTTGAGGGCGCGCTCAACAAGCTGCTCGCCTATGCTGCGCTCACCGGGGCAACGATCGACCTCGCGCTCGCCGAAGACCGGCTCGCCGAAAATGTCCGCAGTGGGCGCCCGCGAATCACGATCGACGAGATTCAACGCGCGGTTTGCGCCCACTACCGGCTCGACAAGTCGGAGATGGCATCGAAGCGCCGCGTCCGTGCGATTGCCCGGCCGCGTCAGGTCGCCATGTATCTCGCGAAGGAACTGACCCCGCGCTCCTACCCCGAAATCGGGCGCCGCTTTGGCGGCCGCGATCATAGCACGGTGATCCATGCCGTCCGCACGGTCGAGGCGCTGCGCGTCAACGACGGCGAACTGGATGCAGAGATCGCCGCGATCCGGCGCAGCCTCAACGGCTGATCCCTCGCGAACCCGACGCATAAAAAAGGCCCGCCTCCGTGAAGGAGGCGGGCCTTTTTATTGGGTCCTGACGGCCGCGCTTATTTCGGCGGCGGCGCCACGGTGATCTGCACCTTTTCGCCCGAATTGCCGGGGAAGTCGGTGAACATCGCCTCGATCAAATTGGGGATGATCTGGGTCAGGTTGTTATCGCGCGACTGCGCCTCGGCGCGGCCTTCGAACAGGCGCATGCCGTCCGCTGCGCGGGTGATCGAGAGTTCGAGCCCGCTGGTGTAGACGGTGTAGCTTTCGATGTCGTTATAGCCATAGCCCGGACCGAAACCGCCCCACATGAAGGGGTCGCGCCAGCCATAGATATAGCGGCGGCCGTTGGGGCCGCGCACGACGACGGGGCGATAGCCGGGGCCATAGAAACCGCCGCCATACCAGGGATCGCTGAAACCGGTGCTGCGAACGCGTTCGCGGCCCTTGTCGACGCCATAGTTCATACGCACCAGCAGCTCGGGCTTTTCGCCGGGTGCTGCGGGGCGATAGCCAAAGCGGGTCAGTTCGCCAGCGACCAGATTGGCATATTGGCCAAATTCGATCCCGCCATCGAGGCTGGGGTCGCCAGCTTCGACAGTGAAGGTCTGGCCCTGCGGCGCCGGGAGCTGGGTCTGAAAGCGCGCGACATCGGCGCGGAAGGGAGTGGCGCAGCCGGCGAGCGCCAGCGCGGCGCCTGTCAGGGCAGCCAGGCCCAGCCGCCGAAGGTTCATCTTGCTCATCATCTTGCTCCGTTTCTCGGTGCGTGCATCAGTACCGCTTTATACCATGACTATGCCGATGCGACTTAACCTTGGTTGAACCCGCTTCATCGCAACTTCGTTCCGGCCCGTTCAGGGCCGTTGCCACAGTTTCAACGACATAGGCCCAGAACATCATAAGTGGCATCGAGCGTCGGTTTTGCAAGGGTCCGCGCCTTGGCAGCACCCTTGTCGAGAATCGCGTCAAGTGCCGCACGATCATCCTTCAGCGCGACGAAGCGCGCATTGATCGGCCCGAGCTTTTCGATCAGCAGTTCGCCGAGCGCGGGCTTGAAGGCGCCAAAGCCCTGTCCGCCATGGTCGCGCAGCACGTCGGCGGCGGACACATCGGCCAGGGTCGCATAAATGCCGACGAGATTGCGCGCTTCGGGGCGCCCTTCCAGCCCTGCGGGTTCGGACGGCAGCGGTTCGGCGTCGGTCTTTGCCTTTTTGACCTTTTGCATCATCGTATCGGCATCGTCGGTCAGATTGATCCGGCTCATGTCCGACGGGTCCGATTTCGACATTTTCGAGCCGCCGTCGCGCAGGCTCATGATCCGCGCGGCGCTCGACGGGATGATCGGGTCGGGCAGGGTAAAGACCGGCGCGTCGGGCGTGGCATAATCATTGTTGAACTTTTGCGCGACGTCGCGCGCGAGTTCGAGATGCTGTTTCTGATCCTCGCCCACCGGGACATGCGTCGCCTGATAAAGCAGCACGTCGGCCGCCTGCAGCACCGGATAGGTATAGAGCGCGGCCGAGGCGCCTTCGCGATTCTTGCCCGACTTGTCCTTGAACTGGGTCATCCGATTGAGCCAGCCGATCCGCGCGGTGCCGTTCAGCAGCCATTGCAGTTCGGCATGCGCGGGCACCCGCGCCTGATTGAACAGGGTCGAACGGTCGGGATCGATCCCGCAGGCGACCAGCGCCGCGGTCATCGCGCGCGTGTTGGCAGACAGCTCGGCGGGAACGTGCGGCATGGACAGCGCATGGAGGTCGGCAAGGAAGAACAGGCAGTCGCCGCCCGCCTTTTCGGCATCGTCCTGCATCCGCACCCAGTTGCGGATCGCGCCCAGATAATTGCCAAGGTGCAAATGTCCGGTGGGCTGAATGCCCGATACGATCCGCATGATGATATCCTATTCTGCTGGCGCGGCCTTTTTACCGCGTCGCCGCGTGAGCATGGCGATCAGATCCTTGTCAAGCGCGCCGACAAGGAAAGCGACGGCGAAAAATGCCGCGCCCCCCGCCACGACCAGCGCCGCCAGCGACCAGATGCGGTCGATCACGCCGCCGCCATAATAGGGCTCCATTAACGGCATCATCCACCACAGCAGCGCCGACATCGCCGCGACCGCGACGATCTGGCGCGCGATCTTGCCCGCCAGCTTCGCGGTGAAATGGAACCAGCCGCGCCGGTGGAGCACGATATAGAGCAACAGGCAGTTGATGCTCGCCGATACCGCGGTCGCTCCCGCCAGCCCGACGATGCCGTAACGCTCGACGACATAGAGGTTGATCGAAATATTGATGATCAGCGCCGCGAGCGCGGTCCAGACGGGGGTGCGCATGTCTTCGCGCGCGAAAAAGCCCGGGTTCAATATCTTGACGATGACATAGGCGGGCAGCCCCGCGACCAGCGCGACGACGATATGCGCCATGATCGCGCCGTCGGCGAGGGTGAACTTCCCCCCGACGAAAAAGGCGGTGACAAAGGCGGGGGCGCAGATGGCGAGCGCGGCTGCGGCGGGCAGCGTCAACAACGTCGCCATCTCGAACGCATTGGTTTGCAGGCGCTGCGCCTCGGCGGCATCGCCGCTGTGGATATGGCGCGACAGCATCGGGAGAATCGCGGTGCCGAGCGCGATACCGACGATGCCCAGCGGCATCTGGTTCAGCCGGTCGGCAAGCTTGAGCAGCGTCAGCGACCCCTGCGGCAGCGAGGTCGCAAAGAAGGTGTCGACGAACTGGCTGATCTGGTAAATTCCGGCGCCAAAGGTCGCCGGCAGGATCAGCATGCCCAGCTTCTTCACCTCGGGGGTGAATTTGGGCAGCCGCCAGTGGAGCTTCAGCCCGGCACGGCGCACTGACCACCAGAGATAGGCAAGCTGGGCGACCCCGGCGAGGCTGACCGAAATGGCAAGCGCGATCGCGACGATACGGTCATCGCCGCTATCGCCGCGCAGCCACCAGCCGGCGGTGATTCCGCCGATCAGCACGATATTGAGCAGCACCGGGGCAAGCGCCCCGGGGGCAAAGCGCGAGCGCGCGTTCAGCAGGCCCGACAGCATGGCGACCAGGCTGATCAGCGCCAGATAGGGAAAGGTCATGCGGCTCAGGAAGACCGCCAGCTCGAACTTGCCGGGCACGGCCTGAAAATCGCGCGCGAGTACCCAGACGATGCCGGGCATCAGGATCATCGCGATCGCGGAAAAGACCAGCAGCACCCACAGGAAGACCGCGAGCACATCGTCGGCGAATTTCGCCGCCGCCGCCTCGCCGCCGCCTTCGGCTTCCGATCCGTGCAGCGCGCGGCTGTACATCGGCACGAAGGCGACTGAAAAGGCGCCCTCGGCGAACAGTCGGCGAAAGGTGTTCGGCAGGGTGAAGGCGAGCTGGAAGGCGTCGGCGGCAAGCCCGGCGCCAAGCACGCGCGCGAGCAGCATGTCGCGGGCAAAGCCGAAAATGCGGCTGATCAGCGTCAGTCCGCCGATCGTTCCGACATTTTTGACAAGGCTGCTCATCGCACGCGCCCCGCCAGCTCAGCCAAAATCAGGCTTCGCCGACCGGGTTCGCCATCTCGGCCTGGCCCTCGGCCTGCGCCTGAACCTGCTGCATGAACAGGCCGTGGAAATCGATCGGCTCGAGCAGCAGCGGCGGGAAGCCGCCATCGCGCACGGCATCGGCGACGACGCGGCGTGCGAAGGGGAAGAGGATGCGCGGCGCTTCGGCCAGGAAGAAAGGCTGAAGCTGATCGTCGGGGACGTTGCGGACGCCGAACAGGCCGGCATATTGCAGTTCGATCACGAATGCGGTGCCTTCGTCGGCCTTCGACGTGACGTCGATCTTCAGCGTCACTTCGAACAGGCCCTCGCCCACGCCTTCGGCGGCGATATTGAACTGGACGTCGAGCTGCGGCGCCGACTGCCACTGATAGGAGGCGGGCGCGCTCGGATTTTCGAACGACAAATCCTTCACATATTGCGAGATCAGGCCGATTGCCGGGCTTGTGTCCTCGCCATTTGCCTGCGGGGCCGGGTTAATGTCGGTGCTGGTCTCGTCGGCCATGATTGTTGCGCTTTCGTTGGCAGGAAAAAGGATCCGCTCCGCAGGCCGTTCAAGGCCAGCGGTGGGCGGTTGCGGCGGCGTTAGCAGCGCGACGCGGCCAGCACAATGGGGGCGGCGATGCTCCGTCGGCGCGGTGAATCGTTGACCTGCCGCCATGCTCCGGCCAAGGGAGATTTGAAACATGGCGGCGGATCGCCTATGTAGAGATCAAGACTTTTCCCCATGTCTGCATTGGACTTTTGCCTGTGACCGCTTTTTCGATCGTCTTGCTCGCCATGATTGCCGCGTTTCTCGGCATGCGGCTCTATTCGGTCCTCGGGAAACGGACCGGGCATGAGCAGGAACCCGTGCTGCCGCGCCGCGACGAACGCGGCGCGCCGGTCCCGGTCCGCCTCGACGATAGCGACGGACAGGCGCCGGGAGCGGCCCCCGAACCGTCGGGCCTCGTCTATGAACCCTCTGCCGAAGCCGGGCTGCGCCAGTTGCTTGCGACCGACCGCAATTTCGACGCCGGACGCTTCATGGAAGGGGCCGAGGCGGCCTATCGCATGATTCTCGAGGCATTTTGGGCGGGCGACCGCGATGTGCTGCGCGACCTGTGCGACGACGACAGCTATGAAGCCTTTGTCGCGGCGATCGAAGCCCGCGAAGCGCGGGGCGAGCGACTGGAAAACCGCCTGATGGGCGTCGATCTGGCAAAAATCACTGCGGTCGAAGTGGGCCGCAGCGAGGCGCGAATCACCGTTCATTATCGTGCCGACATCAGCGCGGTGACGCGCGATGCCGACGGCAAGATGATCGCCGGATCGATGAGCGACGCGGCGCAGACCGACGATATGTGGACCTTCCGCCGCACGATCGGCAGCAACGATCCCAACTGGCTGCTCGACGAAGCCGAAGCAGCCTGACCTTCATGCCGGCGATGATGACGGCCCGCGCGCCGCGTGCGCTCGGGTTCGCCCTTCTTGCCGCCCTGCCACTGCTTGCGGGTTGTGCATCGACCGCCTCGGGAACGGGGCCGGGCGCGACTCCGGGAACGCCGCCCGTTGCAACCGGGCCTGCCGCCGCGCCGACCGGCACCCCGCGCCCCTATCATCCGCGCCCGTCCGAAACCGGCGCGGTCGCGGCGATACCCATTCCGTCGACCGCCAATCCACCGCTTGCCGCGCCGCCGGTTCCGGCCGACGCGGCCACGGCCGCGGCTGCGGGGGTTCTTGCCGGCCCCGATGTCGCGTCGCTCGGCATAGCCGCCGACCGGGCGGCCGCTGCCCTCGCCGCCTTTCGTCTCAGCTGCCCGTCGGTACAGCGCCGCGCCGACACCAGCGGGCTGACGCAGAACGCCGACTGGACCGAAAGCTGCACTGCCGCCAAAAACTGGGCTGACAGCGATGCCGCAGCCTTCTTCACCCGCTACTTCGGCACCGTACAGGTCGGCGCAGGCAGTGCTTTTGTCACCGGCTATTATGAGCCCGAAATCGCGGGATCGCGGACGAAGAGCGCTGGCTATGACGTCCCCGTCTATCGCCGTCCCGCCGATCTGATCGACGTCGATCTCGGCCAATTTTCCGACGATCTGAAGGGTCGCAAGATTCGTGGCCGCGTCGATGGCAGCAATTTCGTCCGCTATTATGATCGTACCGCGATCGAAAGCGGCATCCTCGACGGACGCGGTCTCGAAATCGCTTATGCCGCCGACGCCGCTGAATTCTTCTTCCTGCAGATTCAAGGGTCGGGCCGCCTCCGCCTGCCCGACGGCCAGATCATGCGGATCGGTTATGATACGCAGAACGGCCGCGGTTATGTCGGTATCGGCAAGCTGCTGCTCGACCGCGGCGAGCTCAAGCCGGGGCAGGCGTCGATGCAAGGCATCCTCGATTATCTGCGCGCCGATCCGGTGCGCGGCGCGGCGGTGATGAACGAGAATCCCAGCTGGGTCTTCTTCCGCGAACTCACCGGCCCCGGGCCCCTGGGTGCGCTCGGCGTCCCGGTGACGGGCCGCGTCAGCGTTGCCGCCGACCCCAAATATGTGCCGCTCGGCGCGCCGGTCTTCCTCTCGCTCGACCGCGCCGAACCCAATGGCCTGTGGGTTGCGCAGGACACCGGGGGCGCAATCAAGGGGGCGAACCGCTTCGACAGCTTCTGGGGCGCGGGCAATGACGCGCGCGCGATTGCCGGCGGCATGGCGGGGCGCGGTTCGGCGCTGCTCCTGTTGCCGCGCGCCAGTATCGCGCGGCTGCTCCCGGCGCCCTGACGCGCCATGCCGCGCCGTCTCGATCCGCAGGAAAGCGCGCTCTGGAAAAAGGTCGCGGCGACGGTCAAGCCGTTGCGCAAGCCCGCGTCACCGCTGGCGCCGGTAGCCCCGCCGACGGTCGCGCCGCCCAGACCCGTACCGCGCAGCATCGCCAAGCCCGCCGCCGCGCCGCTTCCGCCGATCAAATTGCCGCCGCCGCGCCG
>Ga0307414_10000250_pt1 | contig 33932 bp, 22 predicted proteins | sample DK1Ometagenome_FD_203804 | JGI IMG/M metagenome (GOLD analysis project Ga0307414, IMG submission 203804) | Maize rhizosphere microbial communities from greenhouse at UC Davis, California, United States - DK15-O-3 | ecosystem: Host-associated > Plants > Roots > Rhizosphere > Soil | place: USA... | reverse complement strand
GCGGGTCCCCGTCAATTTCTTTGAGTTTTAGTCTTGCGACCGTACTTCCCAGGCGGCACGCTTAACGCGTTAGCTCCGGCACAAGGGGGGTCGATTCCCCTCACACCAAGCGTGCACCGTTTACTGCTAGGACTACAGGGGTATCTAATCCCTTTTGCTACCCTAGCCTTCGAGCCTCAGCGTCAGGAATTGTCCAGTAGCTCGCTTTCGCCACGAGTGTTCCTCTTGATCTCTACGCATTTCACTGCTACACCAAGAATTCCAGCTACCTCTCCAATCCTCTAGCATGGCAGTATCGGATGCAGTTCCGGGGTTGAGCCCCGGGATTTCACATCTGACTTACCACGCCGCCTACGCTCCCTTTACGCCCAGTGATTCCGAACAACGCTTGGGACCTTCGTATTACCGCGGCTGCTGGCACGAAGTTAGCCGTCCCTTCCTCTTCGGGTACTATCAACCCTGCCGGCTATTTACCGTCAGGTCTTACTCCCCGATGACAGGAGTTTACAATCCGAAGACCTTCATCCTCCACGCGGCGTTGCACCATCAGGGTTTCCCCCATTGTGAATTATTCTCGACTGCTGCCACCCGTAGGTGTCTGGACCGTGTCTCAGTTCCAGTGTGCCTGATCATCCTCTCAGACCAGGTACCCGTCGTCGCCTTGGTGAGCCGTTACCTCGCCAACTAGCTGATAGGCCGCGAGCCAATCCTGCAGCGGCAGCTTGCGCCACCTTTACCCTCGCGGGTCCATGGGGTATTAATCCGCCTTTCGGCGGGCTATTCCCCACTGCAGGGCATGTAACTCACGTGTTACGCACCCGTGCGCCACTGAATGAAGCGGTATTGCTACAACTTCATCCCGTTCGACTTGCATGTCTTAAACACGCCGCCAGCGTTCGTTCTGAGCCAGAATCAAACTCTCCGTAAAAAACGTATGCGACGAACCCTTGCGGATCCATCGTCAAATTGACCGTTTTGAATTCCACCCCACAGGGGCTTCCCTCAAAACACCGCGCGCATCTTCATGCACGCAGCACACAATTTAGCCTTTTCCTCTTCACCCGGTCTTTTCCGGCACGCCACCTGCTCATTAAGAAGCATGAACTTCATCCTGAACAACTTGCGGGCCATTCGACCGGGCCATGCTTGTGAAAGATCCTTATTCGAGGGGACTAAAAAGCCGATCGGACCTTTTTGAGGTCGCGATCGACTCCCGTCTCTCGCGTCGCTAGCGTTGCGGCGACGGGGAGACCCTAGTCCCACCGACCGACCCGGGTCAACATCTTTCCGTACGTTTTTTCGGAGTTTTTCCGCAACGTTTTCGTAACCCATTGAAAAAGCGGTAACTTTGCCCCGTACTTTTTTCGGACGACAACCACCGGATCCGGGGTCGGCCACGCACAAGGGGATGGCGCGGGCGGCATGACGATTCGGCCGCAGGCGCGGCAATCCCCGCAACCACGCGGGTTTACGAGGTCCGGAAGGGGTCGGCGGACGTTCCGGAAGCCGGATTGGGCCCAATGCACATGGCAGCGCGGGGCGAAGGGACGGATTCATGTGCGAGCGAATTGCCCCGTGCTGAAGGGCTCATACGGGGAGCGAAGCGCCTTTCATCCGGCGTGGAGGGCCGACACGGGCCCCGCATGAAGCGTCCCTGCAGGACGCGAAGCGCCACCGGTTCCGACCCTTCGACGGCGAGCGACCCGCGACAGGCCCGGCGATGATCTTCGACTACATCAAGGACTTACAACCGGTGTCCCCGCAGCAACTCCCTGAACAACTTTCCCGCAGGAGCAATTCAAGGCCCGTTTCATCAGATCAATGGCCCTCCCAAGCTCGTGAAGGGTGTCCGCATTTTCGGGCCCACGTCAGAGATGCGATGAAGGAGCGGAACATGCCGCCGCAATTCAAGGGAGGCTGGGGGGTGAAACGAGATGGGTTGGAAGTTTCGATGCCAGGCTGGAGCCTGGCGAGCCCGGGGCGGAGGGCCGCGGAGCTTTTCGCCCCGCTTCCCTGAACCCAGCCCCGGGGGAGTAGTGGCTGCCGACCACGGCGCAGGGATCAACTACTAGATTTTTCGTACTTCGCCGCAGGCAGGCGGAAGACCACGGCCAGGCCGCGCGGGGCGGCTGACTCCGCACGCACCGTTCCGCCGCACGCTTCCACTCCAGCCCGCACGATCGCCAGACCAAGGCCCGATCCGCCGGCTTCACGCGTCCGTGCCGCATCTGGTCGATAGAAGGGCTCGAAAAGGCGGGGCAAATCCGCGGGATCAACCCCCGGACCATTGTCGGAGATGGAAAGCTCCACTTCACCGTGATCCAGAACGGCCGAGACCTTCACCGAGCAATCATCGCCCCCATGGTAGCGCGCATTCCGCAGCACGTTTGCCACCGCGCGGGAAAAGAGATTCCGGTCCGCCACCACCGCCAGTGACGGTGGGATGCGGAGGTCTGCCTGCTGGCCCGGACATTCCCTGGAGAGGGCGAGCTGGACCAGAGGTGCCAGTTCCACCGGCTCCAAGCGCACCGATCCGGGCGCCGTACTTGCCTTGGTGAAGGCGAGCACTTCGGAAACCAATCGGGAAAGCTCTCCCACATCCTCCTCGATCGATTCCAAGCGTGTCTGCTGCTCCGCCGAGAGCCCATATTCCATCACGCCGAGGCCGGTGCGGATGCGCGCGAGCGGCGAACATAGCTCATGCGCCACATCACCCAGGAAGCGCTTCTGGCCCCGGACCAAGCGATCCAGCCGCGATGCCATCGTTTCGATCGAGGCCCCCAAACTCCCCAGTTCATCGGAGCGCTCGACTCCCACGCGCGCCTCGAATTTCCCGTCCGCGATCGCTTCTGTCGTTCTGGAAAGCCGGGACACATAGCGAGTGATGCCGAAAATGAAAGGAGCCCATAGCACGAGGCTAAGCCCCAGCACGGCAAGGCCGCCGATCGCCCACGGCTTGAGATCGAAGAAGAGACCGCCACCGGAGAGATCGGGAGCACGCAATACCAACAACGCATGCAAGGGCTGCTCCTGCGGTGGATTGAACAACGGCAGATCAATTCCCGCCCAATAGCCATCGCCACCCCGACCGCGAACCAGGAAATCAGGCCGCACCTGCGGCTTGGCCTGATCCGCGATCTGCGGGCGCAGGTTCTCCAATTCGCGTCTCCCCCGAGGGCCGGGCGGAGGAAACCCACGCATTCCCGGGCGGCCTTCAGGAGGCCCCTCATCAAACTCCTCGGGAGGCCCTTCATCAAACTCCTCAGGAGGCCCGCCGCGCGGATCCTCGCCCAAGGGCGGGCCGGGACGCTCATCCAAGGGGCGACCGGCAGGTCCACGCAGAGGCCGGCGTTGCGGACGCCGGAATTCCTTGATCCGGCGATCGACATTCTCCGGAACCTTTTCCAAGCGAGGACCGATCCAGGTAGCCGGGCCCAGTTGCAGGAAGGCCTGCATCCCGAGCTTCTGCTCATGCCGCTTCAGAATATCCGGCCACTCCTTGCGCGGTGATTCGCGCAAATCGACCGCAATTTCCTCTCCCACATCCTTCAGCCGCTCTCCCGCAGTTCCGCTCAAAAGCGAGTCGAGCCCGAGCCGCAATTGCCACGCAACGAAGAGAAAGAATGCCGCCGCGAGCACGCCGAGGTGAACAAGAAGCCAAAGCAGCATCTTCACCATCAGCGGGAATCGCGCGCGGCTTTTCACGACTCTCCGCCCCCTTCCAACTTGTACCCCACCCCACGGATCGTGTGGATGAAGCGGGGCTGCTTCGGGTCATCTCCCAACTTGCGGCGAAGCTGGGACACATGAACATCGATCGAGCGGTCGAAAATATCGAAGCGCCGGTCCGAGACTTCCTCCAGAAGCGCTTCGCGGGTTTTCACGCGCCCTTTTGATTTCAGGAGCGTGGCGAGGATCGCAAACTCCAGCGCCGTGAGTTCGAGCGGATCGCCACCCAGCGTCACCACATGGGTGTCCTCATTGAGGATGAGTTCACCGGCCACCAGATCCTTTGCGGGGGAAGCACCGTTCTCCGTGGCAGAGACGCTGCGGCGCGTCACCGCGCGGAGCCTTGCGAGCAATTCCCGGCTGGAGAAGGTCTTCGGCAAATAGTCATCCGCCCCGAGTTCTAGTCCCACGATGCGATCCGCTTCTTCGCCCATCGCCGTGAGCATCAGCACCGGGACGGTGGAGGATTTGCGTAGCTCGCGCAGCACCTCGAATCCATCCATCCCGGGCATCATCACATCGAGCAAGACTGCGTCGAATTTCCCCGTGCGAGCCGCCTCGAGGCCTTCCGTTCCGGTGTGGCGCATGTCCACTTGCCAGCCATGGGGAGCCAGGTAGTCGCGAATGAGGCCGCAAAGCTTGCGATCGTCATCGACCACGAGCAGCGGACGGGCTTGAGGAAGGTCCCTCGGATTCATCTGGATGGGAGGATGGGGCATGCCGAGGGCATCGGGCCACCGGTTTTACCACTCCTTAACAAAACTCCGGCGCAGGGGAAGGCCGGCTTTGATCGCGGAAAATCCCGACTTTTACACGAATCCGCCGCGATCCACACACGCGCTTAACAATGGGGCGGTTCCATCGTTGGCGGATGACGGTTCTCCGCCGCCTAACCAACGAACGGAAAACAACCATGAATACCACGACCCTCACCTTTGCCGCAGCGCTGCTGACGACCCTCGCATGCCAAGCCCAGGAAGAACGGCAAGGCCCCCCTCAGGGAGGACGGCCGCAGCATCCTCCCATGGCCCTCATGCAGGCGCTGGATACGGACCGCGATCACAAGATTTCGGCCGACGAAATCGAAGGCTCGACCGCAGCGCTGAAGAAACTCGATGAAAACGGCGACGGCGAGATCACCCGGGAGGAGCTGAAGCCCAAGCCACCTGAAGGAGCGCCTGAAGGCGAACAGCCCGCCGGGCCGCCACCCGGACAGGCGGGCCCGCCGCCGGAAGAGGGCGATAATCAGGCGCAGCGTCCTAGTCCCCCCGTGCCGCCACTGTTCGCCACCTTGGACGCCGACCGCGACGGCAAGATCTCGTCAACCGAGCTGGAGGCCGCTCCCGAAGGGCTGGCCAAACTCGACAAGAACGAGGACGGCGAGGTGACCCCCCGCGAACTCCGGCCGCAAGGCCCGCCGCGCGGCCAAGGCCAACAACAACGCCCGAGGAAAGATTGATTCCTGCAAGCTCTCTGGAAATGGCGGCTGATTTGAGGAGATCACCGCCTGCTCCGGAAAAGGCGAGGCGGTCCCCGCGAACCGTGGGAACCGCCTCGCGACCATCCTACCGCTGGAAAGTGGCTCGCGATCGCCTCGAACGGCCACGATCACGAAGGAGAGGAGCTCCCCCACCCTAGGGAAATGGTGCACGTTCCACGCCATCTCACTTTTAATGTTATTTTCTGCATATTATTGCAGAAACAAAGAGGCAAGACCTTGAGATTCATGGGTTTGGAGAGCCTCTAGCCGCGACGCAAAAACCCCGCCGCGGCGGCTGCCGGGCGGGGTTCATGAACAGAACTTGTCGATGAGGACGACTTACCAGGTCTTGATGTCATCGCCACCGCCCAGCTTCTTGTCCTGGCCGTAGCTGTAGATGATGACCGTCTGGTTCCGGACAATGTTGCCTTGGGTCAGGGGGTCGGGGATCTCCTGGTCGTAGTCGTCGTCGAACTTCAGGTAAAAGGGATTGCCCCAGGCGTCGTAGAGACCTTCCGGAGTCGCGCCGGAGCCACCGTTCGAGTAAACGAGGCCGCCCTTGGCCTTGCTCTTGCTCACCTTCGTGCTGCTCAGGAAGGTGATCTGGCGGGGATTCTGCATGTCGCTGCCCACTTCTTCCTTACCGAGCAAAATAGTGAGGAGTTCTTGGCCGTTCCCGCCGTCGGTCTGGGCTTCATCACCCTGCATGCCGAACTCCGGCAGCTTGCTGTACTCGTTATAGTAATTGGTAAGCGCCTGCTTGAGGCCGGTGGCATCGTTCGTCGTCTGCAGCTTCTTCGACTTGTTGATCGCAAGGTTCGCGGCACCGAAGCTCATCGCGGCGAGAACCACGATGATGGAGATCACGACGAGGAGCTCGACGAGGGTGAAGCCGCTATGGGGGCGGCGGGATGGACGGGTTTTCATATCGGGATGTTTCGTAGATTTCCTGAAAGAGAGCCAAAAGCCGCAGCGGTGGCAATCATCCGTTTTACACCGGCTGGAGTTTTTCCAAGATAATACAGAGCCGCGCGGTGCCAAGGAGGATTGTGGAATGCCGGGGACCAGCGCCCGGGGTTGCCACAGGGGCTGGGGGAGTGCATGATGCGGGCGTATGGATCGAAAAGAACTGCGGAGCGAGTTGCTCCGCTTGATGGGCGGCAAGGGTTACCGCCCGATGAACAAGTCGGAACTTTCCCGCGAACTTGCCCTCTCCACCCACGACCGGCCGCTATTGCGGTCCGAACTCGCGGCGATGACGAAAGACGGAGTGATCGAAGAGGGAAAAAAGGGGCGCTATGAAACGCCGAAATCCAAAGGCGGCGATCACTTGCGCGGCGTCATCCGTTTCCTGCCGCGAGGCCACGCGTGGTTCTATCCGGACGCCGGAGATGACGCCAATCTCGCTTCGGGGATCGATTTGAAGAAGTATTCCCGGCTGCACATTCCCCGGCGCGATACCGGTACGGCGCTGGAGGGCGACCGGGTGGAGGTGCTCTTTCACCTCCCCCGCCCTGCCCACTGGCGGCAGGGCAAGCGTTTCGCCGAGGAGGAAGAGCCCGACGCGCGCGGAAAGGTGACGAAGATCTTGGAGCGACGCAGCGGTCGGGTGGTCGGGGTCTACAAGACGAAGGGCAAATTCGGCTGGGTGGAAACCGAGGATCCGGCGATGGACGGTCAGATCGACGTCCACGGGGATACGACCGCGGAACCGGGGCAGCTGGTCGTGGTGAGCCTGGAGCAGTGGGAAAAGCAGCGGAATCCCCAGGGCCGGATCCTGGAGGTGCTCGGCTGGCCCGGCGATGCCGGCGTGGACATCATGGGGGTGATCCACCGCCAGGGCCTGCGGACTTCTTTCCCGGAGGACGTCCTGCGGGAAACCCGCGCGGTGCCCGAAGAAGTGGATCCGAAGGAAATCGCCCGACGCGAGGACTGGCGGGACCGGCTGGTCATCACCATCGACCCGGCGGATGCGAAGGACCACGACGACGCGATCTGGGTGGAGAAGCACGGGAAGGGCTGGACCCTCGCGGTGCACATCGCGGACGTCTCGCACTACGTGAAGCCTCGTACTTCGCTCGACAAGGAAGCATCCGAACGCGGGAACTCGACCTATCTGGTGGACCGCGTGCTCCCGATGCTTCCGCCGGAGCTCAGCAATGGCATTTGTTCGCTGAAGCCGGACGTGACCCGGCTGACGAAGTGCGCGGTGATCGAGATTTCTCCGACGGGCAAGGTGAGCAAGGCGACCTTTTGCGACGCGGTGATCAATAGCCAGGCGAAGCTTTCCTACAGTCAGGCGCAGGCGATTCTCGATGGCAAACCGGCGCCGGAGGGATCGGTGAAGGGGCTGGAAGAGATGGTGCGCGAGGCGTGGCAGATGGCCGCGGTCCTGCGAAAGAAGCGCTTCGCCGATGGGGCGCTCGATCTGGAGATGCCGGAGATCCGCGTGAAGCTGGATGAGACGGGCAAGCCGGTGGAGGTCCACCAGGTGGAGCACACGGCGAGTCACCAGTTAATCGAAGAATGCATGCTACTCGCGAACGAAGCGGTGGCCCGCGTTCTCAAGATCAAGAACAAGCCGACAATCTACCGCGTGCACGAAGACCCGGATTTCGCGAAGCTGCACGAATACACGGAGACGGCGAAGGCCCACGGGTATCAGCCGGGGGATCTGACGAACCGGGCGCACATCCAGAAGCTGCTGGATTCGGCGAAGGGTCGGCCGGATGAGCATCTGATCAAGCTCGGGCTCCTAAAGAGCTTGAAGAGGGCGGCGTATGCGGCGGATCCGCTGGGTCACTATGGATTGGCGAAGGGCGACTATTGTCACTTCACGAGTCCGATCCGCCGCTATGCGGACTTGATCGTGCATCGGTCGCTGCAACCGTTCCTGACGAACGCACCCAAGCAGTCGGACAAGGTGCCGGGACAGAATGACCTCGCGGAGTTCGCGCGGCATATTTCCGATACCGAGCGGGTATCCGCCGAAGCGGAGAACGAGACGAAACAGCTCAAGATGCTGGAGTATCTCGAAATCTGTTCGAAGCTGCCGGAACCGCCTGTTTTCGACGGGGTGATCACCGATGTGCGGATGATGGGACTGCTGGTGGAAGCGACGGAGATCGGCGCGCGTGGAATGATCAAGCGGGAGGATTTGCCCCGCGGCGAGTGGCGCTTCGAGCAATCGCAGATGCGGGTGGTTTCGCGGAGCGGGCTACAGTTCCAGCTCGGACAACGGATCAAGATGCAGGTGCAACGGATCGACTTCCTAGGGAAGTTCATCGACTTCCGGATCGCGCTGGAGAAGGGCGAAGCCCCGCCGAAGGTGCATGGCGCGCCGGCGAAGTGGGAGGAAAAGCCGCAGATGAAGAAGGAGCGGAAGAAGAGGTTCGAGCAGTCTTGGCCGCCGAAGGGAAAGAAGAAGGACCGGAAGCCGGGGAAGAAGAAGTGATCAGGAAGGGGATCGTTGACCGGTGACGGCTACCACTTCTGTATGTCGTCGTCGGTGCCCTTGATCTTGTCGGGTCCCTTCGAGAGGACGGCGGCAGCGGTCCCCGGCAGTTGCACGATCGCCTTGCCATCATGGAAGGTGAGCGCGTCCTCTCCTCCGACGCGGAGGAAGACTTCGTAAGGCTCTCCCCATGCGTCGTAGAGACCTTCCGGGGTCGCGCCGGAGCCACCGTTTGAGTAAACGAGGCCGCCCTTGGCCTTAGTCTTGTTCACCTTCGGACTGCCTAGGAAAGTGATCTGCCGGGGATTCTCCATCCCGGATCCCACCGCTTCCTTTCCCAATAAGATCGCCAGCAATTTCCTGCCTTCGCGACTATCGGTCGTGAGATCCAGCGCGCCGACATTCGGAAGGCGGTGATACTCCGCTTCGAAGTTTCTTAACGCCTGTAGGATACCCGAAGCATCGTTGAACGTTTGAATGTGCTTCAGCTTGGAGCCGCTCACGGTGGGTGCATTCATCAGCAAACCGCCGAGCACTGCGAATACTCCGAGAAGGACGACGCCGATCGTGAATGGTGAAAACTTCATCGAGGCATCTGACCCTAGGAGAGCCCGACGAGGATCGAAAGCCGGTTTTCCAGTTTCCGTTTCCATCAATCAAGCCAAAGAATTACACGATTGTTTGACTTTTTTGGACGATTGTGTAATTTTTTATCTCGTGGAGCGGGAATTGTTTCCAAGCAGTCCGAACAAGGGCGAGCAGGCGCGGCGGAAGCTGTTGCTGGCGGCGCTGAAAAGGTTCGGGGAGAAGGGCTATGAAAATGCCTCGGTGCGGGAGATCGCGGATGAGGCGGGGCAGAACGTGGCGGCAATCGCGTACTACTTCGGGAACAAGGAGACGCTTTACGCGGCGGTGCTGGAGGGGATCGGCGAGTATCTGCGCGGGACCTTCGGGAAGGTGGCGGCAGATTCGCAGGAGTGGTTGAAGGAGGGGTCGCCGGACGTGGAGACGGCGAGGGAGATCATCAAGCGGATGTTGCGCACACTGCTGGGGCAGCAGCTGGAGGGGAGCGAATTCGACAAGATCCGGCTTGTGATGCTGCGGGAGCAGGCGGCACCGAGCGAGAACTTCGCGCTGCTTTACAACAAGACGCTGCGGCCGCTGCACGAGCTCTTCGCCCGCGCGGTGGGCATCGCGACCGGGGAAGACCCGGCATCCGCCAAGGTGATCCTGCGGACCCACGCGATTTTCGGCCAGGTGCTGGTCTTCACGCTGGCGCGGGCGACGCTCCTGCGGCGGCTGGGAGTGGAAAAACTGGAGCAAGCCCACACCGCGCAGATCGGGGAGATCCTCGACGAACATGTCGACCTGATCTGCGGGGGATCGACGACGAAAGGAGTTGAACGATGAAAAAGGCAATACCGGTCATCCTCTTGCTCGCCGCGCTGGGCGCGGGCGGGTGGTATTTCTACGGGAAGTATCGTAGCAACCACGAGCCGCTGGTGCTGCACGGGAATGTGGACATCCGCGGGGTGGACCTGGGATTCCGTGTCTCCGGCAGGATCGCGGAGGTGCTGAAGGACGAGGGCGATGAAGTGAAGTCCGGCGAGCTGCTGGCACGGATCGACAAGGAACCCTATGAGCGCGATCTAGAGCAGGCGAAGGCCGTACTGGCGGAGGCAAGGGCTTCCTTGGAACAGGCCAAGGCTTCACTCGGACAAGCGAAGGCGGACGCCGATCTGAAGCGGGCGGGGTATCGCAAGGAAGAGATTGAACAAGCTCGTGCGACGGTGGCGCAGACGCGGGTGACAAGGGAGAACGCGGAGCGCGCCTACGAGCGGCAATCGACGCTGGTGAAGTCGAGCGGCGTCTCGCGGCAGAATTTCGAGAATGCGGAAGCTGCCTACCACGAGGCGGAGCAGAAAACGAAAGTCGCCGAGGCAAATCTGGAACAATTGGAGGCCGGATTCCGCAAGGAAGAGATCGCGGCGGCAGAAGCCGCCGTCGGAGCGGCAGATGCGGGAGTGGGAGCAGCCGGGGCTGCGGTCGTGAAGGCCGAAGCAGCGGTAAAGACGGCGGAGATCAAGCTGGCGGACACGGAACTGAAGAGCCCTTCGGACGGCGTGGTGATCACGCGGGCGCTGGAGCCCGGAGCGATCGTTCAGGCGGGCCCTACCGTGCTGACGCTTTCCCTGGAGAAGCCAGTATGGGTGCGTGCCTACGTGCACGAGCCGCAATTGGGCAAATTCCCGCCGGGGACCAAGGTGACGCTGCACGGCGATGGCGATCCGGATCGAGTGTATCACGGGACGGTGGGCTTCGTTTCGCCGAGGGCCGAATTCACGCCGAAGTCGGTGGAGACGGAAGAGCTGCGCACCTCGCTGGTCTATCGGCTGCGGGTCGTGGTCGAGGATTCGGACGGCTCGCTGCGCCAAGGGATGCCGGTAACGGTTGAACTCGACGCGAACGGCGGGAAGTAGCCGGCAGGCTAAAAAGACGAACGCCCGACATCGAATGACGAATGGAAAGGCAGAAGGTGAGACGGGAGCTTCGCGTGGGGGTGAAGTCGTCATCCACTTCAGCGATGTCACGAAGACCTTCGCCGGGATGGAGTGTCCCGCGCTGGATGCGGTGTCAGGGGAGATCCGCAAGGGTTTGATCACGGGACTCGCGGGGCCGGACGGTGCGGGAAAGACAACCTTGCTGCGCTTGATCGCCGGGCTGATGGAGCCGGACAAGGGGACAATCCTCACGCTGGGACACGACCCGATCCGGGATGCCGCGACGATCCGCGGAGACGTGGGCTACATGCCGCAGAAATTCGGCCTATATGAAGACTTGAGCGTCATCGAGAACCTGAACCTGCAGGCGGATCTCCGGCATGTGACCGGAGCAGAGCGGGAGGAGGCCTTCGAGCGGCTGCTGACTTTCACGGACCTGAAGCGCTTCACGAGCCGCTTCGCCGGCAAGCTCTCCGGAGGGATGAAGCAGAAGCTGGGGCTGGCCTGCGCGTTGCTCGGGAAGCCGAAGCTGCTCTTGTTGGACGAGCCTGGCGTGGGCGTGGACCCGATATCCCGGCGCGAGCTCTGGGGGATGGTGGAGGATCTGGTGAACCAAGGGATCGCGGTGGTGTGGAGCACGGCCTACCTCGATGAAGCGGAGCTGTGCGGAACAACGCTGGTGCTGAACGAGGGGAAGCTGCTTTTCGATGGAACCCCGCGCGAGATTTCCGATCCGCTGGAAGGCCGGGTTTACAATCTGCGGGAGCCGGGGGAGGCAAAGCGGAAGATCCTGACGCGCGCCCTGTCCCGGCCGGAGGTCAGCGATGGAACCATCCAAGGCCACAGCCTGCGGCTGACGATCCGAAAGGACAGCGGAACGTTCCCGCCGGAGGAGATCGGTGCGAATGCCGATGCGGAGTGGGCACAAGCGAAGCCGCGCTTCGAGGATGCCTTCATCGATCTTCTCGGAGGCGGGCCCTCCGGAGAATCGGTGCTGGCGAAGCACACGACGGAGATCCCGCGCAACGGGGAAACGGTGATCGAAGCGCAGAACCTGACGAAGCAATTCGGCGACTTCAAGGCGACCGACGACGTGACCTTTCAAGTGACACGCGGCGAAATCTACGGGCTGCTGGGACCGAATGGCGCGGGGAAATCCACGACTTTCAAGATGATGTGCGGCCTGCTGGTCCCGACCGCCGGTACGGCAAAGGTCGTAGGTCTGGACCTGCGGAAAAGTGGCGGAAAAGCAAGGCAGCGGCTGGGCTACATGGCCCAGAAGTTTTCCCTCTACGGGAACCTGACGGTGACGCAGAACCTGGCTTTCTTCTCCGGGATCTACGGGCTGACCGGGAAGCAACAGAAGGAACGTACGGAAGAGATGGCGCACATCTTCCATCTGGATCCTTTCCTGAATACGAAGACGGATTCGCTCTCGCTGGGCTACAAGCAGCGGCTGGCGCTGGCCTGCTCCGTGATGCACGAGCCGGACATCCTCTTCCTGGACGAGCCGACCTCGGGCGTGGACCCGGTGACGCGCCGTGAATTCTGGACGCACATCAACGGGCTGGTGGAACGGGGGGTGACGGTGATGGTGACCACGCACTTCATGGACGAGGCGGAGTACTGCGACCGCATCGGCCTGGTGTACCGCGGCAAGCTGATCGCGAACGGAACGCCCGATCAACTGAAGGAAAGCGTGGCGACAACGGAGAATCCGGATCCGACGATGGAGGATGCGTTTATCGAACTCGTGACCGGAAAGGAGGGGGAACGGTGAAGGAGGAGCCTCCAACATCGAAGGAAAATGCATCGAAGACGGGATTCTCGCTGCGGAGGCTGAAGGCGCTGTGCTGGAAGGAGACGCTGCAGATGCTGCGGGATCCGAGCAGCAATCTGATCGCCTTCGCGCTGCCGATGCTGCTGATGTTCGTCTTCGGCTTCGGGATCAATCTCGACACGCCGACGCTGAAGATCGGCCTGCACAATGAAGCGACGGGGACGGAGGCGGATGGATTCGCGGCGGCATTGATCGGGACGCCATCGATGGAGATCCACCATTATGAATCCCTGGAGGCGATGGCGGAGGACATGACGGACTCGAAGATCCGCGGCTTCGTGGTGATCCCGGCGGATTTCTCCCGACGGATGAAGGCGAGATCCGATACAGCACCGGTGCAGGTGGTGGCGGATGGCTCGGAGCCGAACACGGCGCAATTCGTGGCGAACTACGTGAGCGGCGTGTGGCAGATCTGGATGATGCCGCGGGCGGAGGACCGCGGGGAAGAGATGAAGCGGGAGGTGGTGCTGGAACCGCGGTATTGGTTCAACCCCTCCGCAGAGAGCCGGAACTTCCTGATCCCGGGATCGATCACGGTGATCATGACGGTGATCGGCGCGCTGCTGACTTCCCTGGTGGTGGCGCGGGAGTGGGAACGCGGGACGATGGAGGCGCTGCTGGCATCCCCGGTGACGCGGATGGAGCTGCTGCTGAGCAAGATCCTGCCCTACTATGCGCTGGGCATGTTTTCGCTGCTGCTGTGCGTGGCCTCCGCACGGTGGCTGCTGGGGGTTCCCTTCCGGGGATCGGTGCTGGCGCTGTGCGTGGTGGGCACCTTTTTCCTGCTGAGCGTGCTGGGCATCGGCCTCGCGATTTCGACGGCGACGCGGAACCAATTCAATGCCGCGCAAGCGGCGCTGAACGCGGCCTTCCTGCCCGCGATGATGCTTTCCGGGTTCATCTACGAGATTTCCAGTATGCCGGCTTTCCTGCGCGGGGTGACTCACCTGATCCCGGCGCGATATTTCGTTTCCGCGATCCAGACCCTCTTCCAGGTTCCGACGGACTGGAAGCACCTGATGCCGGACATCCTGCTGCTCATGGCTTCCTCCGCATTCTTCCTGGGGATCACCGCGAAGCTGACAAGGCGCCGCATGGAATGATCACCCACCCTGCCCCGCGATGAGATTTCTGCCCCGCATCCATGCCCTGGTCGTGAAGGAGCTGCAGTCGGTCTTCGGCAATCCTTCGAGCCGGACGCTGCTGATCGTGCCGGTGATCCTGCAGACATTGCTCTTTCCCTTCGCGGCGACGCTGGAGGTGAAGAATGCCTCGCTGGGGATCTACAACCGCGACACGGGCGCGGCGGCCCAGGAGCTGGTGCAGCGCTACTCGCAATCGGCCGCGTTCACCGAGATCATCCCGCTGCACAGCCAAGGGGAGATGCAGGAGGCGATCGAGTCCCGGCAGACGATGCTGAGCGTGAGCATCCCGGAGGATTTCTCGCGACGGCTGGCAAGCGGAGAAACCGCGCCGGTGCAGGTGGTGCTGGACGGACGGCGCTCGAATGGCGCGCAGATCGCCTTCGGCTATTTGCAAGGCATCACGGAGGGATTCATGAAGGACCGGATGGAGGCGAAGGGCGGGACGATACCGTCCGAGGTGGTGACGCGCTATTGGTATAACCCCAACCTGGACTACCGGAACTTCATCCTACCGAACCTGGTGGCGGTCATTACGACGATCGGCTCGCTCATTCTCACCGCCCTCTCCGTGGCGCGGGAGCGGGAGCAGGGCACCTTCGACCAGCTGCTGGTGTCCCCTTTGACCCCTGAGATGATCATGATCGGAAAGGCGGTGCCGGCGATTATCGTGGCGTTCTTCCAAGCGACGCTGATCCTGTGCGCGGCGGTCTTTCTCTATGATGTGCCTTTCCGGGGAAGCCTGCTCTTCCTCTACACGGGGATGTTTTGCTACGCGCTCTCGCTAGTAGGGGTGGGGCTGTTCATCTCCTCGCTCTGCAGCACGCAGCAGCAGGCATTTCTCGGCGCCTTCTCCTTCATGATGCCGGCCATCATGCTCTCGGGCTTCGCGGCGCCGGTGGAAAACATGCCGCACTGGCTGCAGGTGGTCACATGGCCGAACCCGGTCCGGCATTTCGTGGAGATCGTGAAGGGCGTCTTCTTGAAAGACGCGTCCTTCGAGCGGGTGGTGTCCCTGATTTGGCCGCTGCTGGTGATCGGCGCGATCAGTGTGACTGCCGCCGCGGTGATGTTCCGCCGGAAGACGGGGTGAGGCCCCCGGATCAGGCAAAGAGGCGCTTTTCCAAACGATGCAAAAAGCGCTCTTCGGACGGGGTGATGCCGTCGGCACCGAGAACCTTCGTGAGCCAGGTGAGGGCTTGCGGGGCGGCACCATCGGTCTTGATCACGTCGGACCGGACGGCGAGGAAAGTCTCGATTTTCGCGCCGTCGGAGGATGCATCCCGGGCGTTTGCGAAAGCTTGGAAGATGAAGGTTTCCCGCGGATGCACGGAGTCCCAGCCGAGGTGATTGAGCGCGTCCGTGAGCACCTCGTCCTCGGCCAGCGAAAGGTGGTTGTCGAGGTAGAGGGAGAGGAACAGCAGTTCGACGAGGGCTTGGCGGGAATTTTGGGTCATGGGAGCGCTTTTTCGAGCATGGAACTAACAACTCCCCGGGAAAAAACAACCGGTTTTCGCCCGCTTCGAGAGCTTCGGATGCTCAAGAAATGTTAATTAAGTTCCGGGAACAAGGAATGGACAGATGCCCTCCTCCTTTATATTAACGCACCAGATGAAAACCCTTGCAGCTTTTGCCGTCGCATTGCTGGTCCTCCCCGGTTTTTCCGCTGAGGAAGAGAACAAAAAAGAGAGAGCGTCCCTGGATGGGGTGCTCTTCGACGCCGGTCTTTGGACAAAGACTCTTCAGGAGGTGAAGGGACCTGAACCGGAACTCAGCGAGAGCGACCTGGCGAGGGTGGCAAAGGCCAAGGAGAAGGGCATGACGCTGAAATTCCACGAAGACGGTTTTTCGTGGCTCTCCGGTGCCAAGGACGGTCTGCGCGCGACGCCCGGGGAGTTCAAGCTCCTCGACGAAGAGGTGGGCGAAGTGGTGATGCGGGGCCGCGAGGGCAAGCCGGTGGAAGCAACCGTGTCCGTCTATAACCGCGGCGACGACGGCGAGATTTCCTCAAGCGACTTCGAGAAGAAAATGGCGCTCTGGAAGGAGAAGCTTGATAAGAAGCTGGAAACCCGCTCCGTCCCGCGCGCCCAGCAGGGCACCGTAGCGATGACCGGATGGACCTGGAAGAAGGGCGATACCGGCGTGGTGCTCGAGGGCAGCATCAACAAGTCGGAGAAGCGGGTGGAATTCCTCCGCCTGCGCGTCCTTTCCCTGAGCGCCGCGAAGTCCGAGCCGAAAACCATGGCGCGTCGCGGGACCTTCGCCGCCAATGTGAAGAAAGATTCCGATGGCTTCACCTGGATCCAGGGAGTTCCAATGGTGGACCAAGGGGAAAAGGGCTACTGCGTGGTCGCTTCAATCGAGCGCGTGACCCGCTACTTCGGGGCCGACATGGACCAGCACGAAATGGCCCAGCTCGCGAATACCAGTGATCGCGGCACGAGCGGCGATGCGATGGAAAAGGCATTCCAGCGTGTGACCGGCAAGGTTCATCTGCGGACGCTGAAGCACATCGAGTTCGACATGAAGCAGATGGAGAAGGATATCCGCGGCTACAATCGGATCGCAAAGCAGAAGAGCGTGAAGACCTTCGACGAGGACCCCAGGGAGTTCAACATCGATCCACGCTACTTCTGGCAAGAGGTGAACAAGGACGCCTTCCGCGAAATGAAGCGCGGGCAGCCGACCTACGAACACTTCGAGCGCAAGATCAAGGAGTACGTGGATCAGGGCATCCCGCTTTGCTGGACCCTGTATCTCGGGATGTTCAAGGAGAAGGATATCCCGCAGATCGGCGGCGGCCACATGCGTCTCATCATCGGCTACAATTTCGATTCACCGAATCCGGAGGAGCACAAGATCTACTATACCGATTCCTGGGGCGAGGGCCACGAGAAGAAGATCATGCGGACCGACGAGGCCTTCTGCATGACGATGGCGATGTACTCGATGTTGCCGAACAAGTAAGGTCGGACGATTTCAGCAGAGCGCCATCCCGCGAGGGGTGGCGCTCTTTTCCTTGGTGAAGGTTCAGCTCAAGCGTGCGGCGAGCAGCTCGCGCTGGAAGACCACTTCCTTCGGCAGGTAGTCGTAGAGCTTCAGGAAGAGCTCCCCTTGCGAGAGGATCTCCTGTTTCCACTCCTCGGCATCGAAGGCCATGCATTGGTCGAAACGGGCTTCGTCAAAGCCATCGAGACCCTCGGTATTGAAATCGACCCAGTCGGGGGTCCAGCCGATCTGCGTTTCGTGGCCGGGGATGCGACCGCGGCAACGGTTCACGATCCACTCCAGCACGCGCATGTTCTCGCCGAAGCCGGGCCACAGGAACTTGCCCTCGGCATCCTTCCGGAACCAGTTCACGTGGAAGAAGCGCGGCAGGTGCGTGACCTTGCGGCGCATATCGAGCCAGTGGTGGAAGTAGTCCGCCATGTTGTAGCCGGTGAAGGGCAGCATCGCCATCGGATCGCGGCGCACGCCCGCCTTCAGTCCGATCGCTGCGGCCGTGACTTCCGAACCCATGGTCGCGCCGACATACACGCCGTGTGACCAATTGAAGGCCTGGTAGACCAGCGGCATCGTATTGGGACGGCGGCCACCGAAGATGATTGCGGACACGGGAACGCCTTCGGGGTTTTGCCACTCGGGATCGATGGTCGGGCACTGGCTGGCGGGAGCGGTGAAGCGGGCATTCGCATGCGCGGCGGGGCGACCGCAATCCGGGCTCCAGTCCTTCCCTTGCCAATCGATCAGGTGGGCGGGTGCTTCCTTGGTGAGGCCTTCCCACCACACATCCCCATCGTCAGTCAGGGCGACGTTCGTGAAGATCGTGTTTTCCTTCATCGACTCCATCGCGATCGGATTGGTTTCGTAGGAAGTGCCGGGAGCGACACCGAAATAGCCGGTCTCCGGATTGATCGCATGGAGCCTGCCATCCTCGTGCGGCCACAGCCATGCGATGTCATCGCCGACGATGGTCGTCTTCCAGCCAGCGTCGGCGTAGGTCTTCGGCGGAACGATCATCGCCAGGTTTGTCTTGCCGCAGGCGGACGGGAAAGCGGCGGTGACGTAGGTCTTTTCTCCCTTCGGCGACTCAAGACCGAGGATGAGCATGTGCTCGGCCATCCAATTGTGCTCGCGTGCGATGTTGCTCGCGATGCGGAGCGCGAGGCATTTTTTGCCAAGCAGGGCATTGCCACCATAGCCGGACCCGTAGGACCAGATCTCGCGCGTCTCGGGAAAGTGGACGATGTATTTTTCTTCGTCGCAGGGCCAAGGCACGTCCTGCTGCCCCGGCTGCAAGGGTGCACCGATGGAATGGAGGCAAGGAATGAAGCGGCCGTGGCCGTCGCGCTTCGACGTGATCTCGCCGCTGGCTTCCGCATCGAGGCGATCCAGGACCCGCTTGCCCATGTGTGCCATAATGCGGGTGTTCACCGCGACGTAGGCACTGTCCGTCACCTGCACGCCGATCTTCGCGAGCGGCGAGTCGAGAGAGCCCATGCAAAAGGGGATGACATACATTGTGCGGCCCTTCATCGAGCCGCTGAATTTTCCCGTGAGGAGCGTCTTCATCTCCGCCGGCGCCATCCAGTGATTGGTCGGACCGGCCAGATCCTTGCGGCGGGAGCAGATGAAGGTGCGATCCTCCACGCGCGCAACATCGGAAGGAGCAGAGCGGGCCAGAAAGGAATTCGGACGTTTTACGGGATCGAGGCGGGTGAAGGTCCCCTTCTCCACCAGAAGCTGACAGAGGCGGTTCCACTCTTCCTGCGACCCGTCGCACCATTCGACGGCATCCGGTTGGCAAAGGGCAGTCATCTCCTCGACCCAAGCGAGGAGTTCGGTGTGGCGAACGGAAGCGCTCATTACCGGCCTATCAAAAGCAAGCGAGAGGCGCTGGGCAATTCAATCGGCAAGAATGGGCAACATCTGTGGAGATTTGACCGGAATCGGCCCCACCCACGGCCGAAATGATCGAGCTTCCCTTTCCGCATCGGGCCGCCGTCGCCCCGCCCGCCGCGCGGACGGATGGGGCGCTGGCCACCCAAAATCGGGAGGGGAAATCAGATGCGAAACTGCCAGAGGGCTTCCGTTTGGCGGTCCCGCCACTCGGGCCGCCTGGAAATAGGGTCCTGCAAGGTGCGAACGGCCTTCCGGCCTCCGGCAAAGACAAAGTGGTCGCACTCGATCTCAACTACTTCCAAACCCATGTAGTAGGTGTCGTGAAGCGTGGAGACGGCATCGGAGCCGAAGACCTCGGCAAGGTGCGCCCGCAGTAGTCCGGCCTCCTTGCGGCCTATGAAGAGGAACGCGGGCGTCTCGCCATGATCGCACTTGGAGCGGATCAGAGCCGAGACGGCTTCCACGTCCCACGTATCTTCGAACTCCAGTTCAGGTGCAACAGAAGTTGAGTCAGGGAAGGGTGTTGACTCGTAGCGTGTGTTCATCGGTGTATCGGGGTGAGGTCACCGTTACGAGAGCAACATACGTGCCCGACCGGCCGATTCATTACAAGAGAAGTGACAATTCCGTATGCCATGCATTCCACTCATGGCATTTGTTGGAATGGATGAAACGTCGCATGTGAACTACGGATGTTCGCTGAAAGATCGCCTGGATAGAGGAATCCGGGGATCTCCACCGAAAGAACCCCGATTCCCGATCCGGACACCGCAGCAGGCCGCCGGCGGTGAAAATGATGTTCAAGCCTCTCCAATCATCCTCCTAGGAAGGAGCGTGAAGCAGCCTCATCCTACGATAAGTATAGTATCCATGGGTGGCCTCATGTTCGGGAAGTCCCATTGGGAGCCTCCGTCACTTCTTTCCGACGACAATCAACATCCCTTCCGGCGCCGGCCCTGCCAGCTTGAGAAGCATGGTCGAGCCGTTCGGGTGCTTGGAAATCGAATGAACCTCCGTCGCTCCCTGCTTGGCCACAATGTTGAAGCGGACGGTGTCCTCGAGATGAATCGCCTCGCCACTGATCTTGAATTCCGAGGACTGCCACCCGAAGGAATCATCCGATGAATCTACCACGCCCTCGACGCCTCCTTCCCGCTCCACCCTTTCCTTCAAGGGTCCTTCAATCCATTCGCGAGAAACACTCCCGACCATGGTGATGCCCTGCTCGGATGCGGCATCCTTGAAGGGGGAATCCGGATTCTCCAAAAGACTCCGCATGGTCGCCGACGAGCTGCGCACGAAGGCAATCTCACCTTTCCGGAGCTCAAGCAGGGAGCGAAGCTTGGCCAGCGCATCACCTTGCATGCTTCTTTCCGATCTCTCCGGCCCTGCGGTTTCTCGCTGCGCGGATTGTTCCAAACGGAGCGGTTCCAGCGACGCGCGGTGATCCATCGCAGGCACTCCCGGCCCCATTCCATAGTAGCCCAGCGCGATCACCAACAGGATCACCGCCAGCATCACCAAGCGATTCCGCGAAAGACGGATCATTGCTTCCCTATGGGTATCCCTCTTCCAGCAGCTTGCGCAGGGATGCGATCTCCTCGGGGCGCTTGAACAGGCAACCGCTCGCCGCAAGCCGGTCGATATTCGGCGAGACCTTCAGACCCGGCTCATAGCAACCAAGCCAGGGCCGAAGGTCATCGGCGGCAATGAACAGCACGTTCGGCGTACCGGCCGCCCGCAGGAGAGGTGCCATGAAGATCGCGGCGATGGCAGCTCTCTTCGTGGCACTCATCCGGGACTTTTTACTCGCTGGCTTCTTCCGGGCCAGCGTCTCCACCGGCTTCGATTTCGGCGGTAGCGCCTTCGGCCGCTTCGCCACCGGAGTCTTCACCATCCGGGATGACAAGCGCGATGTCCTGGAGCTTCTCGCCTTCCTTCAAGGTCAGCAACTTCACGCCCATGGTATTGCGGCCCGCCTCGCGAACCTCGGCGACGCGGATGCGGATGCTCTGGCCACCGGAGGTCATGAGCATGAGTTCCTCGTCCTCGCGGACGGTGAGGGCCCCAACCACCTCGCCGGTCTTCTCGCCGACCTTCATGGTGATAATCCCTTTTCCGCCGCGGGATTGTGCGCGGTAGTCATCGAAAGGCGTGCGCTTGCCGATGCCGTTTTCGGAGGCAACGAGAAGTGTCGAGCCCTGCGTGACGATCGCGAGGCTGACAAGGTAGTCGCCTTCTTCCGGGCGAATGCCGGTGACGCCCGCGGTGGCGCGGCCGAGGGGGCGGGCCTGCTCTTCATTGAAGCGCAAGCTCATGCCCTGACGGCTGACGAGGATGACCTCGTCCTTACCGGTGGTAAGGCGGACGCCGATGAGCACGTTGCCTTCCTCAAGGTTGATGGCGATGATACCGTCCTTGCGGTAGTTCCGGAAGTCGTTGAGCGGGGTCTTCTTCACCTTGCCGCTGCGGGTGGCGAAGAAGACGAAGCCGGCATCTTCGCGGAAGGTGACATCGTTACCCGCGTCATCGGTGGTGCGCTCGAGCCTCAGGACGGCGGCGATGGACTCTTCGGTCTTGAGGTTGACGACGTTGCGGATGCTGCGGCCCTTCGAGGTGCGCGAACCTTCGGGGAGATCATACACGCGTTGAACGTAGACCCGGCCGGTGTTCGTGAAGAACATCAGGTAGTCGTGGGCTTGGGCGCTGAAGAGCTGCTCGACGAAATCGTCCTCCTCGTTGTTCGCGGTGCGGGTTTCCATGCCGCGCAGGCCCTTGCCGCCGCGGTTCTGCACGCGGAACTCGCTGGCGGGGACGCGCTTGATGTAGCCGCGGTGGGAGATGGTGACGATCATCGCGTCATTGGCGATGAGGTCCTCCATCGCGATCTCGCCTTCCTCCGGAAGGATCTCGCACTTACGAGGAGTGCCGTACTTCGCCTTGATGGCCTGCAGCTCCTCCTTGATGATGGAGAGGACTCGCTCCTCGCGGGCGAGGATGTCCATGAGATCCGTGATCTCGGCGAGGACGTTGTCGTATTCGCCCTTGATCTTGTCTCCCTCCAGCGCGGTGAGCTGGTAGAGGCGGAGTTCGAGGATGGCATTGACCTGGCGCTCGGTGAAGACGTAGCGGTCGCCTTGAACCGCGGCCTGCGAACGGATGAGGATGCCGAGACCCGCCGCGGTGGCAGTGGGGAAGGTGTAGGCGGTAAGGCGCTCGCGGGCTTCATCCCGGTTCTTCGAAGACCGGATGATTTCGATGAAGTCATCGATGTGGCCGAGGGCGAGCAGATAGGCTTCCAGCAGCTCGGCACGTTCTTCGGCTTTGCCGAGAAGGTACTTCGTACGGCGGATGATGACCTCGCGGCGATGCTCGATGTAGCAATCCAGCGCTTCCTTGAGCGAGAGGAGCTTCGGCCTGCGCTGGTGGATGGCCAGCATGTTCACGCTGAACGAGGTCTCCATCGACGTCAGCTTGTAGAGCTGATTGACAATGACCTGCGGGCGAGCATCGCGCTTCAGTTCGATCTCGATGCGAGTTTCCTCGTCGGAAAGGTCGCGCATGCCCGAAATGCCGGTGAGGGTCTTCTCATTGACGAGTTCCGCGATGCGCTGCTGGAGCGTGGCGCGGTTCACGCCGTAGGGGACTTCGCGGATGGTGATGATGGATTTGCCATTCTCCTGCTCCTCCACTTCCATGCGGCCACGCATGCGGACGGAGCCGCGGCCGGTGCGGAAATATTCCTCGATTCCCCGGAGACCGCGGATCTCGCAGGAAACGGGGAAGTCCGGCCCCTTCACGAAATGCATCAATTCAGGCAGGGTGATCGCCGGATTTTCGATCTGCGCGCAAATGGCATCGACGATCTCCCCGAGGTTATGCGGCGGCAGGTTGGTCGCCATGCCAACGGCGATACCGGTGCCGCCATTGACCAGAAGATTCGGGAAAGCGGAGGGAAGTACGGTGGGCTCCGTAAGTCGCTCGTCGTAGTTGGGAACGAAGTCGACGGTGTCCTTGTCGAGATCCTCCATCATCGCGAGGCCGAGATGCGTCAGGCGCGCCTCGGTGTATCGCATGGCGGCAGGCGGATCGCCTTCCACCGAGCCGAAGTTCCCCTGGCCGTCGATCAGGCGCTCGCGCATCGACCAAGGCTGGCCCATGTTGACGAGCGTCGGGTAAATGACGGCTTCACCGTGAGGGTGGTAGTTTCCTGAAGTATCACCGCAGATTTTCGCGCACTTGATGTGCTGCTTGCCGGGGGCGAGGTTCAGCTCGCGCATGGCGTAGAGGATGCGGCGCTGGGAAGGCTTCAGGCCGTCGCGCACATCGGGAAGCGCACGCGAGATAATGACCGACATCGAGTAGTCGAGGAAGGACTTGGAAAGCTCTTCAGCGACGTTAATCGGTTTTACGGGATCGGTGGAAGACATGGAAGCGGAAGTGGCCAGTGATCGGGGATCAGGGGTCGGCGAAAGTCAGAAGGACTACCGGCGGAATCAGACGTCGAGGTTGCGGACGTTGAGGGCGTTGTCCTCGATGAAGCGTTTGCGCGGCTCGACGATGTCGCCCATGAGGATGTCGAACATGCGGTCGGCCTCGACCGCATTATCCTCATCCAGGCGGACGCGGAGGAACTGGCGGGTCTCCGGATCCATGGTAGTGGAGAAGAGTTCCTTGGCATTCATTTCACCGAGGCCCTTGAACCGCTTGATCTGCACGCCACGGCGGCCGATTTCGAGGACGCGACCGAGGATCTCGGGAATGGAGAAGACCGGCGAGGCCGTCTGCTTCTCTCCCTCCCCTTCGACGAGTTCGAAGAGCGGGAAATCGTCGGAGAAAAACTTCGCTGTCGGCAAGCCGATCTCTTCGAGGCGGGCGATGATCTTCTGAATGGGGTGCGATTCGTGCAAGTCGTAGCGCACGGCCCGGCGGCTGGGGCCTTCGGTGAAGACACCCTCCTCGTCGAGGCTTTCGCCGAAGAGCCGGAGATCGCGGTTCTCCGCAGCGAAGTCGCGCAAGGCGGCGTCATTGGCGAAATAATGAAGCGTTTCCACATTCCCGACGCGGACGCGGATCATGTGCTCCGGCAAGTGGCCTTCCACGCGGGCATCGAGGTAATCGCGGAAAGACCCGCCGTTTCCTTCAATGGAGCCGACATAGCGGGAGAGCGAAGCGAGCGACACGAGGATCGCTTTCAATTCGTCAGAGTCGAAGCTGCGCGAACCGTCCGGGAGGCGCAGGATGACATCACCGGCACCGAGATCGATAAGGATGCGGTTCAGCTCGTCGTTGTCCTGCACGTACTCGTGACGCTTCTTGCGCGAGACAAGGTAGAGCGGTGGCTGGGCGATGTAGAGGTAGCCGCGCTTCACGAGGTCCGGCATGTGGCGGCAGAAGAAGGTGAGGAGCAGCGTGCGGATGTGGGAGCCGTCCACGTCGGCATCGGTCATGATGACGATCTTGTGGTAGCGGACCTTCTCAACATTGAACGCCCCTTCCTGATCGCCGTCACCGATCCCCGCGCCGATGGCGGTGATCATCGACTGGATTTCCTTGTTCTGGAGGGCCCTGTAGAGGCGGGACTTCTCGACGTTGATGAGCTTGCCGCGGAGCGGAAGGATGGCTTGGGTCCGGCGGTCGCGGCCCTGCTTGGCGGAGCCACCGGCGGAGTCACCTTCGACAATATAGAGCTCGGACTTCGCGGGATCCCGCTCGGAGCAGTCGGCGAGTTTGCCGGGCAGACCACCACCGGAGAGGGCGGATTTGCGGACCGTCTCGCGGGCCTTGCGGGCGGCTTCGCGGGCGCGGGCGGCATTCACCGACTTCTCGATGATGCGCTTGGCGATGTTCGGGTTTTCCTCGAAGAACTGGACGAGTCCCTCGTAAACGATCGAGGAGACCACGCCTTCGATTTCGGAGTTCACGAGCTTCCCTTTCGTCTGGGACGAGAAGCGCGGGCTCGGCATCTTGACGGAGATCACACAAACGAGGCCCTCGCGGACGTCATCGCCGGAAAGGGCAGGATCCTTGTCCTTGAGGATCTTGTTCGTCTTCGCGTATTGATTGATCCCGCGGGTCAGGGCGGTGCGGAAGCCGGTCAAGTGGGTGCCGCCGTCGGCATTCGGGATCGAGTTGGCGAAACAGAGGATCTGATCGTTGTAGGAGTCGTTGTACTGGAAAACAACATCGGCGAAGACGTCCTCCTGGGACTGCTTGCCATCGTAATCGATATCAATCTGGCGCTTGCCATTGAGAATGACCGGCTCCTCGTGGACGAGCGTCTTGTTTTCGCCGAGCTGGCGGACGAATTCGACGATGCCCTCCGCATAGTAAAATGAGGTCTTCTTGGCGGATTCCGGGCGTTCATCCTCAAGATCGATGGTCAGGCCCGGATTGAGGAAGGCGAGCTCGCGGAGGCGGCTGGCGAGGCGGTCGAATTTGAACTCGATCGTATCGACGAAGATCGTGGCATCCGGGAAGAAGGTGATGGTGGTGCCGGTGCGCTTCGCATCGACCTCTCCGACCACATGGAGGGGCTCGGTCGTCTTGCCGCGTTCGAAGGCGATGACGTGGACCTTGCTATTGCGGTAAACCTCGGCCTTGAACCAATCGGAGAGGGCATTGACGCACTTGGCACCGACGCCGTGGAGGCCGCCGGAGTATTTGTAGGCGCCTTGGCCGAATTTCCCGCCGGCGTGGAGATTGGTCAGGACCAGTTCGACGGCGGGGATGCCGAACTTCGGGTGGATATCCACCGGAATGCCACGGCCATTGTCCGCGACCGAGATCGACCCGTCGACGTGGATGGCCACCTTGATCCGATCGCAGTAACCGGCGAGATGCTCGTCGATGGAGTTATCGAGCACTTCGAAGACGCAGTGATGCAGGCCGCGTTCGTCGGGATCCCCGATGTACATGCCGGGCCGCTTGCGGACGGCCTCCAAGCCCTCGAGTTTGTCGATTTGCGCGGCGTCGTACGCCTGCTCTCCGCTGACGTTCGTATCAGCCTTTTCCGGCTCCTGGTGCTCTTCAGACATGGACCCGCGGAGGGTCTGAAATGCCTGCGCCGGAGACAAGGCCGATTGTTAAAAAACAGGCATATTTTCCGCCCCGGAAACAGGGTGACAATCCACTGATTTCAAATCACTTGCAACGCCTCGAATCAAGCTCCGTCCAATGATAGACATGACAACTGCCACTTGAGCAAAACATCGGCGGGTTCGCACTCGCCATCGGCGATGGATTCGATGATCGAACGCGGCGCAATCAGCGAGGAATCGATGTCCAATTCAGCAGCCTTCGCGTCGCGCGCAGAGATCAGGCGGGCGACCCGGGCATCGAAATCGGAATCCCGGCGCCGGCGCAGCCCACGTGGCTTCTCCGGCCACTCCTCCGCGCCCCGGGAACGGGCGACATCCAGCACGTCCGTAAGGCGTTTGCGGCGCTCGGGACGGTAATGGGGAGGAATCTCGATTCTTTTTCCACCGGCGAGGGCGAGGCTCCAGTCGATGAGCTGGCGATTGGTCACCACCATGAAGGACGGGCGGTCCCAAGACGACGCTTCCGCATCGCGCCACTCCCAGAGAGCCTTGAGGAAATTCAAGCCGGAACGATCCAAGCGACCGGAGCCTTGGATGCGCCACGGTTCACCGCGGGTCTCGTCCCGCTCAAGCACTTTCAGGCGGGCAGCCTCACAGCTCTCGACGAACCATTCGAAGCGGCCCTTTTCCTTGAGCAGAGAGGAGATCTTCTCCCCCATGGGAAGGAGGTAGCGCACGTCGTTCAGCGCATACTCCATCATTTTTGCGGAGAGAGGGCGCTTCCCCCAATCCGCCTTCTGCGAGGACTTGGAAAGCGTGACGCCGAAGTAAAGCTCGACCAGATCAGCCAGACCAAAGCGGCGGACCCCCAGCAGACGCGCACCGATCTGGGTGTCATAAACGACCTGAGGCAGCTTCGAGAAGCTGCGACGGAGCATCGTCATGTCGTAATCCGCACCGTGCATCCAAACCACGCGGCCGGCCAGGAAATCGCCGAGCGGGGAAAGATCCTCAATCGACAGGGGATCAATCAGAACATCGTCGCCATCGCAGGAATACTGCACGAGGCACAACGATTCACGGTAGCGATGCAAACTGTCGGCCTCCGTATCGATTGCGCAGACTGCATCCGCATGGGGACGTGAAAGCAACGAAACGAGGCCCTGCGTGTCGTTTACCAGTGGAAGCGAAGACATGTGCCGGGGGGAGCCTTTTTCAGGCGAAAGGAAAGGCTCCGAAGTCCTGATTGCGGACTCCGGAGCCTTTGTCGAATTCAAAATCCCGCATCGTCACGGAATATTCCCGCAACTCACTTCAGGGCGGTAGGCGTGGCCTGAACGGTCAGGTTCGGCAGCGGCGCCAACGGATCAACGACGGGCGCGGCGCTACGAAGAACGAGCTTGCTCACGTCGTAGGTCACCGGCATCGGGCCCTCGAAGTAGTCGATCGTGTCCAGAATCGAGAGACACTCGACACGCACCATGTGCTGTTCGGTGATGGATTCCGTCACGGTAACCACGTCCTCCCAGTTCTCATCGAGCTTGAGTTTTTGACCGCGCAGCTTGCCCTTCTTGCCGGGCACATATTCCTGGAACTGATACTTCAGCGTGTTCCCGGTATTCGGACGGATCGGCACTTCGATCACGATGTGATTCTCGGCATCCAAGAAGGGCCCCACAGGACCGTCCGGTTTGACGTTAGGATCGCGGATCGGTTCAACATTCAGGGAAACAAGGGTGTCGTATTCCTCGGAGATCGTGAAGCCGAAGGGAGTGTCGAACCAGTTACCCAATTCCGGCGGACGGAATCCATCCTGTGAGTCGGGGTCGATCGAGAACGGCACAAACTGAGCTTTCGCCGCGGCGTTGATGTTCTCGTTGGTGATCTGCTGGAAGGAGAACTCGTCGCCATTGGTCATCCCGTCCTTGTCGACGTCGCCGCCGAGCGAGCGATCGCGCTTGCTCGTTCCGGCCGGAAAGGTGGTCTGGACGTAACCATTGAAGGTGTCCACGAACAACACTTGGGCACGGAAATCGCGGCCGGACGAATCGAAAGCGACCCCACTAGTCGGAAGAAAGCGGTTATACTGGAGATTCATCACGCCTTCGTCACCCACCACGAAGAAGAAGGGCGGCATGTTGTATTGCTGCACCGTCGGATTGGTGAGCAGTACCGGGTTCTCGGGAACCGTCGGCGGGAACGCAATCGAATTTTCCGTCGGGTCAAGGATCGAGAAGAGGATCCGGTCGCCGCGGCGAACGATCGTGCGGTCATTGCCAGTCCACTTGATCGGGGTGATCAGACGTGGATCCATCTGGTACTTCCCTTCGAACCACGAACCGGACGTGAACCGGAATCCAGCCTGGGACCGGTCGGAAACGTTGAGCGCGTTCAGCATCGGGGCAATCGTCACCGCATATGCAACCGGATTCAGTTCCGGCATGTTCAAACGTGGGAACGTAAAGACGTATTGACCCGAAATGACCTCGTCATCCATCCGCTCCAATTCGCCAGTGCCAGGACCGTAGGGGCGATCCAAGGAGTACATCGTCAAGTCATACTGCGTCACCGCCGGGGTGCGGATGTTGTAGAACACGACAACCGTTTCATCCTCGAAATTCGAAAGCGGGCGGGGCAGCGGTGACGGGGGACCGGAATAAAGCTCGCAAAGTTCCGGCCGGGATGGCTCCACACGTGCTGCGGGAACGACGCCGTTCTGCACGATCGACCAGTATTCATTATCGTCGCGTACGCCATCGCCATCCAAGTCACCGGAAGCGACAAAGCCCGTGGCCCCAAGCTGGCAGGGCGGAATCTCACTGGGCGGATAGAAAACGGGATTTCCGTTCAAGGGACAGATGGCATCGTAGGCGAAATTACCATCCCGCAGAGTAACGTTCAGCGAGCCCCCATCGAAACGGAGATTGAAAGCGTTCGTTTGATAATAGATGCGGTCAGCTGCAAGCTGCATAACCTGCTCCGCATAGGACGCAGAAGTTACGACAACCGTGGCTACCGCGGCGGCTAGAATCCGGTGGGTTTCCATGGCTGGACTTTCGTCGCGGCCCTTGGTTTGACAAGCAGATTCTTGGCACTAGCGGTCTCTTCACGGCTTCTTCATAAAGCGCCGTGAGGCCGTCCGAATGCATCGTGCATGCTATGTCACGCAAACGCTCTCAGCGCAAGCCCCGAAGCAGTAATTCTGCGTTGGTCTTGGTGGCGCGGAGGTTCTTGAGAAGCGTTTCAATCGAATCCCCGATGGGCAATTGGGCAAGCTGTCGGCGGATATCCAGCACCTTCACGAACTCGTCGGGGTGATACAAGCGATCGTCATTCCGGGTGCCGCTCTGGGGGATGTGGATTGCGGGGAAAACGCGGCGCTCCGCCAGTTCGCGGTCGAGACGGACCTCCATGTTGCCGGTGCCCTTGAATTCCTCGAAAATCACATCGTCCATCCGGCTCTCGGTCTCGATCAGCGCCGTGGCAAGCACGGTAAGACTGCCACCTTCCTCCACATTCCGGGCATTTCCGAAGAACTTCCGTGATTTCTGGAGAGCGATGGGGCTGACGCCACCGCTGCCGATCGGCCCCCCTTGGGAGGCCGAGTTGTGGCCGCGGGCGAGGCGGGTAAGACTGTCGAGCAGGAGGACCACGTCCTTCCCCTGCTCCACCAGGCGGCGGGCCCGCTCGATCACGAGATCCGCCACTTGGGCATGGCGGCGCGGGGCTTCGTCAAAGGTGGAAGCATAGACGGTCGTCCCGACGGTTTCCTCGAAGTCGGTGACCTCTTCGGGCCGCTCATCGAGAAGCACCACGATCAGCTCGATCTCCGGGTGATTCTTGCGGATCGCCTTGGCGATCTGCTTGAGCAGGATGGTCTTTCCGCCACGCGGCGGCGCCACGATCAAACCACGCTGGCCTTTCCCCAAGGGTGCCACCAAATCCAGAACCCGCACGCTGACGGCCTCCGGCCCCTCGCCTTCCAAGACGATGCGACGGTCCGGGAAAAGCGGTGTGAGCTTGTCGAATTCCTTCGGGACCTTGAAGTCCGCCGCCGGCGTTCCCTCGATCTCGAGAACCTCAATGGCGGAAAGATATTTGTCCCGGTCGCGCGGTGCACGGATCCGGACCTTCACCCGATGTCCGGCGCGAAGTCCATGATCACGAAGGAGGTGCCCATTCACGTACAAATCGTCCGGAGAGGTCCGGAAGCTCCGAGCAGGATCCCGCAGCATGGCGTAATTCTCCTTCGCCTGCTCGACGATTCCCTCCCCGATCAAGGTCGCCCCTTCGTTCGCGTAAAAACTGAGGAGTTCGAAAATGAGCTGGGTTTTCGGCGCGCCCGGGGTGATCCGCGCTGGTACGGCCTCCGCCATGGCGAGCAGCTCGGCCAGGGGCTTGAGGCGGAAGGCATTGATATCGATCGTCTGGGGCACCGGAGCCGCCTCCTGCACGGAAGCAGCAGGGGTGGGCTCGTTGGCGGGAAGCTCGGGGAGCTGGGTATCGTCGTCGCTCATGATGGCGTTGAAATGGAGGAAGCGTCGCAATTGCGCTTCCAAAACAAGGGTCGGTCCTTCGTTCCAGAATACATGGTCCGCCCGGCGAAGCTTCTCTTCTTGCGGCATCTGCGCCGCGAGAATGGAGTCGATCAAGGCGTCGTCGAAACCGTTCCGCTCGCGCAATCGTTTGCGTCGGGTTTCCGAACCCGCCGCGACCAAGAGATTTCCTTCCTGACCGAAGTCGAACCCATTCTCGAACAGAAGCGGAATATCCGCAACGAACAAGGACAGGCCGAGTGTGCGGGAGGAAGCCAAAGATTCAAGACATTCCTCGCGAACCCTCGGGTGCAGAATGGCTTCCAAATCCTTTCGGGCACCGTCATCCCCGAAAACCCGGCTCCGGAGTCTCGCCCGATCGACACCGCCGGATTTGTTCAGCACCTCTGGTCCAAAGCGTGACGAAACCGCGCGCGCCACGCGGGGATCCGACGAAAACAGCCCGTGGACACATGCGTCGGCATCAAAAATCGCCGCGCCCGGGCAAAGCCGGGAAAGCACCCGGCAGGCAGTGGACTTGCCGCTCGCAATCCCGCCGCTGAGCCCGAAAACGTGCATGCGGCAACGAAGCGGCGGGACTGCCCTGCGATCAATCCCCAAATCCCCGCTCAACGGGCAAAAAAAGCGGGCGGAAGGTTTCCCTTCCGCCCGCCGTGATGAATCTGCAAGAGGATCGTCAGTTGCCGAGTTCCGGCAGGACGCTCGGCTCACCGCTCACTGGAAGCGATTCCTGGGAACCGCCCGCTTGGGGCATCGCGTCACCTCCGCGGATCGGACGGCCGGTGGCGTCGATGATCTGCGCGGTCACAAAGATGATCAGGTTGCTCTTGATCCGGTTCTCGGCCTTGCTCTGGAACAGGCGGCCAATGACCGGGATATCCCCGAAGATCGGCACCTTGTCCTCAACCGTCTGCACGTCTTCGCGCATCAGGCCACCGACAGCCACGGTGTAGCCGTCATAGATGGTGAGAGCCGTCGTGACGCGGCGGCTGGAGAACACGGGCATCTCGATCCGGTTTTCCGTGATCGTCACGGTCGTCGGGTTGCCGAGGAAGTCGGTCGCCGGCGATTGGATCGGGCTGCCGTAGTTCACGAAGCCTTCGAATTCGACGATGTCCGGAGCAAAGCGCAGGTCGATCGCGAAGTCGTTGCCACCGAGGGTCGGCTCGATCTCGAGCGTGACCCCCGTGTTGCGGGTTTCGAACGAGGTCGGAGTCGCCGGAGTCACCGGGAAGATCCCGCTGTTTCCGCCCAGACCCAAGTCGCCACCGCTGACGGAGCCACCGATCGAGTTCGGAAGTTCCGGGGGCTCGTATTCGGTCGGGTAGATGAATTCACGGATGATCTCGATCATCGCCTTTTCACCGGAACGGGCGGTGACGCTCGGAGCGGTCATGAGGTCCGTGCCCTTCTTCTGGGCAAGGCCGCGCATGATCAGCTGCACCTGACCGTCGGAGAACAGACCGGTGAGTGCCGCGATACCCGGTGCCGGGCTCACGCTCTGGGCGGTGCGATTCGGATTGTTGAGCACCGCATCAATGTTGTTGCGGTTGATCGCGCCGTCGCCGCTGCGGAGACCGCCAGTGACGATGTCGGTGACATTCGTGCCGGTCGCTGCCGGGACGCCGGGGATGTTCACGCCATCCACGGTACCGATGAAGTCGGCATTCGTGCGGGTCTGGCCGCTACCCACCGTGCCACCACCAAGGAAGACGGAGTTCGCGGAGAGACCGAACGGGGAAACGATCCAGTCGAAGCCGAGTTCGTCCGTGTTCTCCTGGGAGATTTCGACGAACTTCGTCGAGATCTTCACCTGACGCGGAGCGTCGCCGGAAACCTGATCCACGATGCCCTCAATCAAGTCGAGGTTGGTCGGGGTGTTGCGGACAAGAAGGGTGGAGCTGCCGGAGAAGAAGCGCGCGGAGGCACCTTCCGGGAACTTCACGCCGTTTTCGGTGAGAAGCTGGGTTTCGCTCTTGCGGGGAGCCAGTGCCTTCGGACCGGATCCACCACCTTCGGCGAACGGATCTTCGGCCGCGGCAGCGGCTTCACCACCAGAACCACCGCCAAGGCGGCTGAGGAAGTCCGGCGGCACGCGGAAGCTGCGAGTGAAGAGGTCTTCGTCCGTTTCGGTGGCAGGCACCAGCGTCACGGCGAAGTCGTCCACCTTGTAGCGGAGCTTGGTCTGCTCGCAGATGTACTTCAGGGCTTCGGCAAGCGGAACGTTGCGCAGGTTCAGCTCGCGGATGCGGAGCGATCCCGGATCCGCGGCGGCACCACCAAGGCCACCGGCAGCGTCGGCATCAAGGCCGGCATCGCCGCTGCCACCGGTACGGGGCTTGCGGATGACGAAGTTGATCCCCTTGCGGGCCGGATCGAGTTCCTGGGTGTCCAGCTCGATCGAGCGGGCACGAAGGAAATCGATGGCTTCTTCAACGGAGGTGTCGTCGAACGCGATCATCGGGATGACGATCGTCTTCAGCTTGTTGAGAATGTAGGTCGCACCCGTGGTGACACCTTCAGCCTGACGGCCTTCGTCGATCTGGCCGGTGATGATCGGCGGAACGGAAAGCTCCCACGCCTTGTCAACCTGCGCGAGGAGTTCGGCGCGGGTGTGATCATAGGCAGCACGATAGTAATCGGTCTTGGCCTGCGCGACCCGCTCCATGCCGCGGCGGGCAGCCTTGTTGTAAGGGTCGATGCGGATGACGTCCTCGTAAGCGCGGCCGGCTTCGTCATACTTGCCGAGGTTGTAGAAACCTTCGGCGATGTAGAGCGTGCGGCGCACCTTGTCCACGTTCTCCGTGTGCTCGTAGGTCAGAGCCGGATTGGTGCGGATCGGATCGTCGAGATATTCAACGAGGGTCTTGGCCTGAACATTGTTCGGATCAGCCGCAAGCACGTCCGTCGCGAGCTGGCGTGCCTCGTCATACTTGCCAACCTTGCGATATTGTTCGCCCAGAGCGCTGGAACCATCGGCAAGGAGCTGGGTCAGATAGGTCCGGCGGTCTTGGACCATCGGAGCGTCCGGCAGCACCTGGAGGGCTTCCTTGTACTTATCCACGGCCTGCTTGTAGTCGCCCTTGGCATAAGCTTCGCGACCTTCGTCACGGAGCTTGTCCGATTGGGCAACCGCATTCTGGCGGCGGATCATTTCTTTTTGGGCGAGACCGCTGTAGCTGCCGCCACCGGAGTATCCTTCACCGGCGTTGGCAACCGTCAGGGTGACCGGCATCACGGCTGCCACGGCCATCAGGGCGGCGGCAGTGCTGCAGGTACGGTGCATTG
>Ga0307414_10000249_pt1 | contig 33948 bp, 27 predicted proteins | sample DK1Ometagenome_FD_203804 | JGI IMG/M metagenome (GOLD analysis project Ga0307414, IMG submission 203804) | Maize rhizosphere microbial communities from greenhouse at UC Davis, California, United States - DK15-O-3 | ecosystem: Host-associated > Plants > Roots > Rhizosphere > Soil | place: USA... | reverse complement strand
GTCCAAGGAAAGAGTTCTGGAGAATCTTGATTGGCATAAAAATTTACTTTAAGTAAATTTAAAATACCGCTTCCACGTTCCATATATCTATCTAACCAAATGAGATTATTTGCTACTCTACTTAACATATGTATGTTTTTCTGATTATTGTATTACCCATGTGTCTTTGCTGCCACCACCTTGAGAACTGTTTACTACTAAAGAACCTTTTTTTAACGCTACTCTGGTAAGGCCGCCCGGACAAATATCAATGCCATCCCGGCCAGAAAGTGCAAAAGGTCTTAAATCGATGCAGCGCGGTGATAATTGGCCGTTTATATAGCAGGGTGCCGTGGACAATCTTAAAATGGGTTGGGCTATAAAATTTTCGGGTTTTTTCTTGACGTTAGCAATGTAATCTTTTATTTCTTCATCCGTAGCTTCGTGACCCATTAACATGCCATAACCACCACTACCGTCGGTTTTTTTAATGACCATTTCTCTGATGTTTTTAACAACATACTCCAGTTCATCGGGTTTTCCTAATTGGTAAGTTTTAATATTTTTTAATATAGGTTCTTCACCTAAATAGTATTTTATCATATCTGGCACGTAGATATAGATGGCTTTGTCATCAGCTATACCTGTTCCTGGTGCGTTTACAATATTCACATTTCCTTTTCTATACACATCCATAATGCCTGCAACACCTAAAACACTTTTAGCATTGAATTCTAAAGGATCTAAAAAATCATCATCCACACGCCTATAAATAACATCCACTTGTTTCAAACCATTAGTGGTTTTCATATAAACAAAATGATTTTTAACAACCAGATCACTACCTTCAACCAATTCAATGCCCATGAGTCTAGCCAAAGTTGTATGCTCGTAATAAGCGGAATTGTATATGCCGGGGGTTAAAAGAACGATATTCGGATTTATATTATTGGAAAGCTCTTTTAACTTTTTATAAAGCATGTTGGGATAATTTGAAACCGAACGCACACCACTTTTTGGTAAAATACCAGGAAACAGACGTTTGGATATTTCGCGGTTTTCAAGCATATAACTCACCCCAGAAGGTGTCCGTAAATTATCTTCTAGGACATAAAATTCGCCATCGTTATTACGTATTAGATCCACGCCAGAAATATGCACATAAATATCAAAAGGTACTTTTACGCCTTTCATTTCGCGTAAAAAGTTAGGGCAAGAATAAATCAATTCACCAGGAATAATACCATCTTTAATAATGAATTGTTCATTATAAATATCCTTGATAAAAAGGTTCAACGCTTTAAGTCGCTGTTTGATGCCTCGCTCAATTTTTTCCCATTCCACAGCCGTTATTATCCGGGGGACGATATCAAAAGGAAAAATCTTCTCAATCCCTTCATTGTCGCTGTACACCGTGAAAGTTACACCTTGACTCATGAATAGCTGCTTAGAAAGCTCTTCTTTTTTTGTTAATTTTTCGGGAGAAGTGTTTCTTAAATATTCTATAAAACCTTCATACTGAGCTCTTATGTTGGAGTCGCTACAGTACATTTCATCCCAGGTGCTTGGTAGTTGGTTGTATGATGAGAATAGGTTGTTGTTTTCCATATATTTTAATGCCTCTAACAAATGTAAAAAATTGTTGAAAAATATTCAATGAATTAACGTTTTAAGTAAATAAAAATCAGCCTTTATTTGATTTTGTTAAAAATATCATCTTTAAAAAATTAAAAATATAGATTTAACATGGCTTAATTATTTACTTCATAATGTAGGTGATAAGTTAAGCAAAAGAAATTTTCTTTACTTTATAATATTACATTATTATTTTACATGATTATTTTTTTTAACCTTCAGGCAACCTTTTAAATAAGATATGCGTCTTTATAAATAGAACAACCAATGAAATCACTTTTGAAAGTCATTCAACTTTATAAAAACGAAGCGACGCTTATTAAAAAAGCTGCGAATAATAATCGTGAAGCACAACAAGCATTGTTTGAAATACATGCACCTAAAATGCTGAGTGTTTGCAGATATTATATTAGGGATTTGCAATTTGCTGAAGATGTGATGTTGAATGGTTTTTTTAAAGTATTTACGCATTTAGAAAGCTTTAAATATGAAGGCAGTTTTGAAGGTTGGATACGGCGAATTATGATTCGGGAAAGCATTTCATTTTTAAGAAAGCAAAAACAAATTGAATTTTCAGTTGAAGAAATAGAATATGAAAATGATTATGATGATAGCATCAATATAAGTATTGAAGTTGCTGATATACAAAAACTCATAGATGAACTTCCCGAAGGTTATAAAATAGTATTTGTAATGTATGCGATTGAAGGTTACAAACATCATGAAATTGCAAGCATGCTGAATATTACCGAAGGTACATCAAAATCGCAATTATTTAAAGCTAGAAAATTATTGCAAGAGAAAATTAAAAAGATAAATACCACAAGTTATGGCACCAAATAAAATAGAACAACACATAAAAGAAAAATTACATAACAGAACATTGCAACCATCACCAGATGCTTGGAATAGATTATCTGAGCGTCTAGATAATCAAACTAAAAAAACAAAAAGTACATCTTATTGGTGGTTAGGTTTAGCCGCAAGTATTGCGGGCATTTTATTGGTTACAACCTTATTTAATAATAAAGAAACAAGTGTAGAAAATAGTCCGGTTATTGTTGACAATCCACAACAAATAGAAGAAAATAAGGAGTTGCAAGATGCTATTAAAATGACTGATTCAAATAAAATTAATCTACCTATTGTAGCAGATGAAAAAACAGAAAAGAAAGCTGTTATTATTGCAAATAATAACAATTCACAAGGAGTAGAAATTAAAAGTGAAACAGTGAAATCTACTGAAGTTGCAGCAAAAGAATTAACGTTTGAAGAACAAAAAATACAAGATGTTGCAGCACAAATACAGCTATTAAAAAATAACAATTCAGAAGTTTCAGCTTCTGAAATTGACGCACTTTTACTTAAGGCCCAAAAAGAAATCAATTTAAACAAACTCTATAATAATAAAGGTTTGGTAGATGCTAAATCATTGCTTCAAGATGTGGAGGAGGATATCGACCAATCTTTCAGAAGTAAAGTTTTTGAAGCCTTAAAAGACGGTTTTGGAACCGTGAAATCCACCGTAGCAAATAGAAATAATTAAAATAAATCATCATCAATCATTTCCCGATAGCTATCGGGACTAAAAACGAACAGTTATGCAAACCATTACAAAACATTTAGTGCTATTAGCGCTTACACTAAGCATGCAATTGATTCATGCGCAAGACACCATTCCATCAATTGAAAATCAAAAAAGTATTGAATTGCTGGAACAAGCCAAAGCTAATATTCAAGAAGAAGAAAAACAGCAATTAAAAATTGAGGTAGAAGCGATTAACAAAAAACTAGATGACAAAGATATTACGTTGCAAGAGGCTGAAAAGCTAAAAATGGATGCGGCTAAAAAAGCGGCTTTAAACATTGAAAACAGAATTGCTATTGTTGATAATAAAATAGCACTTTTAAAGCGAAACGGAGAAGAATATGATCTGAATGAACTTGAAGATAATGAAAAGCAAATCATTTTAAGAATTGGAAAAGATGATGACAACAGTGAAAGTATATTTTATTTTGGTGATAAGGAAAATGACAAACCTAAAATCAGAAAATATGATAGACGTACTTCAAGCGATTTTGTATTAGCATTCGGTTTAAATAATGCCATTATTGAAGGTGAAAACTTAAATGATTCACCTTATAAATTTGGTGGCTCCCGTTTCTTAGAAATGGGCTGGGCTTGGAAAACACGCATTTTTGATAACACTAATTTTATGAGGGTGAAATATGGCGTGTCGCTTCAAATAAATGGATTAAAACCAACTGATAATAATTATTTTGTGCAACAAGGCAATCAAACCGTTCTTGAAAATTTTCCTTATGAATTAAGAAAAGCGAAATTATCTGTTTCAAACTTGGTATTCCCTGTTCATTTAGAATTTGGGCCTTCTAAAAAAATAGAAAAGGATGATTATATGAGATATTCAACCGATAATAAATTCAAAATAGGTTTAGGAGGTTATGGCGGATTCAATATAGGCACTCGCCAAAAATTAAAATATGATATTGATGGAGAGCGCACCAAGGAAAAACAAAAAAGAGGCTTTAACACCACCAATTTAGTTTATGGCGTAAGCGGTTATATTGCTTTTGACGATACCGCTTTGTATGTTAAATATGATTTGTCACCCATATTTAATAATCAGGCAATCAAACAAAATAATATTTCAGTTGGCGTGAGGTTTGATATGGATTAATTCCATATTACAAAAAAACAAAAAGCGTTGAAAAATTATTTCAACGCTTTTTTACTAAAAACTAAATGTTCCTCCAAATTTTATGAAAAAAGAGGTTTGTACTTTTTGCTATTATTCATTAGTAATATCATATTTAAAAAGGCAACCACAATGGCGGGCCAGAATTTGCTAATGTCATTATTGGTCATATTAAAAATTAAAAACGCCACGGTTAACGGAAATAAAACAATAACTATAAAAGGGGTCCATTTGTTTACCACCAAAAGCAAACCGATTAAAATTTCAAAAATGTATAGATAAGGTAAATAGATGGCAATGGCATCAATAAAATATTTTGAATCTTCTGGCATTTGCCCATATGATGTTGGTAGAAAATGTAAAAATTGATTTAAAGCATAGATGATTAGAAACAATCCTAAAACAATTCTAGCCCATTTGAAAGCATTGGAATTCATAATATAGTGGTTAGTTGGTTAACCATTCGAAGATATTATGATTTCGTAAAACAAAATATGACGAATGTCATATAAGCTAAAATCAATCAACTATTCACTAAAAACCTGACCTCTATGGGGTTTTAAAGCATCTCTAATGGGTTTCATTCGATCTTCATTTACAACCAAAAAAGCGATGGTGTGCATATCGCTTAAAGTTTCTGTGCCCGTAATGGTGATGTCTAATTTTTCAATAATAATATATTCCTTAATATGTTTTTCATGATGCTGTGCAATTTTGCTGGCATCAGACCCATGAAAATCCCAAATAAGTTTTAGTTTACGCATTGTTTTTCAATTGTTAATGCAAATATAAAGGTTCATTATATTAGAAATTTCATAATAATATAAAAGCTTTTTAAACGTTTGTTAATGCAACTTGCATTATAGGTTAATATTAGTATTTTTGTTACTATTCTAAAACTTGAAAGATTTGATAAAACTGAAGTATGTTTCTGTTTTTTTATTGACGTTGTTTTTATTACAAGTTCAAGCACAATTAAAAAGTAAAGATGTTCTCTTTACAGTTGATGGTGATTCAACTTATACATCAGAATTTATTAGGGTTTATAATAAAAATTTGGATTTAGTTCAAGATGAATCGCAAAAAGATGTTGATGCATATTTAAATATGTTCATTAATTATAAACTAAAACTTAAAGAAGCCAAATCTTTAGGTTTTGATAAAAAACCATCATACATCAGGGAATTATCTACTTACAAAAAACAACTTGCCGAAAATTTTATTACCGATAATCAAGTAACCGAAGCCTTAGTTCAAGAAGCATACGATAGGATTTTAAATGAAGTGAAAGCATCGCATATATTAGTGATGACAGCCCAAAATGCAAGTTCTCAAGATACGGTAGAAGCTTATAATGCTATTTTAAAATTTCGTGATAGAGCAGTAAAAGAAGGATTTGAAACCGTTAGAAAAGAAGTCCATAACGGACAAACCATATTTGGCGAAGATTTAGGTTATTTTTCAGGATTTAAAATGGTTTATCCATTTGAAAGTGCTGCTTATAATACCAATTTGGGCGAGATATCACAACCCTTTAGAACCCAATTTGGGTATCATATCGTGTATGTAAAAGACAAACGAAAGTCTAGAGGAGAACGTACTGTTGCGCATATTATGGTAGTTGATAAAAAAGCGGATTCCATTATAAACTCTGAAATTAGAATTCAAGAAATTTATAAAAAACTCAATCAAGGTGAGGATTTTGAATCCTTGGCAAAGCAGTTTTCTGATGATACAAATTCGACCTCTAAAGGTGGATTGTTATCGCCTTTTACAGCGGGTCAATTAAGCTCCCAAGAATTTGAAGAGGTCGCCTTTTCATTAAACAATATAGGGGATGTTTCAAAACCATTTAAAAGTAGTTTTGGGTGGCATATTGTTAAACTTTATGATAAAAAGCCGGTAGAATCTTTTCAAAATTTAAAGTCCCAGTTAGAGGCCCAAGTAAAACGTGATGACCGTTCTAAAATTATAGACAAAGCCTTGTATGACAAATTAAAAGCTAAGTACCATGTTAGCAATCACCAGCCCGCTTTGCCCTATTTTGCATCACTTTTAAATGAAAATTATTTTAAGCGTTCTTGGCAATTGCCAGCTGAGTTTGAAAGTGATAAAGTAGTATTTAAAATTAAAGACAAAACATTCACTTATAAGGATTTTGGTGATTATCTGGTAAAAAACCAAAGCAATACTTCTGCAAGAGAGACTTACCAAGATATAGTTACAAATGCCTATGATTCATTTTTAAATACAAGTTTAGTTCAATATCAAGAAGCTAATTTGGAAAATGAAAATGAAGAGTTTGCAAACATTGTTAGTGAATATAAAGATGGTTTACTATTGTTTGATTTGATGGAGAATGCCATTTGGAATACTACAAAATCTGATTCTTTAGAAATTCAAAAATTTTATGAAAGCCATAAAGAAAATTATTTTTATCCTGAAAGAATTGATGCTGTTGTAGCATCTTCAGCAAAGCAGAACGTTATAAAAAAAGTGTCTAAATTGTTAAATTCTAACATGGATTTAGAAAACATAAAAAGTCTAATAAATACGAATGGAGAAGTTCAAGTGCTTTTCACTTCAGATGTTTTTGATACCAACCATCAATCGCTTCCTGATGATTTTGAGTTAAAAAAGGACATTTCAAAAATATATAAACACCATGATGCTTTTGTGGTAGTGCAGGTGAAGGATATTTTACCAAAGCGATTAAAAACATTTGAAGAAGCTAGAGGCGAAGTCATTTCCGATTATCAAGTTGTTAAAGAAAACAAATGGCTCGAACAACTAAAAGCAAAATATAAAGTAGAAGTCAATCAAGAATCACTAAATGAAGTGAAATCTCAAATTAAAAATCAATAAGTGCGTTTTAGAATTATCATCATATTTGCGTTAGTCACATCCTGCAATTTTTTTAAAAAAGTAGATGACAGGGTCGCTGTGGCACGTGTTAATGATGCGTATTTATATTATGATGATATAAAAGATTTGGTTTCAGAAGGAACCAGTAAAGAAGATAGCATACTTTTGGTGCGAAACTTTATTAATAAATGGGCAACCCAACAATTGTTTGTAGATGGTGCCATGCGGAATTTAAGTGAAGAACAGCAATTGGCATTTGATAAACTTATAGTTCAATATAAAAATGATTTATATACCAAAGCTTACATTGAAGCTTTGGTTAAAAGAAGTATCGATACCAATGTAACAAGAGCAGAAGCAGAAGTATATTATAATTTAAATAAAGAAGTTTTTAAATTGAATGAAGAGCTTCTTAAATTGAGATACATTCATGTTCATAAAAATATTATTAATTATAAGAATATTGAACAGAAGTTTAAACGCTTTAATTTAGATGACAGAAAAGAACTAGATTCCTTATCCATCCAGTTTAAATCTTATTCCTTAAAAGATTCCATTTGGGTGAAAGCAAGTCAGGTTGTTGACAAAATTCCAGTAATCACATCTGAAAACAGGGATGAATTGTTAAAAAAATCTAATTTTATAGAGCTCAAAGATTCATTAGGAGTATATTTGATGCAAATTAATGATGTATTGTTACGCAATGATACGGCTCCTTTAGAATACGTAAAACCTACTATAGACCAAATCGTTATTAACAAGAGAAAACTGGAAATAATTAGAGAATTAGAAAAGGATATAACTACAGATGCCATTAAAAACAAACAATTTGAAATTTATAATTAATTTGAAACATATAGTCACATTAAGTATAGCATTATTATTCATAAATGTTATTGCTGCCCAAGAAATTATTGAGGATGAAAAGGTTGCAGATATTGCTGAAGCTAAAGTGGATTCTGCAGAAGCATTCAAACCTCGTAAAGTAGATGGTATTGCAGCCGTAGTAGGCGATTTTATTATCTTAGAATCAAATATTCCAAAGGAAAGACAACAATTAATAGCTCAAGGTGCTGATTTAGATGGTGTAACAGATTGCCAATTGTTTGGCAATATGCTTGAGGCAAAATTATATGCACATCACGCTATACAGGATAGTATTATAGTTTCTGATGCTGAAGTACGATCAGAAGTGGATTATACTCTTGAACAGTTTTTGCAATCAACGAATGGCTCTATGGAACGTCTTTTAGCGGTTTATAAAAAAGAGGACGAAAAAGCCCTAAGAGATGAAATATTCGAAGTAATAAAAAATAACAAGCTTTCTGGTAGAATGAGAGAAAAAATTGTGGAAGAGGTAGAAATAACTCCCGAGGAAGTAAGACAGTTTTTTGATAAAATACCCAAAGAACAAAGACCACGATTTGGAACGGAATTGAAAGTTGCGGAAATAGTTGTGGACCCTAAAATATCTGCTGAAGAAAAGCAGAAAATTATAGACCGTTTAAAAGAGTACAAAAAAGATGTTGTTGAAAATGGAGCTAGTTTCCGTACTAAAGCTGTTTTATATGGACAAGATCCAGGATTGAAAGAGGCTGGATATATTTATAAACTAAATAGAAAAAAACCTGGTAATTGGGCAAAGGAGTTTAGGGATGCGGCGTTCTCGTTACAAGAAGGAGAGATTTCAGAACCTTTTGAAACTTTTGCTGGTTTTCATATTGTTAAAGTTGAAAAAGTTAGAGGTCAAGAATATGATGTAAGCCATATTCTATTGATTCCCAAAGTGTCTGATGAAGCTTTAAAGGAAGCTAAAGCACGTGTTGATAAAATAAGACAAAAAGTTGTTGCTGGAGAGATTACGTTTGCTGATGCAGCAAGAGAATCTAGCGATAGAAAAGAAACTAGGGGAGATGGCGGACAAATGATTAATCCCGCAACTCAAGATTATAAATTCGAAATGACTAAAATTGAACCAGAATTATATTCCCAAATTCAAAATTTAAAAGATGGTGAAGTAAGTCCTGTGTTAACCGAAACCGATAGAACAGGTAAAATAAAGTTTAAAATTTTAACGGTTACTGGTAGAATTGATGATCATGAGGCAGATTATGCAACAGATTATTTAAAAATCAAAAAATTGGCTCTTCAAGAAAAACAAATAAATGCCATTGAAAAATGGCAGGAAGAAAAGATAATGGATACCTACATTAAGATTGGTGAAGATTATAAAGATTGTGGTTTTTCTAGTAATTGGTTAAAAGAATAAAGTATGTCCGATGTCACTGCCATAAAACAATTTGTTGAAAAATATAAGGAGCTTAAAAAAGAGATAGCGAAAGTTATCATTGGTCAAGACGACGTTGTAAACCAAATTTTAATTTCTGTTTTTTCTGGTGGTCACTCTTTACTTATTGGTGTTCCAGGACTTGCAAAAACCTTAATGGTAAATACGATTGCCCAAGCATTGGGATTGGATTTTAAACGTATTCAATTCACCCCAGATTTAATGCCCAGTGATATTTTAGGTAGTGAAATACTTGATGAAGACCGTCATTTTAAATTTATCAAAGGACCTATTTTTGCTAATATTATTTTGGCTGACGAAATAAACAGAACACCTCCAAAAACCCAAGCTGCCTTGCTGGAAGCTATGCAAGAACGTTCCGTTACCGTGGCTGGACATAATTACAAATTAAACTTACCTTATTTTGTATTGGCAACACAAAACCCCATTGAGCAAGAAGGAACATATCCGTTGCCAGAAGCACAATTAGATCGTTTTATGTTCGCCATTAATTTGGATTATCCCTCCTTTGAAGAAGAGGTTCAAGTAGTAAAAGCAACCACTAATGATGAGCCATCCAAAGTAAATGCCTTATTTTCAGCAGAAGAAATAGTTGAATTTCAGCATTTAATGCGTCGTATTCCAGTGCCAGATAATGTCATAGAATATGCCGTAACCATGGTCGGAAAAACTAGACCAAATTCAAGTGCAGCAAGCGATTTAGTCAAAACATATATTGATTGGGGCGCAGGCCCAAGAGCATCACAAAATCTTATTTTAGCAGCTAAAACCCATGCAGCGATTCATGGTAAATTTTCGCCAGATATGGAGAATGTGCAGGCTGTTGCACACAGTATTCTACGACATAGAATCATTAAAAACTACAAAGCTGAGGCTGAAGGTATTTCCGAAGAACAAATTATTAAGAGTCTATTTTAAATTATCATTATTTTTTCCACAAAAAAAATATTAAAAATCCAATCATATTAAATTATTATGTGACTATAGTAAATTAGTATGACACCTTTTTGTATTGCAGTGTTTATTTTTAAAACTTTGCATTAATTTTGTAATTTGCATTACTAAAAAACCGAAATAAATTATATAGAATTATGGCATTTGACATAGACATGATTAAGGGTGTTTACACCAGAATGGCAGAGCGCGTAGATAAAGCCCGTGAAGTAGTTGGAAAACCATTAACACTTTCCGAAAAAATATTATACAACCACCTTTGGGACGGTACGCCAACGAAAGCTTTTACGAGAGGTAAGGATTATGTTGATTTCGCTCCAGACCGTATTGCTTGTCAAGATGCCACCGCGCAGATGGCGTTATTGCAATTTATGCAAGCTGGTAAAAGTAAAGCGGCTGTGCCAACCACTGTGCATTGTGACCACTTAATTCAAGCGAAGGAAGGTGCTGCGGTAGATTTAAAACACGCGAATAGTGTGAGTAGTGAGGTTTTTGATTTCTTAGAATCCGTTTCAAATAAATATGGCATTGGTTTCTGGAAACCAGGTGCGGGTATTATTCACCAAGTGGTTTTAGAAAATTATGCATTCCCAGGTGGGATGATGATTGGTACCGATTCCCATACAGTAAATGCTGGTGGTTTAGGAATGGTTGCCATTGGTGTTGGTGGAGCTGATGCTGTAGATGTGATGGCAGGTATGGCGTGGGAACTAAAATTTCCGAAATTAATAGGTGTTAGATTGACAGGTAAATTATCTGGTTGGACAGCACCAAAAGATGTGATTTTAAAAGTTGCTGAAATCCTGACCGTAAAAGGTGGAACAGGCGCGATTGTTGAATATTTTGGACCGGGAGCGATTTCCATGTCTTGTACTGGTAAAGGAACCATTTGTAATATGGGTGCTGAAATCGGTGCCACGACTTCTACTTTTGGTTATGATGACTCTATGGAGCGTTATTTACGTTCTACGGATAGAGCTGATGTTGCCGATGCTGCCAATAAAGTGAAATCTTATTTAACGGCTGACCCAGAGGTTTATGCCAATCCAGAGCAGTTTTTCGATCAAGTTATAGATATTAATTTATCAGAATTAGGACCGTTATTAAACGGTCCATTTACGCCTGACTTATCATCAACTGTTGGTAAAGAAATAGGTGAAAAAGCGAAGGCTAACGATTGGCCAATTGCTGTAGAATGGGGATTGATTGGTTCTTGTACCAATTCCTCTTATGAAGATTTATCCCGTGCAGCCTCCATTGCGCAACAAGCTTTGGATAAAGGTGTGAAAATGAAATCGGAATTAGGTATCAATCCAGGTTCTGAACAAGTAAGATACACTGCTGAAAGAGATGGCATTCTTCAAGTATTTGAAAAATTAGATGCTAAAATATTCACAAATGCTTGTGGACCATGTATTGGGCAATGGGCACGTTATAGCGACCCAAAAAATGCACCAAAAAACAGTATCGTACATTCCTTCAACAGAAACTTTGCAAAACGTGCTGATGGAAATCCGAATACACATGCCTTTGTAGCCTCTCCAGAAATCACGGCTGCCATTGCCATTGCAGGGCGTTTGGATTTCAATCCGATGACTGATAAACTAATCAATGAAAACGGAGAAGAAGTGATGTTTGATGAGCCAACAGGATGGGAATTGCCACCAAAAGGTTTTGAAGTGAAGGATAACGGTTATTTAGCTCCCGAAGCTGATGGAAGCCATGTGCAAGTTAAAGTTGCTGAAGATTCAGAGCGCCTACAATTATTGGCACCTTTTGAGCCAATTGGAAATACGATTACGGGTGCTAAATTGCTAATTAAAGCTTTTGGGAAATGTACAACCGACCATATTTCTATGGCTGGACCTTGGTTACGTTTTAGAGGGCATTTAGATAATATTGCAAACAATACCTTAATTGGAGCAGTGAATGCATTTAACCAACAAACAAACTTTGTCAAAAACCAATTGACTGGCGAATATGGTGGTGTGCCAAATGTACAACGCGAATACAAAGCCAAAGGCATTAAAACCATTGTTGTGGGCGACCATAATTACGGTGAAGGGTCTTCACGTGAGCATGCTGCTATGCAACCACGGTTTTTAGGTGTTGCGGCAGTTATTGTAAAATCGTTTGCACGTATCCATGAAACAAACCTTAAAAAACAAGGGATGTTAGGTTTAACGTTTGCCAATGAAGCTGATTACGATTTAATTCAAGAAGATGATACCTTCAACTTTTTGGATTTAAACGCATTTGCACCAGGAAAGCAATTAACATTGGAGGCTATTCATGCCGATGGCAGTAAAGATTTAATTAAATTGAACCATACTTACAACCAACCTCAAATTGAGTGGTACAATGCAGGTTCTGCTTTAAACTTGATTAAAATTCAAAATGCATCTTAAGTTTTAAGATGAGATAAATTAGAAAATCCAGCTTTTTAGCTGGATTTTTTTTATGGTGTGTTTTGAGGTTTTTGGAAGGGGATTTTAATGGTTTGTTTAACGTTCCGCTGCTTGGTGTCAGTGGCGACTTTTTTAAAAATTTGTTTTAAAGATAAGTAAAATTTCAACTTATGAATTTTTGGCTAAGAAAAACTAAACAAGCTATTCCGCCAAACGGCTGTAGAAGAAGTATTTCTATGTATTGTTTCTTTCCTTTTCGAAATTCTCTCTCATTTTTGAATATCCTCCTTTAGATTCAATATATTCAATATTTGCTTCCATAGAATCTAAGCCCATTTTAGCTAGTTTTTCAATATTCATAAATTGAGATTGTGTAATTGTATTGTCAGGAAGGTTGAACTCGTTATCTTTAAATGAAACATATAACCCGACATTTTTTAGACGATTTAATTCTGTTTCCTGTTCTTTCAGTTTATTGTATTCTTCTTTCAGTTTTGCAATTGCTTCTGCATTGGTATTCTTAAAATCTTCGATGACCAGGTTTTTTGTAGAATTGTGTAGATATAAAATTGAAGTGACAAATAATCCTAAAAAACTTTTAGATATTTTTAAGTCATGTCTTTCATAACCTAGTTTTTTTAATGTTCCGTAATTTAACTCTTTAAGTTTAATTTCACCGGCAGCATATTGGAGAAGAAGGTTATGTAGCATATAAAATCTACCACATTCTTCAAATGCTAAGTGATACAATGAATAGGCTCTTGCCGATTTATTGTGTTCTTTCAATATTTTGGCTTCTTCATACAATGCTTTTGCGTTTTTTAAAGTGAAGTAAATTGCATTGACCATTTTTTCTTTCATATGTGTAGTTTAAATTTCTAACTAACTATCCGGATAAAAAATGTTTGACGGTTTCTTTATCCGCAGTCAAACGAATTTAGTTGTTTTTTCCGATAAATCAATTGAACCATAACAATTCTGCGAAATGCTTCAGCAGCCGTTTTTATCTAATGCGGTTATAATACAATCTGAAATCTTTACAGCTACCTGACCCTCGAGATCCAAGTTTGGATTGTATATCGTTACACTCATACCTTTAATTTTTTCAGTCTGCATTAACTGTTGTAGCAAAATGCTTACTTCATTAAATGACAGTCCTCCCTTTAGCCGATAGTCGACGGCAGGATTTTCATCATCGTTAATTACGTCTGTGTCAAAATGAATCCAAAATCCATCCAAATCTAATGTATTCATGTGGTGAATGACATTTTTTCCAACCTTGTCTATGCCTAATGATTCAATTGTATGCAAATCAAAAGTCTTTATAGCCGTTTTTTGGATGTCCTGTGAATCATAATCTTTAGTTTCTTCGTGATCTCTTTGTCCGACATGGACAACATTTTTCTCTTCAACGTATGGTTGCAAGTTATTTATCTGGCTAAGCTTTTTTGGCTCGCGACCGGTCACTATAGCCAATTCCATATCTGCTACCTCTCCCGTTGGAGATTTTTCAGGTTCATAGAAGTCTGCATGTGCATCCAGAAAGATCAAACCATAACGTCCTTTAGTTTTTAATCCTGGCAAAATTCCTATTAAGATACTGCAGTCGCCGCCCAGCACAATTGAAAAGGATGATTTATCTATTTGCTCTGCGATGCAATGCATCAACGTTATCGAAAAATCATGTATAGATTGGGTATTGAGGCAGTTGGTCATTGCATCTCGGGTCGTACTGTATTCTTCATTTAAGTTTGAAATCTCAATCATGGGCTTCGCGAACAGGAAATTATCGAAACGACCTGTGTCAATTAGGGATTGTCCTAATTTTTCCACTCCGGTCGGCTTAAGTCCAAGTATTGACGATGCCAAGATAATTTGTATATTTTGTTTCATTTGAATTAAAGATTGGTGTTTCCTGCCAAACCACTTTTTTCAGCAACATCACGTGTTACAAGTGGTGTAATATTAGGAGTTGCCAATGCGTATTTGGCAATTTCACCTTTTGTAGCATACCAAATTCCTTCGTGTTTTTGTACATATTTCAAGAAGCGTTCTATTGCACGTACCCTTGATGCGTGACCAGAAATACGGTCATGGAAACTAATAAGCATCATCCTTCTTTTCGTTTTTGCTTCTTCATATAATTGGTCGAATTCATCTTTTAATTGCTGTTCATAATCAGCAGGGGAAAATCCCGGGAAATCAAAAGAACCTATATCGTTCATGTGTATGGTGTATGGCATTGTAACAAATGGTTTTCCATTTAATAATTGTGTGTAGGGTTCATCACGGCTCAAATCATTGTTGTGGTAAATAAAACCAAGTTCTTGAAGCAAACTTAATGTATGCACACTGCCACGCATCCAATAACAATCGTAACCTAAAGGTGCAATGCCTGTTGCATTTTTTATGGAATGCTGTACACTTCGTATCCACTCTCTTTCTTCATCTTTTGATAAGTTATATTGCCAAGCCCATTCCTTACCATGAGCAGCAGGTTCATGCCCTCTACGTACAATTTCCCGAGCCAATTCAGGATTTTTATCCACCGCTTTGCCTACCATGAAAGAAGTTGCTTTTATGTTATACTTATCAAACAAATCCAATAATCTCGGAATGCCTTCTTGTATACCATAATCAAAATAAGAATTGGTTGCCAAATCAGGATAACCCTTTTTTATTGGTTCCGGTATCAATCCTGTTGCTCCTGAAATTGGTTGTCCACCTGCCTCAAACTGTAATGAAATTGAAATTGCCAATCTGGCGCCGTTTGGCCAAAAGCCATTTATGTTTCCTGATGTCATAGTTTCTGGTTTTAAAATTGCTGAATTTATAAAGCTCGGAAGTGCAAAAGAGCTCGCTCCTAATGAAGTTTTTGTTATAAAATATCTTCTGTCCATGTTTATATTTAGTGAAAGATGTTGTTAATATCCAAAGGAATAAATTAGATTAAAATATTTATAAGCCTTTTTTCATACATTACTATTGATTAGCTACTTTACGTATTTATAATTTTCAGCTTATATTAACAATTAAAGTGGTTTTTTCAATAAAGATTTTTTATTCAATTTCTTACATTCACATTTCCATTCATACCCATTATTTTATGAGGTTGACAATAATACTCAGAAGAACCCTCTTTTTTAAATGTATATTCATATGAATCTCCTTTGCTGTAAAGCATTTTGCTTTTAAAACTTTTATCCTTTGCAAAAATGTTATGTGAGTTATTGGTTAAGTTAATCCAACGTACAGTTTCCCCGGTTTTGATTTCAATGGTTTCCGGGACAAACTTCATATCTTCAATTTTCACAATATGAATTATGGGTTGAGTTGATTGAATGGATAAATCAACATTAAAAAGTGTTGTGACCAATACAACTAATAATATATTTTTCATTTGATTTTTATAAGTGATAAGATGGTAAGAATAAAAGTTAAGATTGCAGCTATAGTGCGAATAAGATGATATTTATTCCACAGAGGTTCAAATGCTTTACGTTGTAAGTTTAATTCTTTTACTGATGCCATATTAATATTAAATTTTGCCAATGTTTCATTTAAAGGTACATTTCCAAAAATAGTTATGCCAAAAACACCTAAAGAATATATAACCATGGCTATGAGTAAAAAATTAAAGGATGTACGGTCTCCAATTCTATAGGATAACCAACAGACAATTGGTAAACAGACAAGACAACCTATAAAGCTTACAAAAAACATAGGATTTAAAATGACCCTATTAATGGACTGAAAACCCAATAAATATTCCTTGTCTCCAAGCTGGCCCAATCCTTTATTTACCGAACATTGATAACCATAGAATAACCCAGCTACCAAACCTGATAGAAGAATTGCCATAATTTTACATAATTGATATAAATTCATATAGTCTATTTTAAAAGTTCCAAACTCCAGTCATTTTTGTTTTTGCAACATATTCCTCAAAGCTAATTGGTTGACGGTTGAGTACTTTTTGAACATCGTCGGTTAGAAATTCGTTTCTACCATCCAATACCTCGGTAAATAAATAGTTGATGAGCCATATAGAATCTTCGGGTATTTGATATTCCCGTAACATTATTAAATAGTCTGTCATATTCACTTCTTGATAGGCAATAGGTCGTTCAATTGATTTTGAAATTAGTGATATGGCATCTTTGAAGGAGAGCAATTGAGGGCCTGTAAGCTCGTAAATTTTTCCTGTATGCTTTTTCTGGGTCAACGACAAAGCAACAACTTCTGCAATGTCATTTGCATCTATAAAAGGTTCCAAGGCAATGATTTTGGGAAGAATGAGATTGCCTTCTAATATAGAATCCAAGAAAAAATTCTCGTTAAAATTTTGCATAAACCAACTTGCCCTAATGACTGTCCAATCTATTCCTGAATTGATAACTATTTTTTCGCACACTTGAGCCTCCTTTTCGCCTCTCCCAGAAAGTAATACTAATTTCTTTACACCTAAATTTTTAGCAATATCTACAAACAATTGTATTTTTTTTGAAGCTTCAGGAACAGCCAAATCTGGCTGAAAGGTGATGTACACCTTTTCAATATTTTTCAAAACGCTTTTCCAGTTTTCGGGTTTATCCCAATCAAAAGATGGGTTTCCATTTCTCGAGCCTATGCAGAATGAGACTTTCTTTTTTTGAAGTATTTCTGCTACTCGTTTTCCTGTCTTGCCAGTTCCGCCCAATATCAAAATTTTACTGTCCATAATTACTATATTTATAATTTGGTGTAAAATTAGATTGAGCTTAATATAAAAAATAGAACAAACCCGACAGGGCTATTATTTTTCAGATTTTAACTGGGAAGGTCTTTTGCCTGTAAATTTTTTTATGTTCCTTATAAAATGCGACTGATCTGCATAACCATTTTCATAAACCACATCGGTCAATTTTAAAAATGAATCTTGTGATATTTGAGTTAGGGATGTTTGGAACTGTATTATGTTGGCGAACTTTTTTGGGGAAATTCCAATGTAATCTTTGAACATCCGTTGTAAGGTGCGTTCTGAAATTTTCATGCTTTCAGCTATTTCATTTACTGAGATCATTCCTTTTCGTTCATTTACTATTTGAATGGCCATTTGTATTTCCTGATATTTTTGCAGCCCTTTTTCTTCAGCAAGTTTTGAAAGGAATTGAGCGATTAGTCTAATTCTCATCTCAGTGTAGTCAATAGTTACCAATCGGTCCAAAGGATTATTTATATTTGCTCCTTTGATTTTTGAAAGGTCATAGCATTCATCATTCAATTTTTTAGGGTCAACAGAAAATAATAATCGCGAAGAAAAAGGGTAAAGCTGAAAAACAATCAATTGATATGAACCTTCAAGTGAAATTTCAATTGGATTCAATGTTTGTCCATACAAGAAAAATTGGGAAAGCTCCTTTTTTCTTGGTAGAAGGATAGCTTTATATTCTGCTTCTAAGAAGATAATCCCTGGATAGCCATCGGCAAAAAACGGAAGGTTTGATTTAATAGTTTTGTTGTGGTTTTCCATCACAAAAATATTCTTTACAAAGAGTTCCAGATTATACTCAATTATTATTTGGGATGTTTCTATCAAAATATAGATTTTGGTTTTATTTGTGTTTTTTTACTTGTTGGTTAATATTTGAATTTTTGTTTATTGGCAGTGAAAACGAAGTTAGCTGTTTTTCCTGATAAAATCCACTCGTTTTTACTTAAGTAGTATGAAAAAATGTAAATAGAAACAATTTGTATTTTATATTTAACCCATCCTAAAAATCATTTATAATTGTATTTTTACTAAAACACTTTTTAATGAATACAAGAGAACATCAACTAAAGGCTTTCGACCGTTTGTTAACTATTATGGATGAGTTGCGCACGCAATGCCCGTGGGACAAAAAGCAAACCATGGAAACCTTACGCCATTTAACCATTGAGGAAACCTACGAATTGGGGGATGCCATTTTAGATAACGATTTGGAAGAAGTTAAAAAGGAATTGGGTGATGTGTTGCTGCATATTGTATTTTATGCTAAAATAGGCAGTGAAACCAAGAGTTTTGATATTGCCGATGTTTGTAATAGCATTTGCGAAAAATTAATAAGCAGACATCCACATATTTACGGCGATGTAAAAGTAGAAAATGAAGAGGATGTGAAGCGTAATTGGGAAAACTTAAAATTGAAGGAAGGAAAGAAAAGTGTTTTGGAAGGTGTGCCTAACAGTCTTCCAGCCATGGTAAAAGCAAATAGAATACAAGAAAAAGTCGCTGGTGTTGGTTTCGATTGGGAAAAACCGGAACAAGTCTGGGAAAAAGTGCAAGAAGAACTCAATGAATTTAAAGTTGAGGTAGAATCAGGTGATAAAAACGCCATGGAAAGTGAATTTGGCGATGTTTTGTTTTCGATGGTCAATTATGCCCGGTTTTTAAAAATCAATCCGGAGAATGCTTTAGAACGCACCAATAAAAAATTTTCAAAACGGTTTCAATATCTTGAGGAAAAAGCAAAAGCCATCAACAAACCACTTAAGGATATGACGCTAGCTGAGATGGATGTGTTTTGGGAAGAAGCTAAACATTTAGACATCTAATCATGGATAAAAGTAAAATAAGAAACATCATTTTTTTGGTAATCATTGCTGTTTTAATCATTCCGCAGACGCGAAAACCGATTCAAGTGTTGTTGCAAAAAGGCGTGATGCTGATAAAAAAACCATCCGTTGATAAAAATGAAACATCCGCTAAATTAACAGACTATAACTGGAACTTAATAGATGGAAATAATGCAGGTTTTAATCTTCAAGAAGCCAAAGGCAAGGTTATTTTAATCAATTTTTGGGCGACATGGTGTCCGCCCTGCATTGCCGAAATGCCCAGTTTACAAAAGCTTTATAATGATTATAATGACAAGGTCGTGTTTCTTTTTGTGACTAATGAAGAACTAAGCGACATCACGCCATTTTTAGAAAAGAAGGATTATACGTTTGAAGTTTACCGACCAACAAGTAATTATCCGGCTATTTTTGATGTCACTTCTATTCCCAGAACATTTTTAATTGATAAACAAGGAAACATCATCATTGATGAAACTGGTGCCACCAATTGGAATAGCGATACCGTAAGAAGCACTATTGATGGTTTGTTGAAATAGTTTCAACTTGAATCATTTTTCATTAATTTAATGACATTAAAAAAGACTCAAATGAACATGGTAGTTTTAGATGGGTACACGTTGAACCCTGGTGATTTAACATGGGAAAACCTAGAACAATTTGGCGATTTAAAAGTGTATGACCGAACCGATTTTAATTCCGAAAAGGTCATTAAAGCTATTAGTGATGCCGAAGTGGTGTTTACTAATAAAGTTCCGCTTACAAAAGAAGTGCTTACCAAAGTTCCAAATCTAAAGTACATAGGTGTCATGGCAACAGGCTATAACATTATAGATATAGAAACAGCTCATAAATTAAATATTTTAGTGACCAATGTACCTGATTATAGCACCAATTCTGTAGCACAGTTTACCATGGGTTTATTGTTGGAAATGTGCCACCATATTGGTGACCATAACAGGGCCGTTAAAGACGGAGAATGGACAAAATCCTTGGATTTTTGCTTCTGGAACACGCCACTTATAGAACTTGCAGGGAAAACGATGGGTATTATTGGTTTTGGACGCATAGGTCAGGCCACGGCAAAAGTGGCACAAGCGTTTGGTTTAAACATTTTGGCTTATAATAGAAGCAAAGATTATGCGTTGGAATCCGAGACTTGTAGGTACGTGGAGTTGGAAGAATTATTTGAGAAATCAGACATTATAAGTTTGCATTGTCCTTTGACTGAAAGTACAAAAGGCATCATTAATAAGCAAAATATGTCTAAAATGAAAGATGGTGTGATGGTAATCAATACCTCTCGAGGAGGTTTAATTATGGAAGCCGAATTAAGGGAAGCACTTGATTCAGGAAAAATAGGTTACGCCGCGGTTGATGTGGTTTCTTCTGAACCCATGAAAGAAGATAATCCGTTATTAAAAGCAAAGAATTGTATTATTACACCTCATATCGCTTGGGCTACCAAAGAATCGAGAACACGCATGATGGGAATTGTTAGCGATAATTTAAAAGCTTACATAAGCGGAAAGCCAATAAACGTTATACGCTAAAGTGTTTTAAAAAAGGCTTTTATAAATGTCCAAGAAAATAATGACCACATAATTTTAAGTTCTTCAAGAAAAGTCGATTCTTCATCTAAAAAGCGAAACATGGTTTGTGCGGCATTTTTATCATAAAATTGTTGAAAAATCCATTCGCCTTTATGGTTTTCATCCTTTAAAACTTTTAAAAACACTTTGTCGTAAAATTTAAACTTTCTTTTAAATAATTGATGTGAAGGATTTTTGTTGGCTTTTATGTTTGCTAAAATCAAGGCTACTTTTTTTTCGGTATGTTTAAATGAATAGCCTGTAGAACCTTTTACCCAACCTCCACCAGTACCAATTTTAGTGATGTGTTTGGTGTTGAAATTTTCAAATGGGAAAGTCGTCATGGGGATGATGCCTTTTTCGGTTTCCGTAATGGTATAAGTGCCAATTTTAAGAAACTTTTCAATGTATTCCTTTATGAAATGATCGTAAACAGTGTCATTCACGATGTTTTCCGTAAAATATGTGAACTCTACCAAAGCCTCGGTTTCAGAAAAAGGTAATACATAAATAAATGTGGTCTGTTCGCCATCTTTCAACCTATAATCCATCATAACGATAGAATCTTTATTAAAAGTCGGCACATCAGTTTTAATGATCCAACCCTTAAAATGTTGTTTAATGGTAGTGTATGTTGAATTTGCTTTTAAGAAATTCTCTGGAATTCGACTATCAAAAACATGCAACGCTGTATAAATATGTTTATCGGTTTTCACAACAACATGAGAGGTTTCTTCAACGTTTTGAACCTCTTCTATGATAAAATGAATGTTTTTATGTTGATTGAGTCGCTTTTTAGCATGGTTGTAAAAATCGATAGCACGAATGGTTTTATAAGTATAAGGTTCGAGATTTAATGCTATTGTTTTTTTTGAGGTTTCTATTGTGGCGTGTTGCCATGACTTGTGAACAATGCCATCCCATTGCGATGGCTGTGTTTCCCAAAAACTCCATGTTTTGTCGTTGCTGTTTTTTTCGGAGGGATCAATTAAAGCGATTTTCTTGTCATTAAAAAATGAATCGGAAGCAAACTTTAGAGCTAATTGTAAACCTGCCAAACCATTTCCAATAATGATATAATCGAAATGGGTGTCGTTTATCATTCTAAAGTTGAAAAATCTATTTCTTAAAATATTTAAATGGCACAAAGAGCATCCCGAAGCATTCACCATCTTCTTTTCCTAAATGTTTGTGGTGCATTTTGTGGGCACGTCTCACACCTTTGGCATACCAATTATTGGCATCTCTAAATATTTTAAAGCGTTGATGGATAAAAATATCGTGTACCATGAAATAGGACAAGCCATAAGCAAATATCCCTAAACCAATAGGTAAGCCGGGCCAAAAACTGGTGTATTTCCAGAGCAAAAAGAAACCAATGCTCACCACGGCATAAAAAATAAAAAAAGCATCGTTGCGCTCAAACCAACTGTCATGATCTTTTTTATGATGATCTTTATGCAAACTCCACAGAAAACCATGCATAATGTATTTATGAGTAAACCACGCCATAAACTCCATAAAGCAGTAAGTTCCTAAAAAAATAAGTATCCAGAATACGGTTTGCATTTTTGTTTTTTAATTTACATTAAATTTAGTTGATATTTTACATAACTCCGCATTAAAAGCTCGACTTTTTTGGGGTCGGATACTCGAATTCTGGTATTTTTAATTTGTAGTGCTGGCGTTTTTTTAAGCTTTTTTAATAACTGACTGTAATATCTGTAGGCCATAAAAACACCAAATTTGGCTTCTATCGGCAGTTTTTTTATGCCGCTTAAGCCCTTTTCAAAATCCGCTTCAATATCATTTATAATATCCTGTTTGGATATTTCATCTAAGTTATTTAAATCCGTTTTCGGGAAATAACTCCTGTTCAAATCATCAAAATCCGCTTTTAAATCCCGTAAAAAATTAACTTTCTGAAAGGCAGAACCTAAAGCCATGGCCGAATCTTTCAACTCGTTATATTTGTCGTCATCACCATTTACAAAGACTCTCAGGCACATCAAACCAACAACATCGGCAGATCCATAAATATATGTTTTAAATTCTTCTTCGGTTAGGTATTTCGATTTATGTAAGTCCAATCTCATACTGTTCATAAATGCAACTACCAAGCCTTTATCAATATGATATTTATGGTAGGTATATTGAAATGAATTTAAAATCGGATTCAAGCTAATCTTGTTTTTAAGAGCTAGTTCCAAATCGTTGGAAAAATGTTCGAAGAGTTCTTTTTTATCAAAATCATGAAAAGAATCTACGATTTCATCTGCAAACCGCACAAACCCATAAATGTTATAAATATCACTCCTAATGGGTTTATATAACATTTTAGTAGCCAATGAAAACGAGGTGCTGTATGTTTTTGTCACCAACTTGCTACAATCATAAGAAACGGTATCGAATAATGTTTTCATCTCCTTAATTACTATGTTTTAAAACTAAATCTGCTACTAATTTTCCTGAAATCAATGAGGGTGGAACACCAGGTCCTGGAACGGTTAACTGGCCAGTAAAATATAAATTTTCAACTTTTTTGCTTTTTAATTTTGGTCTTAAAAAAGCGGTTTGGGTCAATGTATTTGCCAAGCCGTAGGCATTTCCTTTATATGAATTATAATCTTTAACAAAATCATTAATACAGAATGATTCCTTAAAGATAACATGGTTTTTTACTTTTTGGGATGTTAAGTTCTCAAAACGTGTGATGATTTTTTCAAAATATGTTTCCCTGAGTTCTGGCGTGTCTTCTAACCCTGGAGCCAAAGGAATTAAAAAAATACCAGCTTCTTTGCCTTCTGGAGCCATATGTTCATCTGTTTTACTTGGGAAACTGGCATAAAATAATGGGTTTTCTGGCCATTTTGGATGATCATAAATAGCTCCAGCATGCACATCAAAATCGACGTCGAAAAATAAGGTGTGATGATTAACGTTAATTAATTTTTTATCAAAAGCCACATAGAAAAGTAGGGAAGAAGGCGCGAATGTCTTTTTTTCCCAATAGTTTTCAGAATATTGTCTGTGATTTTTTTCTAAAAGGGTTTCGGTATGATGATAATCTGCGCCACTAACAACAATATCTGAATGGTATGCTTTTCCGTTTGATACAATCCCAATCGATTTACCATTTTCAACGGTAATTTTCTCGACCGAAGCATTTGTTTTAATGCTTACGCCCAATTCTTTAGCTAAATTTTCAATAGCCAAAATAACTTGGTACATGCCTTTTTTGGGATGAAATGTGCCTAATCCGAAATCGGCATAATTCATAAAACTATAAAAAGAAGGAGTATCGCTGGGTTTAGCACCTAAAAACAGCACAGGGAATTCAAGAATCTTAACGAGCTTTTGATTCTTAAACTCTTTCCGAACATCTCTTTTAATAGTGCTAAAAAATTGATTTAATTTTTTAATGGTGGCTGGTGTCACCAATTCTAAAGGGGAAACTCCAGGATTATAAACCAAATCTTTTATGGCAATATCATAATTACTTTTGGCTTTTTCAATAAAAGTATGTAGCTTTTTGGAGCTTCCTTTTTCTTCCTTTTCAAAAGCAAGCTTTATTTTTTCCAAAGTATCATCAATCGTTATATAATCGGTTTCTCCAAAGTAAACACTGTAAGCTGGGCTTAGCTTCTCAAGAGTATAATAATTGGAAGGTAATTTTCCAAAATCGGCAAAAAAACGTTCAAAAACATCGGGCATCCAATACCAAGTCGGGCCAATATCAAACGTAAAGCCATCTTTTACGAACTGTCTGGCCCGACCGCCAATAGTTTGGTTCTTCTCAAAAATAGTTACTTCATAACCATATTTAGCTAGATAGCATGAAGCAGCTAATGAAGAAAATCCTGATCCGATTATAATAACTGATTTTTTCATATTGTTTAACAAATATATAAAAAAGTTAAACAAATATAAATTGTTTACAAATCTTTAACTAAGTTTTCTATAGAATTAAATATAGTGACTTTTTTAGGAAGTTCGGTAATATCGGTATTGGATAGTTTTGTTCCTAAAAGCATTAACCTTGTATTTTCTTTTTTTAGAAGGAGTTCATTAAATTTATTTATGTAAATAGGGATGTCTTGAGTTTCTGGATATACGGTAAAATAGGATATGAAAGTGACATCATTAAAAAATTCCAACAAGTCTTTTAGGCTTTCCATGGGGACGCTTTCGCCTAAAAAAATAGTATGATATCCTTTGCTTCTTAATTTGTAATTTATAAAAAGCAAACCGATATCATGAATTTCATTATCTGGTAAAAAGAGAACAAATGTTTTGCTAATAGGCTTAGGTTCAAGACTTTGAAGTCGTTCAATGTTTATTAATATTTTTTGTTTTATATGAACAGATAAAAAATGTTCGTGCGCTGGTGTTATAGTATTGGTTTGCCATAATAGACCGATCTCATTTAATAACGGAAGAAAGACATTATAAAAAATCTCACTAAATGTTTTCTTTTCAATAAGGTTATTATAAGTGTTGTAAAATAGCACCTGATCAAAATTCATCATAGCCATTTTAAAAGCATTGATGGCATGGTCTTCTATTTTCGCTCTAGAGGCTATTTCTCTAACTTTAGCAGGAATTTCATCTTCTGTTAAATTAGCAATCTTTGAAATTTTTATACCATTGTTATTTAAGTAGGAAATATTTAAGAGTTTTTGAAAACTGGCTAAACTGTAATTTCTAATATTTGTATCGGATCTATTAGGACTCAGTAAATTATAGCGTTTTTCCCAGATTCTAATGGTATGTGCTTTTATACCAGTTAAGTTTTCTAAATCTTTTATGCTAAAATTTATCTGTATATTGTTCATTGATACTTTGTAAAAGTTGAACAATATTAATTAAAATATAATTAAGATAAAAATTTTGGTATTTGAATTATGAAAGTGCGCACGAGAAGACTCGAACTTCCACATCCTAAACGGATACTAGCACCTCAAGCTAGCGCGTATACCAATTCCGCCACGTGCGCATTTAGATTCCGGCAAAAATAGAAAAAGTTAATTAATTAGGCTCGGTTTTTTATTATTAGCTCAAATATCTATTTTGCCTTATTATAATTGGTCATTAGCAGAAATTAAAATAGGGAAAATTATCTATATTTATGTTATATTGCAGTGTTAAAAAAGCATCATTTTTAGCTATTTGGGAATGACTATCATTTAAAAGCTCTCCAAATAAAAGTTAGTTAAGATTAGGTATATTATATCAATATGATTTCAAAATACATTAATAAATTCTTAGTAATAAAGTTGATTATATTGGCTTTGATGTTGTTTGTGCTAGATGTTAATTCGCAATCTCAGCGCACAACATTCCTTCCTATAGAGAATAAAGTACTATCTGGTTCATTTGGCAGGTGCTTTTTGAAGGACAGTAAAGGATATATGTGGATTGGTACGGCAGATGGCTTAATGCGCTACGATGGTTTTAAGGTTTACCAATATGAGCATAATGCTGAAGATAAAAATAGTATCGTAAATAATGGCATCAACGTCATTGCTGAAGATTCAAACCAAAGATTATGGATTGGAACTGCGCAGGGATTATGTTTATATGATAGGGAAAGAGATAATTTCATAAATGTTGATTCCATTTCTTCAAATAAAAACCACTTAAATAATGGTTACATTACGGCTTTGGAGTTTGATAAACATGGCAATATTTGGATAGGTACTTATGGAGGTGGAATCAATATTTACAATCCAAAAACGTCTACTTTTTTTTATGCAAGTGGTGTAAATGTTCATAGTAGTCCTTTGGCAAAAAATTATATTACAGATTTTATAATTACTGATGATTTAATGTGGAGTGCTTCAAAAGGAGGCATTAAAGTATTTAATGTTAAAAATAAATCGGAAGTTTCAATAAAGTTAATAAAAGGAGTTTTGCCTACAAAACAAGTGACGCAATTAGTTAAAGACAGTCATGGAAATATATGGTTTTCAACTTTTGATGGTGAAATAAATAAACTAAAACTTAGTAAAGGATACTATTCATTAGAAAATAAAATTTCAAGTAATAGCGCCAATCTTGGAGTTGGATTGAATGATATTTTAACAATGGAAAATGACGGCAGAGGTAATTTTTGGATAGGTGGAGCCACTTCTGGACTAAATTATTTTGATGCGAACAAAAATAAAATTGTTTCTTACAGCGGAGATAAGAGGAGTGCTAAAGGCCTTCCTACTAGTTCAGTAAGGTCTGTTTATAAGGATAATACTGGGCTTGTTTGGGTTGGTACATATAATAAAGGCGTGTATCTAATTGATAATAATGCGGGAAAATTCGATTCTTATCAATTAGGAGATTTTAAGCAAAGCGATCTTGAAGGTAAAGATGTTACAGCCTTTGTAGAAGATAGAAATGGAGATGTGTGGATTGCTTACAATGGCATCGGTCTTGTTTTGTTAGAAAAAAAAACAAACAGCTTAAAGCGTCTTGATCTTATTAATGAGAAGATGTCTCCCAATATCTTAACATCTTTAACTTTTGATAATGAAAACAATCTTTGGGTAGGCACAGGTGGTAATGGAGTTTATAAAATTAATATTAATAATAAAAGTGTTATAAATTATCCTATTCAGTCTGGTGGTTTTGGCGATAAGAAAGCTTTTTATTTATATAAGGATAGCAAGGGAGTTGTTTGGTGTGGCTCAAATGGTAGCGGATTATTTTATTTTGATGATAAAAAGAAACAATTTATTAATCTTTATGAAGAAGATAAACCGTTGCATATTTCTAATAGGGCTTATGTAAGCTCCATTTTAGAAGATTCAGAAAATGCTTTATGGGTAGGTACCATGTATGGTTTATATAAATTAGTCAGAAATAAGAATGGCTCATTTGAGTACAAATTATATAGACAGAATATAGTAGATTCAAGCTTTCCTAGTAACAGTATTCAATGTATTTATGAAGATGCTAATCAAAATTTATGGTTTGGAACTACTGATAATGGTATGGTTTTAAAACCTAAATATAGTAACGAATTTAAAACCTTTCAAAAAAAGGATGGACTGCCAAGCAATACCGTGAGATCTATATTGATGGATTCTATTGGTAACATGTGGTTTGGTGGAAATATGGGCTTATCTAAGTTAAATACCCAAACAAATTTAATCACTAATTATGATGTGTCTGATGGTTTAACATCAAATAATATTTACAATAATTCAATAACTACTACTACTGGCAGATTGTTTTTTGGAAGTAATAACGGATTCAATGCTTTTTACCCAGATAGTATTCAAACACAATCAATAAAACCAATAGTTTATTTAACGGATTTAAGAATAAATAATAAATCCGTAGGTATAGATGCTCCAAACTCTCCGTTAAACAAGCATATAAGTCTAGCGTCTAACATTGAGCTTGAGTATGGTGAGCGATCTTTCGCATTAGATTTTGTAGGTCTTAGTTATGGACAATCCCCAAATTATACATATTGCTATATGCTGCAAGGGTTTGATGATGATTGGAATTGCATTGGCTCTGCGCTTAGTGCTACTTATACTAATATAGATCCAGGGGATTATGTGTTTTTAGTAAAAGCTTCTAATAGAGATGGCGAATGGAGTGATGTACAGCGCTTAGAAATTACCATCAAACAAATATGGTGGAAAACATGGTGGGCAATTCTTTTGTATATAATTTTTTTAACAACGCTTGGCTTCTTTTTGTTCAGAATTCGTATGGAGCGTATTCGCATGAAAAATCAATTGGTTATGGAGCGTATGGCTCGGGAACGTGAACATCAGTTAAGTGAGTCGAAAACGCAATTTTTCACAAATATTTCCCATGAATTTAGAACACCATTAAGTCTTATAGCCATGCCATTAGAAAGCTTAAGCGCCATGGAAGAATTACCTTTTAATGTAAAAGAAAGAATAGGTGCTATTCAAGCAAGTTCCAACAAAATGTTGCGCCTTGTCAATGAATTAATGGATTTTAATAAGCTTGAGAATGACAAATTAAAGCTGCAAGTACAGCATGGTGAATTGGTTAAATTTATCGCTGATATTGCTGATTCCTTTAATGACATTTCCAAAAAGAGAAACATTCATTTTGGAATACACAGTATGGTTGGTTCACTTAATGGATGGTTTGATCATGATAAATTAGATAAAATATTGGTGAATATCCTTTCAAATGCCTTTAAGTTCACTTCAGATAAAGGTCAAATAAATATCATCATTAATTCAAAAGAAGCCATTGTTGGTGAACAACAACTAAAATCACGTTGTTTAGAGCTAAGTATTGTGGACAATGGTATTGGCATATCAGAAAATGAACTGCCCTTTATTTTTGATAAATTTTATCAGGCTAAGTCATCGCCAGCAATTGCTAATTCGGGTACGGGCATTGGTCTTTCTTTAACAAAAGGACTTGTAGAATTACACCATGGAACCATTAAAGTTGAAAGTAAGCTAAATCATGAAACGCTATTTGTTATTTTGATTCCTATCGATAAGGAAATTTATTCTGAGGATAGTATTGGTGAAATTCCAGAATGTATTGATACGGTTCCAGAATCTTTAAGTTATTTGGAAACACGTGATTATGATTTAGATGACGAGGATAATGATGATAAGCCGCAAATACTTATTGTAGAAGACAATGATGAGCTGAGAAAATATTTAGCACTTGAACTAAGGCATCAATTCCAAGTTATTGAAGCTAAAGACGGTCAAGAAGGTTTAGAGATGGCTTTAGAAACAAGCCCAGATTTAATTATTAGTGATATTTTAATGCCCGTTAAAAATGGTATCGAACTTTGTAGAGATATAAAAACCAATTTAAAAACGAGTCATATTCCTTTTATACTTCTAACCGCTAGGACAACAGTTGATGATCAGATTGCAGGGATTGAGACTGGGGCCGATGTTTATATAACCAAGCCTTTCAGTATTCGTTTTTTGATGGTACAAGTAAACCAAATTATTGAATCACGTCAAAAATTATATTCCCAATTTAGCAAGGATGTTTATTTACTGCCAAATAAAGTGGCACAGAACGAAATTGATCAAGAATTTCTTCAAAGGGCCATTGACTATATCATAGAAAACATACAAAATCCCCAATTGGGAGTTAATTCCATTGCCGAACTTTTTAATTTAAGTCGCATGCAAGTTTACAGAAAGATTAAGGCGCTTACCGGTAAATCTGTTGTTAATTTTATAAGAATGGTGAGGATTAAACAAGCCTTAAAACTTATGGATACTCAAAAATATGCACTAGCCGAAATAGCTTATTTAACAGGCTTTAATTCCGCATCCTATTTTACAACGTCTTTTAAAGAGGAATACGGCAAAGCGCCTTCAGATTATTTAGAGCAAAATATCTAAGGAAAAATTTAACAGGGTATAATTTTAGTTTATTTATGTTGAAGCTTATTAATATAAATAACCATACATCTCATTGAATTTGTCGCCAAACAAATCTCTACTTGGTTTTTAATAAAAAAGATAAGTTATTAATCCTAATAATGTATTAATAAATAGCTTATTGTATTAAATTATCACTAGTGTTTTAAATTTTAAAGAGAATGTTCATTTATTGATAATCCAAATCAATGTTATATATGATATTTGGTAGTCTGTGTTTCAGAATTTATTTTTCTTATAAATACTGTCGCAGTGACGGGTTTTAAAGGGGTTTATTAAAAAAGCATTCAATTAAAATTACCACTTAATATTATTGATAATGCGATTTTTTTTCAACTTTCAAGGGATTCGTCATAGTATTAAAATTTTAACTAAACTTTATTAACATTAACTAAATTTTATTTTATGCAAAATGTAATTTTACTATTTTACTCTAGGAGAAGTCATCCATGGTTTCTCAAAATTATTTGTTCAACAATCCTATTTTTCTCTATGGTTGTTAACGCCAATGCACAAAAAACCGTTACAGGTACGGTTACCGATGAGGCAGGTTTGCCTATGCTTGGCGTAAATGTAATTGTTAAAGGCACCACTACTGGTACCAATACAGATTTTGATGGGAAGTATTCCCTTAGTGTTTCAGGTAATAATGCTGTACTAGTGTTTTCCTATCTTGGTTATATAACTAAAGAAATTACTGTTGGAGCGCAATCAGTAATTAGTATTGCCTTAGATCCAGATGTAGCGTCGCTTAACGAAGTGGTTGTTATTGGTTATGGTACACAAAGAAGGGAATCTGTAACGGGTTCTGTGGTTTCTATTAAAGGAGAGGAATTGGGTGAAGTTCAAGCTGCCAACTTCCAACAAGCTCTTCAAGGTCGTGCGGCTGGTGTACAAATATCAACAACTAACTCCAGACCTGGTGCTACTCCGCAAATCCAAATTCGTGGTGTACGTTCATTATCAGCAAATAATGATCCTTTAGTGGTGCTAAATGGTATTCCTTTTTCGGGAGGCCTAAGTGATATCAACATGAATGATATTGAAAGCTTAGACATTTTAAAAGATGCCTCAGCAACAGCTATTTATGGTTCTAGAGGTGCCAATGGGGTTATTTTAATAACAACAAAATCTGGTACTAAAGGTCAAAAAGCAAGATTCTCATATAATACGTATTATGCAACCAAAGAGGTTTTTTCTAAATACCCGATGATGAATGGTCCGCAACTTTTAGCGTTACGTCAGGCAACTGCTAATCATCCTAGCCGAGGAGGTAGCCCTATTTATGCTACTGCAGGCGATGAAGATCCTAATGTTGATACTGATTGGCAAGATTTATTTTACGGTCCTGGATTTCAAACCAGTCATGACATCAGTGTTCAAGGTGGTACTGAAGGTGGGTCTTACAATATAGGTATGGGTTATTTTAAAGAAACGTCGGTTGTGCCTGCTGAATATTTTGAAAGATATTCTTTACGTGCACAGGTTGATCAGGAAGTTGGAGCGTTTCGCTTTGGTTTAAACTCTGTAATGAATTTTAATGAGGCTAGTTCGATTATTGGTGCTGGAAGTATAATAGCTGCATCTCCACTTTTTAATCCATTTAATGCTGATGGAACAATACGAGAGAAATTTCAATCTCAAGCAGATGACAATTGGATTCCTACAAGACATGCAATAAATAATATTGGATTGGGTAGAGTTAACGAACAGTTGGATTTTGGTACCTACAATAACTTATATGGTGAGGTTAAAATACCAGGTGTTGAGGGTTTAAAATACCGAATTAATATTGGTTTAAATTTACGTGTATCTAGAGATGGTGACTTTACAGGTAGAGGAGTATTTAATTATAACGCTGCCAATCCATCTTCTGCAAGCTATAATACTTCTATTTCACAAGATTATGTTATTGAAAATCAATTACTTTTTGATAGGACTTTTGCCGAAAAACACCAAGTTAATTTTGTTGGTCTATTTTCGGCTCAGAAATCAAAATTTGATAATTCAGGTTTGAGCATCAGGAATGTTCCCAATGAGCAGTTCTTGTTTTATAACTTAGATACTGCGCTAGCGGAAGATATTACGGGTTATGGAACCAATTTTGAAGAAACGGGTTTACTATCCTATATGGCTAGAGCTATGTACCAATATGATAACCGTTACCTAATTACAGCTACTGTTAGATCTGACGGATCTTCTAGATTAGCACAAGGATACAAATGGGTAACATACCCTGCGGTATCTGTGGGTTGGAATATACATAACGAATCATTTATGGATGGTGTTGAATTTATTGATCTATTGAAGCTTCGCGCAGGTTATGGAGAAACATCTAACCAAGCTATTGGTGCTTATTCTACACAAGGAAGATTAACTGCAAGAAATTATAATTTCGGAAGCACCTTTGCAACCGGTTATTATGTGAGCACATTACCAAACCCTACATTAGGATGGGAATTTTCTGAAACTTATAATTATGGTTTAGAATTCGGATTGTTCAAAAACAGACTTTCTGGTTCGGTTGAATACTATATTACCAAAACAAAAGATATTCTTTATAATCTAGGTCTTCCTATCACCTCTGGTGTAGGTGGCGTTACAAGTAATATTGGTGCTACAGAAAATAAAGGTCTTGAAATAGCTCTTAATGGAGTTATTATAGATAATCCTGATGGTTTATCTTGGGAAGCAGGGCTTAATCTATATACCAATAGAAATGAAATTACAGCTTTAGCTTCAGGTGAATTAGAAAATGTTGGTAACAATTGGTTTGTAGGTAGCCCTATTAACGTAATTTATGACCAAAAGTATGTAGGCCTTTGGAACACAACAGATCCAGATTACCAATACTTGCAACAATATGAGCCAGGAGGTGGTCCGGGAATGGTTAAAGTACAATATACTGGTGATTTTAATCCTGATGGGTCTCCAACTAGAGCAATAGGAGCAGATGATAGAATTATACAAGATCCTACACCTGATTTTCAAGGAGGTTTTAACACCCGTTTAGCTTACAAAAATTTCGATTTAAGTATGGTAGGTGCCTTTAAAAGTGGAGGGATATTAATTAGTTCAGTGTATAGTGGGCAAGGGTATCTTAACTTGCTGACTGGTAGAAGAAACAATGTGGATGTAGATTACTGGACACCAACCAATACGGGTGCTAAATATCCAGCTCCTGGTGGATTACAAAGTGGAGATAACCAAAAATATGCTAGTACTTTAGGGTATTTTGATGCTTCTTATCTTAAAGTTCGTACCATAACTTTTGGGTACAACTTTGATCAAGATATTCTTAGTAAAATTGGTTTAGAAAGACTTCGTTTGTATGCTACGGTTCAAAATCCATTTGTGTTGTTTTCACCATACCAAAAAGAATCTGGAATGGATCCAGAAACAAACTCTCAAGGAGGTCAAAATGCAGCAGTGGGAGGAGGTCCTTATTCTCAAAATATTCCTACGATTGGTGTTAACACACCA
>Ga0307414_10000248_pt1 | contig 33977 bp, 32 predicted proteins | sample DK1Ometagenome_FD_203804 | JGI IMG/M metagenome (GOLD analysis project Ga0307414, IMG submission 203804) | Maize rhizosphere microbial communities from greenhouse at UC Davis, California, United States - DK15-O-3 | ecosystem: Host-associated > Plants > Roots > Rhizosphere > Soil | place: USA... | reverse complement strand
ATGTTTGCCCTTGCCTGCCAGGATCACGACATAGATGTCCTCGTCATCCGTCGCCTCGGCAAAGGCCTCGTCAAGCTGGTCCAGAAGCTGCCTGCTCTGTGCGTTGCGCGCGTCCTCGCGGGCGAGCCAGATGCGCAGGACATGGCCGTTGCGTTCCAGCAGGATTTCCGGTTCGTTCATTCACTTGGCTCCGTTTTCATTTCCCAGCGGCGCTCCGCAATTCCCCTCACCCCCAGCCCACGGACGGTAACGATGCGACCAGCATCGGGATGATCCGTCCTTAGGTAGCGACCTGAATCTGCGATCGTCGTTACGAACAGCGTGTCCAGTTCCTTCCCCCCGAAGGCCGGGCAGGAGGGAAAGGGCACCGGCATGTCGACCCGGTGCAGCAACCGGCCGGTGGGCGAGAGGCAGACGACCGCCTGCGATTGAACCAGTGCCACCCACAGATTGCCGTCACTGTCCACGGTCGCCCCGTCAGGGATGGAGCCGAAGCGAAGGCAGTCGATCGTCCCGATCCGGGAGCCCAGCAGGCCGCGATCCGCATCATAGGCGTGGGCCCGAATACAGCCTTCCGGACTGTCCGCGAAATAGATTATCGCATTGTCGGGCGAAAAGCAGATCGCATTGGCCAACCGCAGCTCGCTTTCCACAATATGTGCCAGCCCGTTGCGGGACAGGCGCCAGAGGGCAGCCTTCGGCGTTGTGCCTTCGCGCAATTCCATCTGGCCCGCCAGGAAATTGCCGGTGCGATCCGCCTTCCCGTCATTGAATCGGATCGCCCCGCCATGGGTTGAGCAGGCGACCCACTGGCGCGCCTCTCCCTGCTCATCCACAAGGTAGAAGCCGTCCGCCATCGCCGCCACGAGACCGTTTTCGGTCAGTCCGATGCTGCCCACGGCCCGCGCGAACCGCCAGCTGGCACGGGGCGTTCCATCCTCATGCGCGGCGTGAATCCAGCCTTCGCAGGGCGCGACCGCTTGCGCGTCGATCCACCACAGGCATTGGCGGGCCTCGTCCCACAGCGGACTTTCCCCCAGCCTGTTCCGTGCCGTACCGAAAAAGGAACAGGACAGGCTCATCGGCTGATCGCATAAATGGCGTTGGTTTCGTCTGCGGCGACATAGACGGTGCCGGCAGCATCCATTGCGATTCCGCCGGAGCGGGGATAAGTCTTGTGTAGATGGCCAACGGGGAGGTTGTGCGCGATTATCCGGGCCTTGCCCGTCGCCCTGTCCACCCACCACGCCTTGCGCCCGCCGACGTCAAGCACCGCAAATCCCGTCCTGCCGATCGCGACGGATCGTGGCGCCCCCAGGCCACTCGCGATAGTGCGCGCCTTTCCGTCGGCAAGGTTGACCGAGAGAAGGGAGCCGCTGCCGCTTTCCGCGACGATCACCGATCCGTCGCGTCCATCCTCCAGCCCCGCGGGCGCCTTCAGCCCCCTGGCGACGACGCGCTGCCGCTCATCGGTCAGCTCGACCAGTTCGCCCTTGGCGGGCAGCAGCGCGAACAGCCTGCCGTTCTGGGTGCGGATGGCGTCGGTTGCGCCCTCGGCACCCCTGACGGTCCTTTCCAGGGTGGCGCTCTCAAGATCGACGATCTGGACCGCCCCCAACATCTCGCTGGTGAGTACCGCCTTGCCGCCCGCAACCGAAATCGCGGTTGCGGGGTAAAGGCCGCTCACGACGGGACGCAAGATGTCGCTGACCGCCCCGGTCCGCCGATCGACCCCGCGCAGGGCAAAGCTGTCTGCCACGACGAGTCGGTTGCCATCGACGGCGATGTCCGATGGAAAGGCGAGACGTGCGCTGATCAACGCCTTGCTGCCGCCGCCGACCGGATCGACCACTACGATGCTGCCGTCGCCCATATTGCTGACCAGCAGTTGACCGTCTGGCCTGACGACGAAATTATCCAGCCCCGCCGGCAGCTTCGCAATCCTCCGGCGTTGCCCGTCCTTGAGCCCCCAAATGATGCCGGTCGCGGATTCCAGAACCAGCACAGACCCATCCCGTGCGATCCGAACGGAAGTGGGATGTTCGAATCCGGTCCCCAGAATGTCGACCTTGCTGCTGTCGGGATCGATTCGCGCGACCTCTCCCTTCGAATAGACCGGCGCGTAGATCCAGCCGTCCTGGCCGACAGTGAAGCCGTTCAGCCAGCCCACGCCCGCGATCAGCTTGCGTGCCGGGCGCCGCCCCTGCAGATCGACTTCCCAGAGGCTGTCGCCGTAGAGCATCTGCCCGACGAACAGCCGCTGGCCGTCGGGCGTGAGGGCGATGGGATTGACCCCCGCTATTCCGCTGGCGATGTCCCTTACAGTCCCGTCCGGGTCGCGGCGGCGGACGATACCCTCGCGAATGACCGTCCAGATCACCGATCCGTCGCGAGTTACAACCAAATCGTCGGCCTGCCCCAGCGGCGGACCGACCAGAGTTTCGACATGGCGAAAGTCGCGCGTGCGGAAAATCGCCTCTCCAGCAACGCTCCCCGCATAGACGGCGCCGTCGCCGTCCAGCGCCAGGCCATTGATGGTATGAAAGCTCGAGCCGGGCACGAGCGTGCGGATACGCCACGGCCGTGCGGCGGCGGGTGCCGAAGCGGTGACATCGCCAGCAGGTCTGCCAGACCGTGCCTCGGACTGCGCAGCCCCGGCACACAGGGCAAAAGCGACCAGCGCACTTGTCAGTCTCATTTCGCCCTTATCCTTCCATACATGACGGCAATCATCAGTGCCGGTCCAGCCGTTCACCCCATCCCGCCATGATCAGTCCAGCATCGACGACCAAAGTATGACCGGTGTCAACGCGGCATCGTCGCATGCCAGAAATGCGGTAACATTGGCGAAGTCCTGGGGCTGGTCGCAATGCGGGAGCCGCTGGAATCCGGACAGCATCTGTTCCTTTCGGCATCCGATAAGTGGCGGTCTGTTTCCGAGCGATATAAACGAATCGCGGCTGGACGACGACCGCCGTATTGTAACGGATAACCCGGTCATCAGAATTTGACCGAGCCGGTGATGCCATAAAGGCGCGGGTCGCCCCAGCGGCAGGTCGCAAAGCCCAGGCTGGAAATATTGTCCGTGCAGGCGAGGCGATAGGTCTTGTTAGCGATGTTCTGCATCCATAAGGCCAGGGAAATTGGAGTGCCGCCAATGTCGGCGAAGCTGACCCGCCCGTTGAGTACGCCAAAGCCGGGCGCCCCCATCACGCCAAGCTGCGGCAAGCCCTCGGTTTTGCTGCGATAGGCGTAGTTCATGCTGACGCTGGTCTTTGCGACGGACTCCGGGATGAAGGACAGGTCCGCCGAAGCCGCAACGGTCAGCGTATGGCGCGGAATGCCAGTAAATTCGACTCCCCTCAGCGGGAAGCCGCCCGACAGGTTCACCGGATTGTCGTTGGCGATGGGTCCCGGATTTGCCGGGGCGGGGATGAACGACCCCGATCCATAGCGTCCCACCTGATAGGCATAGCCAACATCGAGCTGGACCGCGGGAACCGGCTTGACCGTGGCCTCGACTTCCACGCCCTTGATCGTCGCCTTGCCGACATTGACGAGGATGAGGTCGGTGTAGCGGATCGGGCAGGTGGCCGACGGCTGGGTGGCATCGGAGCAGAAGCTGAGGATCGACTGTGTCTGGATGTCCCGGTACTTGCCGATAAACCCGGCAATGTTCAGACGATAGGGAACGGTGCCCAAAGTCCCATCATGCTTCAGGCCGATTTCGTAGTCGGTCAGCTTTTCCGGATCGAAGAAGACAAAGGAATTGGTGACGGTCGTGGGATTGGTTCCCCCGGCCTTGTACCCGCGGCGCGTGGCGGCATAGACCATGGTGCGCGGCGACAGCCGATAGTCCAGCGACGCCGTGTAGGTCGCTGCCTTCCACGATTTGCTGCCGGTCAGATTGCAGGCTGTCGCGCTGTTGACGGCGGTCACACCGTTCGATGTTCCGGCAATTGTATTGCAGACGCCGTTCGCAACCGGCCAATCCTGCTTCAGATCATTGATGTTCGAATAGAAATTCTCGTTGAAGGCGCTCTTCTTGTCCCAGGTGTAGCGCCCACCCAATGTCAGGCTCAGCCCCTCGAGCCCCACCGATCCGAAATCATATGTTCCCTGCGCAAATATCGCCTTCGAAGTGAAGGTCTGCCGCATATCCGCGTGCCGCGTCGGCCGCGGGCGGAACGAGACCGGTCCGACAGCCAGATAGCTGTTGACGTCATAGCCAGTCTTCTGGTGGCTGTAAAAACCGCCGACGATGAACTTCAGATTGGCAAGCTCTCCAACGAGCTGCAATTCGTTGGTGATAGTCTTGAACGTGTTAAGGTAGTTCGTCGTATTGAGCGCGGTCTGGCCCGTTCCGGCATTCGGCCCGAGCACCGGCCTGAGATCGAGAGTGTAACCGCTGAAACCGGACGGTGTCTGCTCGTCGATCGCCTTTTCGTAGCGGTAGCCGAAAATATTCCGGATCGTCAGAGCATCGTTCAATCTGAACGAAGTCTTGTTGGCAACCCCGTAAGTCTTGACATAAGTGCCGTTGGTATTGAGCACGCTCCCTCCACCGAGCGCGCTGGTCCGGCCGATGCCGGTGGGCATGCTCACCCTGAAGGGCGTGCCGGCGCGGACCAGAAGGGCGCCGTCGAGAACCGGCTGGGCGCCGCCTTCCTGGCTCTGCAGGGTCACACCCTGGCGCGCGAGGTCGAACAGGCCTGTTCCGCTGACCGAGGCCGCTTCTATTACCCGCGGCGGCTGAATCTCATCGCGGTGGATGAAATCCACCGTCGTCAGATTTTCGAAACGGTCGCCCGGCGACAGCAGCAGCGTGGCCCGGACGCTTTCATTGTTGCGGTCGTCCATGTCCTTGGTGCCGGGAAAGCTGTTCCTATAGACGCCGTCACGCCGTTCGACGCGGCCCGCAATGCGGAGCGCGGCGACGTCCTGCGCCAGCGGCAGGTTGATGACCCCCGTCGCCTGCATCCGATTATAGTTGCCGACCTCCAGTTCCATCATGCCTTCAAGGTCGAAGACCGGGTTCTTGGTGGAAATCACCATGGCGCCGCCCAGCGAATTCTTGCCAAAAAGCGTTCCCTGCGGTCCCTTCAACGCCTGAACATTGTCGATGTCGTAAAGCAGCAGCGCTCTTGTACTGACCGGAACGTCGTTGAGGTAGGTCACGACATTTTCGTCGGTGAAAAGCTGCTGCCGCTGTCCGCGAATGATGAACTCCGGCACACTCGCATAGTTGGCGCTCGGTGCGATCTGCAGGTTCGGCACGCTATACTGGATGTCCGACACCGTCCTGACATTGCGCTGCTGCAATGCCTCCGACGTAATGGTGGTAACGGCGATGGGAACCTGCTGTTGGCTTTCCTCAACGCGGCGGGCTGTCACGACTATATCTGCGAGGCCGGCTTGTGCCTCGCCGCCCGGCGCTGGGGCTCCGGCCTGGGCATGAGCCGCAGCCGTGCCGACCCAGGATGCGCCACAGGCCAGCAGCCCGGTGATGATGATTCGCGTGGATGATGAATTCGGCTTCATGGCCATGTTTCCTCTCCTTTAGTGGCGACCGCCTTCTTCGTCGCCCAGCGCGGACGCCCTTGTTCGCCTCACCGTATTCCATTTAATGGAACATAAACTCATGTCAATCGCTTTCCGCTCTGCGCAGAAAAAGCCTAAGTTACTGGGAAAAAAGTTGCGAAACTCCCACTAATTTGCAATTGGCGGTTGACAGAAGTCTCGATCGCAGCAATCTGATCATATCAATATATGGAATAGGTGGTTTGGGTGGCAAGCCTTGTGGCAACAGATGCTCAGCAGGAACTGGCGCACAGCGTCGCGAAGTTCCTGGAGGCCGAACTGCCGGTCGAACGGCTGACCGGAACGGGCCTCGATCCGGCCCTCGATTCGCGGACGTGGCACCAAATGGCGTCTCTCGGCTGGCTCGGCATTGCCACCGCCGGGGACGCAGGCGGATCCGATCTGCCGGTAGGGGATCAGGTGCTAGTGGCTCGGGAATTGGGCCGCGTCCTTGCGCCGCTCTCGATACTCGCGGGCTTGCTGGGTGCGCGCGTCGCGCAAGCGGCAGGCAATGCGCCCCTCGCCGAATCGATCATCGCGGGCATCAGTCGGGTGGCGATAGGCGTGCCGACCCGCGCTCCTGGCGAGGGTGCCGGCGCCTACCTGCTCGACTGCCACGATGCGGCCCTGGCGCTGCTCGTCAGACCGGACGGCGCCACTCTCCACGGACTGGCCGAGCTGGCCGAGCTCGAGCAGCGGGACGCGTTTGACGAAGCCATGCCGCTGGCCTGGGCAAATCTTGCCGCTGCTCCGGTCCTCTGCCAGGTGCAGGAGCCCGGCCTATACGACCTCACGCTCAATCTATCCGCCGCCTACGCCACGGGGATGTGCGAGGCGATTACCGGGATGGCGGTTCGCTATGCGTCGATGCGTGAACAGTTCGGCCGCCCGATCGGCGGCTTCCAGGCGGTGAAGCATCGCTGCGCCGACATGGCAATCCGGTCGGACGCGGCCTGGGCGCAGGTAGTCTTTGCGGCGCTGTGCTTCGGTCAGGACGACGGCCCCACGCGCTATCAAGCGCTTGCGGCGCGGCTGGTTGCATCCGCCTATGCGATCGTCAATGCCCAAGCCAACATTCAGCTCCATGGCGCCATCGGCGTGACGGACGAACTGGTTGCCCATCGCTTTCTGAAGCGCGCCCATGTCATGGACATGTGCTTCGGCACGGCCGTGACGCATCGGGACGCTCTGCTGTCCTGCCCCGATGTGCTGGAGCAGGCGGCGTGAATCTCGATTTCTCCCCCGACGAGCAGGAGTTTCGCGAGCAGGCCCGTGACTGGCTGGCGGAAAACAGCCCAGGCCGCGCCCCGCCGGTCGGATCCGACGAGCGCATGGATTTCGACAAGCGGTGGCAGCGCACGCTCCACGACCATGGCTGGGCCGGTCTCTCCTGGCCGAAGGCCTATGGCGGGCGCGAACTGACGCTGATGAAGCAACTCATCTGGTTCGAGGAAGTGGCTCGCGCCGGGGCGCCCGGCGAGGGGATTTTCTTCATCGCCCTCAATCATGCCGGGCCGACGATCATCGCTCGCGGAACCGAGGAGCAGAAGGCGAAATTCCTGCCCCCGATCCTACGGGGCGAAACCCCTTGGTGCCAAGGCTTTTCCGAGCCCAATGCGGGGTCGGACCTTGCGTCGCTGCGCACGTTCGGGCGGGTCGAAGGCGACAGGCTGATCGTCAACGGGTCCAAGATCTGGACGACCAACGGCCATCAGGCGGATTATCAGGAAATGCTGATCCGCACCGAACCGGGTTCGATGCGCCATCGCGGACTCAGCTGGGTGGTCTGCGACATGCACCATCCCGGCGTGGAAGTGCGTCCGATCCGGGCAATGGACGGAGACCTCCATTTCTGCGAGGTCTTCTACACCGATGTGGAAATCCCGCTGGCGCATGTCGTAGGCGGCCTGCACGACGGCTGGAACGTGGCGATGACCACGCTGGAATTCGAGCGGGCGACCGCCGGCCTTGGCGAGAGGATAGAGATCGGCCGGGTGGTCGAGACCCTGCTGCGGCTGGCCCGGGACACCTGCGATGCGAGTGGCAGGCCGGTGATCGAAACAGGCGACATCGCCGCCCGGCTGGCCATGGCCCGGGCGGAAACAGCGGCCTTGAGGGCCATGAGCTACATGACCATTTCCCGCTTCGAGCAAGGGCCGGTGGGGGCCGAGGGGATCATACCTGCCGTGTTCGGCACCGAGCTGGTCCAGCGCGTCCATGAGCTGGCGTTGGAGATCATGGGCAGCCGGTCGCTGGAAATGCACACGGCCGGTAACTGGCCCAAGCGCTATCTCGCATCACGCCTTCGCACGTTGGCAGGCGGCACGGCCGAGATCCGCCGCAACATTATCGGTGAGCGGCTGCTCGGGCTGCCCAAGGGATGAAAAAGGCGTCCATGACATCTTCAATGCCAGGCAACAGGGCTGCGGATCCAGACTACGACGCGCTGGGGCTGATCGTGCATCGGCGCGGCGAGCAGCCTGCGCCTCCCACCATCGGCCAAGCCATGCTTGAGGTTGCGCGACTTCAGCCTGGCAAGGAAGCGCTGGTCGGCCGTTATGCCCGTTATGACTTTGCCGGCTTCCTCCGGGCGGTCGATGCGGCGGCAAACGCCTTGCTCGCTCGGGGCGTCAAGCCGCAGGACCGGGTCGCCGCTACGTCGCGCAACGATCCCGACATGGTGATCGCCTTCCATGCGACCCAGAACATCGGTGCGGTCTGGGTCGGCATTTCCCGTCATTTGTCCGCTTCCGAAAAGGTCTTTCAGCTGAAGGATTGCGGCGTCTCGGTCTATTTTGCCGACGAGGCATCCCGTGCGGAGATCCTGCCTCAGCGTGGTGACTTGCCGGATCTACGTGAAGTGATCGACATGGAGCCCTCGCGCCCTGACAGCGGATGGCGGGAGTTGCTCCGCCAGTATGAAGGGCGCCCGCCCCCGCATGTCGCGGTCGATCCCTTCCTGCCCGCCATCATCGGCTATACCAGCGGGACGACAGGCTTTCCCAAGGGCGTCGTTCACAGCCAGCACAACATGCTGGTCGCCACCGCCGATTCGGAGGAGGAGCGGGCGGGCGTGACGCGACAGGGCTGCGTCATGCAGCTCACCGTCATGAACGTGATGATCAACCACGGGCTTGGCACGCTGCGGCATGGCCACACGCTGCTGTGCGTCGATCGGGCCGACGCGGGCGGCATTTTCCAATGGGTGCGGGCCGAACATATTGACGGCTTCCGCGCGCCCCCGCCCGTCATTTACGACATGCTGATGAGCGCCGATCTTGCCCGGGAGGACATGTCCGGCCTTGTCTATCTCGCCACAGCCGGCGCAGGCGCTTCGGATCGGTTGCGGACCATGTATCGCGAACGCTTCGGGAGAGAGATGCGCGATGGCTATGGCTTGACCGAGGCGCCGGGCGTGGTGACGCGCTTCAATCCGGACGACCAGCCGGTCGAGGGCGCCATCGGTCGCCCCTTGCCGCATCTGGAGGTGGCGATTCTGGACAGGGCTGGAAACCGGGTCGCCGACGGCACTGATGGCGAGATCTGCGTCCGCGCCGCCCGGGACGGCTCCCATGCGGGCGTCTACACGCCGATGCTGGGCTATTGGAAGAATCGTGAGGCGACGGAACATGCTTTGCGCGGAGGCTGGCTGCATACCGGGGACATCGGACATGTCGATAAGTTCGGTATCTTTCATCTGACTTCTCGCGGCGCAGATATGATATTGCGCGGCGGCGCGAACATCTATCCGCGCGAGATCGAGCGTGTGCTGGAAGGCGTCGCCGGGGTGCGATCGGCGATCGCATTTGGGGTGCCCCACGATCGCCTGGGCGAGATCGTCGCGGCGGCAGTCGAGTTCGAAGCCGGGGTGGACACCGAAGAGCTGCGAAGCCGGCTTTACGACGCGGCGGCCGATCGGCTGGCGAAATACAAGATTCCGGCGGTGTGGCTCATCGCCGAGCGACTCCCGCGCAACACCATGGGCAAGGTGGACCGCCGCAAGCTTCGGCTCGCGGCGATCGCGGAGCCGCGCGGAAGCTGATCGATTTTCGAAGAGGCCCTGAAGACAAGATGAGAGGATGTACCGATGACCTATAACAGTCCGCCGCCGCTCGATTGGCATGCCAGCAGGTTGAAGGACAAGGTCGTGCTCGTGACGGGTGCTTCCAGCGGCATCGGCGCCGCCGCAGCCGAACTCTTCGCCCGCGAGGGCGCCAAGGTTGTGCTGGCCGCCCGCCGCGAGGATCGCATTAGGCAGATCGCGGCGGATCTCCGCGCGGAAGGGCTGGAGGCCACGGCCGTCCTGTGCGACGTCACGTCCGAACAGTCGATTTCCGATGCAGTCGATGCCTGCGTCAGCACTTATGGCCGGCTCGACGGCGCGCTCAACAATGCCGGACTGGGCGGGGTCCATGGCGCCATCCATGAACTCAACCTGGCCGATTTCGACAAGGTCATCGACACCAACCTTCGCGGCGTTTTCGCCTGCGTGAAGCATGAGGCCCGGGCGATGCTCGTCACCGGCGGCGGCTCGATCGTCAACATGTCGTCGGTCGGCGGCCTCGTCGGCGCGCCGGGCAACACGATCTACTGTTCGAGCAAATGGGGCTTGGCCGGCCTGACCAAGTCGGCGGCGCTAGATTATGCGACCAGGAATATCCGGGTCAACGCGGTGGCGCCCGGGCCGACCTATTCCGAGATCATGGACCGGCTTGCGCCCGATGAGGAAGGGCTCGCCAGAATGGCTGCGCGCTTCCCCATGAACTACATCGCGCACCCGGATGACGTCGCGCGCGGGGTGCTGTTCCTGCTCACCGACGAATCCAGGTGGACGACCGGAATCGTGCTGCCGATCGACGGCGGCGCGACGATCGACTGACCCGCCACACCGATCAGTGATCATCAGCATGCCAGGGACCAGCATGACCGGAACAGATATCAGCCGCCGTCAGGCCACACGACCGTCGATGGGATTTCGCGAGTTCGTCATGCTCATCGCGATGCTGCAGACGACTTCCGCGCTCGGGGTGGACCTGATGCTGCCGGCGCTGCCCGCGATATCGTCATCCTTGCGGCTTGTCGGTGAAAACCAGCGCCAGCTCGTGATCGGCGCCTATCTGCTCGGCCTCGGCGCGGCGATGATCCTCTACGGCCCGCTTGCGGATCGTTTCGGACGGCGTCGGATCATCTTGACCGGGCTCATCTCGTTCGTGGCGATGAGTGGGGTCGCCGCCGCCGCCGGAAGCTTCGAACTGCTCATCGCGGCGCGATTCCTCCAGGGATGCGCCGCCGCTGCGATGCGCACCCTGGCGATGGCCATCGTCCGCGATCGCTATAGTGGGCGTGACATGGCGCGCGTCCTGTCGCTGTCGATGACGATTGTCCTGCTCGTGCCGATCCTGGCGCCGGCCTTGGGACAGCTCATCATGCTGTTCCTGCCATGGCGAAGCCTGTTCTGGACGCTGGCCCTGTTCAGCGGAGTGGTGTCGATCTGGCTCGCGCTCCGGCTGCCGGAAACCCTTCCTCCCGAGCAAAGGCAATCGCTGGCGTTCGGCCGCATCAGCCGCGCCTTGATGCAGATCGTGACCACTCGACAGTCGGTCGGTTACGCGCTCTGTGGTTCGATCACCTATGGCAGCCTGCTCGGTTTCATCTTTTCGGCGCAGCAGATTTTCGAGATCGGCTTTGGCCGTCCCGATCTGCTGGCGCTTTCTTATGGCATTATCGGCGGGGTGATGGCGGCGGGCGCGCTGTCCAATGCGCGCCTCGTCAGTCGCTACGGCACCCGGACTCTGTCGCATGGCGCGCTGCTGTGCCTGGCGGCGATCGCGGCGCTGCACAGTTGGGTGGCGCTGGCAGGCGCCGAAACGGTGTGGACGCTGATCCTGTTTCAATCGTTGCAAATGTTCTGCTTCGGCCTGTCCTGGTCCAACTTCAACGCCATGGCGATGGAGCCGATGGGCGCGATCGCGGGAACCGCATCCTCGACGCAGTCGGCCATCTCCACGGTGGTGGGGGTCGGTGTCGGAAGCATTATCGGGCAGAGCTTCAACGGCACGACGGTGCCGGTGGCGCTCGGATTTCTCGTCGTTGCGCTCGTCGCGATCGCCATCATCGTCATCACGGAACGCGGCCGGCTCTTCGCTCGCCCGGCCGGTGCCGCCTGATGTCCAGCCGGTATGTCCATGCCATGGCCACGGAGGTGGTGGAGGCGGGGGTCGCGCTGTCCGATCGCACGCAATCTCCCCGCGGTTATGTGGTGTTGTTGCTATGCTTTGTGATGCTGATGCTCGGGGCCGGTCCGGTCTATTATGCCTATGGCAATTATGCTGTTGCCCTTGCCGGGGAATATCACGCCTCCCGGGCGACGATCTATCTGGGCTACACTGCCGCCTTGCTGGTGGGGAGCTTCGGCTCGATACCGATCGGCATGGTGATCGATCGTCTTCCGGTCCACCGCATCGCCGCCGCAGGGGCGATCGGAACCGCTTTGGGTTTCGTCGCGATGGCGTCCGCGGGCTCAATCTGGACGACCATCGTCATATTCAGCACGCTGATAGCGATGGCCGACAATTGCATGGGCAATGTAGTCACCAACTATCTGCTGTCGCACTGGTTCGAGCGTCGCCGGAGCTTCGCGATAGGCCTGTCGGTGCTGGGCGCTTCGGTCGCGGCAATCGTCTTCCCGCCGCTCACCGCTCTGCTGATCGAGAGCAGTGGCTTGCGCTCGACATTCCTGATCTATGCGGGCGCGTTCGCGGCGCTGGCTATTCCGCTATGGTGGCTGGCCCGGCTCCCGGGATCACCGAGCGCTCGCACGACCGGCGCATTGCATGATCAGTCCGGTGAAGCGCCGTTGCCGCTGCGGGATATCGTCCGGCGGCCCAGCTTCTGGGTCATCAGCATCGTCGTGAGCGCCATGCTCGGCGCGAACAGCGCGATCGCCATCTCGATGGTCGACTTTGCCAGGACGCTCGGTTTTGGCGCGATGGCCGGATCGGCCTTGCTGTCGACAGCCGGAGTTGCGGCAATCGTGGGCAAAATCGGCTTCGGATTCCTCGGCGACGTCGTAAGCAAGGTCTGGGCGCTCCGCGCGGCCGCGACGCTCCAGATAACCGGGCTAGTGATTTTGTCTACGGCCTCTGGATATGAGGCATTGATGTCGAGTGTGTTTGCGTTCGGCTTGGGAGTGGGTGCCATGATGCCAGTCTGGGGCGCCGCACTGGCATCCGAATATCCGCTGTCGACCTATGGCCGCGTGCTCGGCTGGTCGCGGGCGGTCATGGCGCCGATCACGCTCGGCTGCCCTACGGCCGCTGGCCTGATCTTCGACCGGACCGGCGACTATCGGATGACCTGGATCGGCTTGGCCGGCCTGCTCGTCCTCGCCCTGATCGGCACGTTCTATTGGCGGCAATCGGATCGTGACGGATCCGGCGGAAACGGAGATGTTTAGTGGAACGATTGAAGGGGCAAACCGCACTGGTGACGGGAGCAGGCATGGGGATTGGCGAAGGGATCGCGAAGCATTTCGCAGCCGAGGGCGCGCGCGTGCTGGTCGCCGACGTCAATGAGGAGGCGGGCCGGACCGTCGTCCGCGCGATTGTCGATGCGGGCGGCGATGCGATGTTCCTGAAAACCGACGTCCGGTCCGAGCAGGCGATCGCAGAGGCGATCGCCGCCGTCGTCGCCAGGTGGGACCGGCTCGATATCTTGGTCAACAATGCGGCGATCGGGGTTCCCGATCTGGATCGGCTGCTGACCCTCGAAGAACAGCTTTGGGACGACATCATTGCGATCAACATGCGCAGCGTGTTTTTCGGGATGAAGCACGCCATTCCCGTAATGCAGCAGGCCGGCGGAGGATCGATCGTCTCGATTGCGTCGATCGGGGCGCTGAGCGGCGCGGGGGGAACCTTCGCCTATGGCGCCACCAAGGCCGCAGTGGTGAAGATGACGATGACAGCCGCCGCGCGCCATGCGGGCGACAATATCCGCGTCAACGCCATCGCGCCGGGGATGATCCTGACGCCCCTGTCGTTCAAGGCCTCCGGTGCCGCCAGTCGCGAGGAGGCGGAAGCCGCGCTCGCCAAACGCCAACCGCTTCCGCGCTGCGGCCGCCCCGAGGATATCGCCCACGCGGCACTTTTCCTGGCCGGGCCGGAGTCGGCCTTCGTGACGGGCCAGACCCTGGTCGTCGACGGCGGGCTGATCATGGCCGGCTGGGGCGACGCACTGGCCCGAAACACAGGATGAGGAAGCCTGTCCGTTGACCCGACGGGATCAAGAAAGTGGAGGCAGCAGGCAAAGCCACCCGCCGGACTGACGGGGCTGATCAGCCGTGGCTTTGGCCGGCGGCGCTCGACGCACATGCCTAATCGGAGATGACAGTGACACTTCTGATCGAAGACGACGGTCCGGTCCGCACGATCCTGCTGAACCGTCCCGAGGCGATGAATGCGCTGTCGCTGCAACTGAGGTGGGACCTGTGCGATGCGATCCAGGCCGCGCGATCGGACGATAGCGTTCGTGTCATCATCATGAGTGGCGTCGGCTCGCGGGCCTTTTGCGTGGGGCTTGATCTCAAGGAACTCGCTGCGCGGGGCGATGCCTCTGCAATACTGGGCGCGGAGATTTTCGAGGATGATGTCGTCGCGTCGGTCGAACAATGCGAAAAACCGGTGATCGGCGCTATCAATGGCCCAGCTATTGCGGGTGGGCTAGAGCTCGCCCTTGGCTGTGACATTCTCATCGCCGCCGAACAGGCGAGCTTTGCCGATACCCACGTCCGGGTCGGGCTCCTCCCCGGCTGGGGTCTGTCGCAGAAGCTCTCCCGGCTGATTGGTACCGGACGCGCCAAAGAGATGTCCCTGTCGGGCAACGCGATCGATGCCAACCATGCCTATGCCTGGGGACTGGTCAATCGGGTAGTGCCCGGCGATAAACTAATGGAGGTCGCCAAAAGCTTGGCGCACGATATCGCGACGGCGGATCGGTCGGCGGTCCAGTGCTACAAGTCACTGATCGATGGCGGATACGAGCTACCTTATGGTGATGCCCGCGCCTTGGAGATCAGAATGGCCGATCAGGTAAATGGCAATGTCACCCCAAAGGAAATCGCAGACCGCTGGCAGGCACTCACCGCACGCGGACGGCAGCAGAAGCGCCATCTGTCGGACGATGCGGAAGCGGAGTAGTTTCTCCACTTTGCGCCGCCGAACTACGCAGTAGGGCGACATGGACATATCCGGTTGGCCGCGCTGATTCCTCCGACCAGCTCAGCATTGCGCTAGCTGGCCAGGAAGGCGCCGGTTGCCAGGTCGCGCACCAGCCCACACCGCCACCCCGGCCAGCGCGCCGGTGCCGGCGCGGCGATCAAGGCCTGTGGCGGTCATGAGAGCACCCATACCGGCCCCGAACGCAAAATGGGCCGCCAGGGAAAGATCCTTCAAAGAAGCGTCGTCGTCGATCGCCTGCTTCGCCAGGCGCTCCGTGATCTCGCGCGGTGGTAGCGGATAGCGTTCTCTTACCGGAAGGAACGCCCGCAGTCGATACATGGCGGTTGTCATCGCGGCGGTCCCAGCGAAACCCGCAAGTCCACCAAGGAGCAACCGACTGCCAAGAGGCAGTTTTCTTTCATTCATCGGGCCGTCCGCCGATTGTTGGTCGTGGACGGTAAGAACGCTTGCCGCTGCAGTTTGTTCGCAGAATAAAGCAACCGGGCACTCCGGGGCCCATGCACTATTGGGGGACAGATTGACCGCCTGAACGAACGGCCGCCTCGGCCTTGCTCGCCCTAAATGGAGACCTTCCGGATCGTCCCTAGCAGCTGACATAAACACCTGCTGCTCAGCGGTCAGTGATTTGCAAAATCTGCGGGAGGTTTGAACAGGAGGCCGCTTCCGGCCAACTCCCACTGGATTGCCGCCTGCACGGCGAGCCCGCCGATGCTCAACGTCGCCACCCCGGTTTGCACGCTTTTCCCCCCGCCTCGCCCGCGCACTTTTCGTGTCGGTTTTGATGCACTGGCCGATGGGCCGGAACGTGGCTTAGCCTGCGGGCGGGACGGCGACTTCCGGGTCCCTCCCGCTGATGCATTTTGATGCACCTGGGGGGCGGCCCCGGGGGGAGAGCGCGGCAGCCTTCCCGGCCGGGGAAAAGGTCGCCATTTGGGCAAGCCTAAGCCGCTTGCGCCCGCTGGGGAGCAATCGCACCGCCACAGGCGGTGCGTCCCACCTCTCAACCGGAGGGGGCATTGGAGGAGGCGTGTCACTTCTGGGTCTGTTCCACCGGCCTGCGCACGGCGAAGCCGTTCCTTCTATAGATCCATGCCGGGATTCTGGCTGCTGGGTGAACTCGCGTTACGTTCCAGCGCGCGCCCGAGGCGGGCGAGCGCCTCCGCCAGGGCATCGTCTGCGATCAGGGCATGCATCCGCTGGTCGACCGGCAGCGAGGCCAGCATCGCCTCCATCTCCCGGGCGGCCACCTCGCGGCGCTGTTCCTCATCGACCGGCACGGGTCCCTTGCCTGTGATCCGCTCGACCATCCGCCGTGCAGCCGCCGGAAGGCAGAAGCGATAGGCGTTGGTGATCTGGCGGACCTGCGGGCCAAAGCCCTCATGACCCGTCGGTTCGGTCCGGCGGATCCATTCGAGAAAGCCATGCTCTTTGAGGCGGGCCAGTGCCTGGACGATGGCAGCGCGTGAGCGCCGCAGCTGGCGCATGAGATAATCGATCGAAGGCTCCAGTCGGCCGGTCTTGTAGTCGACGATGCGATAAAGCTCTCGCAACAGCTCGACGCCGATATGCCCGAGCGGGCCGTTGCGCTTGCCTGGCTGCTTGCGCTGGCGGTCATAGGCCTCGGCTGCACGAATATGGGCCCATTTGTCTTTGGGGTTGACCGGCCGCCAGAAGCGGCCCTCGCGCTCGCCAGCAGGATAGCTGTTGCGGCGCACCGGCTGGAACGTCCGCCGGGCCTTCTGTTCGATGCCGGTGGCGATCGCGAAAAGGGAGCCCGCGCTCATGCGGCCTCTCTCTCTGCTGAGTGCCTGTCTAGCGGCGCGGGCCTTCCAGCAGTGCCATGGCAGGGGGCATGTCCTTCAACAGCAGGTCCGCCCATTCCTGCGCCAGTTCGCGCCGGCGCGGCATATAGGCCGCTCGGTTGTAGCTCGCTTCCACACCATCGGGGATGTGCGCCAGCATCAAATCGATAATCGCCCGATCGCCAGCCAGTCCCTGCGCCTGCGCCCGCTCGTTCATGACCGTCGAGAAGGTCGAGCGCCAGCCATGGGGGACATGCCGGCCATGGCTGACCAGGCGATTGTAGAGATAGCCGACCGCATTCTCGCTGATCGGCTTGTGCGCGTGCCGTTGGCTTGGAAAGACCAGCCGGCTGTAGGGGGCAAAGGCGCGCGCCGCCGCCAGCACGTCCATCGCCTGTCTTGAGAGCGGCAGCAGGAAGTCGAAGCGTGCATCGATCTTGCGATCGAGCTTCAGCTTCATGCGGGCCGCAGGGATCCGCCAGACCGGGGCCTCCGCATCCAGCCCTTCGAGCTCCGACCACATTGTCGTTCGCAGCACGCCTTGCCGCAAGGCGGTGAGCGCCAATAGGCGCGAGGCGAGCTTGGTCATCGGATGCGCAGGTGCCGCTTCCACCGTGCGCAGCAACGCGCGGGCTTCCTCCAGCGTGGCAAGCGCGGGCTGCCGTCCCTTGATCAGGGGCTTCAGGGCCGCCCGGATGGGCGCTGCCGGATCGGCATCGGCAAGGCCCGAGGCAATAGCATAGGCATAGACGGCCGAGATCCGCTGCCGCACCCGCCTTGCCGTCTCGATCGACGGCCGGTTCTCGATAGCGCGAATCACCTCCAGCACCATCGGCGAGGTGATCCCCTTGATCGGCAGTGCCCCAATCTTCGGGAATACATCCTGCTCCAGGCTCTTGAGCACATCGGCCGCATGGCGGGGCACCCAGCCGCTCACCTGCTGGCCATGCCATTCGCGCGCGACCGCCTCGAAGGTCGTCTCCGCTTCCTCCAGGCGCATCGCAGCCAGCTGTCTGGCCTGCAGCGAAGGGTCCACGCCGCTCTTGAGCAGCCTTGCCGCATTCCCGCGTGCCTCCCGCGCCGCGCCCAGACTCATTTCCGGATAGCTCCCCAGCACCAGCCGCTTTTCCTTGCCGGCAAAGCGGTATTTCCAGCGCCAGGAGCGAAAGCCGGCCTTCGTCACGAAGAGGTAGAGCCCATGCGCGTCGGCGAGCTTGTAATCCTTCTCGCCTGCCTTCGCCTTCTTGCACTGCAGATCGGTCAGCATCCAGTGCCCCCAATCCTGCAAATTGATGCCCCCATAATGCCCCCAGATCACCCGCGCTGTTATGCGAACATATGCGATACAGTGAAACACTAAATGCGCAAGAAATATCGCAATTCCTGGCCTTATGAGGTGATTTGCGATTAGATGAGAGGACTGTCTGGCGGAGAGGGTGGGATTCGAACCCACGTTACGGTTGCCCGTAAACCGCATTTCGAGTGCGGCGCATTCGACCACTCTGCCACCTCTCCGCGAGGGGGATCGCCCGAAACGGCGGGTCGTTGAGCGGCGGGCATTAGCGGATGAAATTGCGCTTGCCAAGCACCCGCCTTGTAACAATCCGTAATCTTTCTAAATTAAGGAGATGGAATCGAACATTACGCGGCCATCCGGCTCTCATCTCCGTCTTCACGCCCCCATTGTCGCTCATGCCCGTTTCTGCATTGGCGATGTGGTGCAGCACCGTCTGTTCGGCTTTCGAGGTGTGATATTCGACATCGACCCTGTCTTCGCCAATAGCGAGGAATGGTACGAATCCATCCCGCAGGATATCCGGCCGGACCGTAATCAGCCCTTTTACCATTTGCTCGCCGAAAATGGTGAGAGCAGCTACATTGCCTATGTCAGCCAGCAGAACCTGCGCCATGATGACAGCGAAGAGCCAGTGGACCATCCCGCGATTGATGGCCTGTTCAGCTCCTATGCCGACGGACGCTATACGCTACGCAGCCGGCACTGCCACTGACGCATCTGTGGGCCGTTGTCAGGCTTTCAGTTTCCACCCCGACTTGAGCAGCGCGTAGCAGGCGACCCCCGCGACAAGGTTGAGCGCGAGCAGAACGGCCGCGCCTGTCATGACGCTTGAATCCGCCGCCGACAAAAACCCGTAGCGGAAACCCGATATGATGTAGAAAAACGGATTGGCGTGGCTGACGGCCTGAAATACCGGCGAGAGCCGATCGACCGAGTAAAAGGTACCTGAAAGCAGCGAGAGCGGCGCGATCACGAAATTGGTCACCGCTGCGGCATGATCGAATTTTTCCGCCCAGACCGAGGTCAGCAGCCCCAAAAAGGCCAGAAAAGCCGACCCCATGATGCCGAACCAGATAATGGCCCAGCCATGCGCGGGGGCGACATGCACGCCGGGCCACATCAGCATCGCCAGCCAGACGGCAAAGCCAACGCACAGCGCGCGCGTCACCGACGCAGCGACCAGAGCGCCCATCAGTTCGCCCACCGATATGGGCGGCGTCAGATAATCGATCAGCGTCCCCTGCATCTTTCCCACCAACAGGGCAAAACTGCTGTTGGCGAAAGCGTTCTGCATCATGCCCATGATGATGAGGCCAGGGGCCAGAAAATCGGCGAATGGCACGCCCAGTACGCTGCTTCTCTGGCTGCCCAGCGCGACCGTGAAAATGACGAGGAACAGCAAGGTCGTCAGCGCGGGCGCCCATACAGTCTGCAACTGCACCTTGAAGAAGCGGCGAACCTCCTTAATATAGAGTGCTCGCGTACCCGCCCAGTTCACGTTACGGATCAAGGGCACGCCCGGTTCCGCGCGAACGGCCATGATGTCGCCTTCAAATTTCTGCTGTTCGTTCATGGTGAGATCGCCTATCGGGTGGCGGCGTAGCCCGCAAGGGCGAATTTTTCTGGCCCGGCCCATGCGCGAACATGGGCGACGGATCAATGTCGAAGGAGTTTGAATGGCCTGGACTGACGAACGCATCGACCAGCTGAAATCGATGTGGGAAAAGGGCATGACCGCCAGCCAGATCGCGGACGAACTGGGTGGCGTCAGCCGGAATGCGGTGATTGGCAAGGCGCATCGCCTGGGCCTGCAATCGCGCCCTTCGCCAGTGAAGGCGGGCGACACGCCGCGCAAGGCCGCGCCGGCCAAACGGCCCATGCCCAAAAAGACCGACGCGCAGCCGGAAGCCGCCGCCGTTGCTCCGGCAAAGCCTGTCGCCGCGCCTGCATCCCTCAGGCCTGCAACGGCCGCGCCTCAGGCGACCGCGGTCGAACCGGCAGCGCCCGTCGCACCCCAGCCGCGCATCGTCTCGGTCGGTCCTGGCGGCTTTCTGCGTCAAGGCCCCGGGGACCAGCAGGCCCCAATCCCGCCTGCCCCGCCCCGCCGGCTAGTCCCGGCAAAGCCCAATCCTGAAATCGCCGACAAGACCGGCCTGCTCGATTTGACGGAAAAGATCTGCAAATGGCCCATGGGCCACCCCGGCGAGCCGGATTTCCATTTCTGCGGGGAAAAGGTCAATCCCGGCTTCCCCTATTGCGTGGAGCATTGCGGGCGCGCCTATCAGGCGCAATTGCCGCGCGGCACACGCCGGCCTCCCCCGCCATTACCCTTTGGCGGCCCCCGGGTCCGCTGACACACAAAAGCCGCCGGAAGAGGCTTCCGGCGGCTTTTTCAATGCACATTGGCGTGCCGGTGGGGGCGTCAAAAACGCAAGCTCGCCGTCAGCTTTGCGCTGTGATAATTGAAATCGTCATTGCTTCTGCCAATAACCGTCTGACCGCTGGTGGTGGTTGGATTGGTGAATGGTCCCGTCGTCGGCGCCGTTCCCCGGGTCACGGTGACATCGTTGTTGTCAGGATTTAGCGCGGTGTACCGGTAGAGCAGCCCGACCGAGAAATTGTCGCTGATCTTCTGCTCGATACCGGCGCCTGCGGTCCAGCCCCAGGCATCGTCCTTGCTGGTGCCGTCAAAGGCGTTGGTGCTATTGAATCGGGAACCGAAGCGGTTCTTGATCTTGCCATATGCGCCACCGCCCGTGGCGTAGACGAGCGTGTTCCCCATCGCAAAGCCCACCCGCGCCCGCAGCGCGGCATTTTCCTTCAACCGGCGGGTCAATGTGTAGTCCGCCGGTTCATTGGTAAAGCCGGTGACGCTGTCCTGGATGTCGGCTATCCCGCCTTCGGCCACGATACCGGCCACGATGGAGCCGAACTGCATGTCATAACCGACATGGCCGGCCCAGTCGGTGCCGGTGCGGTCGCCGACACATTCGTCGGCGGCCTCCCCGCTACGGGCACGGCCGCCGCAATAGCTGGTGAAGATGTCCGTGCCGCCGCTCGTCACCACATCGTCGAACTCACCATCCCCGTCCGTGTCGAACACCAGGGTTTCGCCGCTTTTCCCGTCCGTCCAGGCGAGGCCGATCGAACCTCCCACATAAGGGCCTGTCCAGCCTGCTTCGCCGCTGTCCTGCGCTATCGCTGGCGTGCCGAGGGCGACAACCGCCAGCGCGCCAAATGGCACTTTCATCATATTTTTCATGATCTTAAATCCCTTTTTGATTGAACAGGCCGGAAGCCAACGAGCCTATGCGCCGCTGGTTGCATGAATGCGCGTGATGTACGGCTCGTTCCACGGTCTTTGGCGCACGATCCGCCTTGCCAGCATAACCGGGCAGGCCCTATAGCTTGCCCATGTCCGACGACCTTTTCGAAACAGCTCCCGCCACATCGACCGACTATGACGCCTCCCATATCGAGGTATTGGAAGGGCTGGAGCCCGTCCGCCGCCGCCCCGGAATGTATATCGGCGGAACCGACGAGCGCGCGTTGCATCATCTGGCGTCCGAAGTGCTCGACAACAGCATGGACGAAGCGGTCGCTGGCCATGCGAACCGGATCGAGGTCATTCTGGAGCCGGGCAATCGCCTGACCATCACCGACAATGGCCGCGGCATTCCGGTCGATCCCCACCCCAAATTCCCCGGCAAGTCAGCACTGGAGGTAATCCTCACCACCCTGCACTCCGGCGGCAAATTTTCCGACAAGGCCTATGCGACCTCGGGCGGTCTCCATGGTGTAGGCGTCAGCGTAGTGAACGCTTTGTCCTGCGACACGATTGTGGAAGTCGCGCGAAACAAGGAATTATATCGCCAGCGTTTTTCCCGAGGACATCCGCAGGGACCGCTGGAAAAGGCCGGCGGCGCGCCCAATCGGCGGGGCACTTCAGTCGCCTTCACGCCGGATACCGAAATTTTCGGCGACATGCGGTTCAAGCCTGCGCGCCTGTACCGGCTGGCCCGATCGAAGGCCTATCTGTTCGCGGGCGTCGAAATCCGCTGGAAATGCGCGCCCGAACTCATCACTGACGACACGCCACCCGAAGCGGTGTTCCAGTTTCCCGGCGGCCTGTCCGACCACCTCCGCGAACAGATCGGCGCGCGCGAATGCGCCACCGCGAATTTCTTTGACGGCCGGCAGGACTTTCCCGACAGCGCCGGCCGCGTGGAATGGGCCGTCGCCTGGCCTTTATGGTCGGACGGAAGCTATAGCTGGTACTGCAATACCATCCCCACGCCGGACGGCGGCACGCATGAAGCGGGCCTGCGCGCCGCGCTGACCAAGGGGATCAGGGCGTTTGGCGAGCTAGCCGGACAGAAGCGGGCGGCGCAGATTCAGGCGGAGGACATCATGTCCGCCTGCGAAATTATGCTTTCGGTCTTCATCCGGGATCCGCAATTCCAAAGCCAGACCAAGGACCGGCTGACCTCGCCCGAGGCATCGCGTCTGGTGGAAAACGCCGTGCGCGATCATTTCGACCATTTCCTCTCCGACAATATGGAACGCGGCAAGGCCCTGCTCATGTTCGTCCTCGATCGGATGGACGAACGGCTGAAGCGCAAGGCCGAGCGGGAGGTCAAGCGCAAGAACGCCACCAGCGCGCGCAAGCTGCGCCTTCCCGGCAAGCTCACCGATTGCTCATCGGACGATCCCGAAGGAACCGAGATTTTCATCGTCGAAGGCGACAGCGCGGGCGGATCGGCGAAGCAGGCGCGCGACCGCAAGACGCAGGCCATTCTGCCCATCCGTGGCAAGATCCTGAACGTGGCGTCCGCCAACAGCGCCAAGATTTTCGCCAATCAGGAGATCGCCGACCTGATCCAGGCGCTGGGATGCGGCACCCGAAAGGACTGCAATCCCGATCATCTGCGCTACGAGCGGATCGTCATCATGACCGACGCCGATGTCGATGGCGCTCATATCGCGACTTTGCTCATGACCTTTTTCTTTCAGGAGATGCCGGAGCTGGTGCGGCGCGGGCACCTTTATCTGGCGCAGCCGCCGCTCTACCGCCTCGTCTGCGGCAGCAAGAGCGCCTATGCGCGTGATGACGCCCACCGCGCGGAGCTGGAAGCAAATGAGTTCAAGGGCAAGAAGGTGGAAGTCAGCCGCTTCAAGGGGCTGGGCGAAATGAACCCGCAACAGTTGCGGGAAACCACGATGGACCCGAAAACACGGGGCATGATCCGCATCACCTTGCCGCAGGAATTTGAAGAACGCGCCGGTGTCCGTGATCTGGTTGACCGGCTGATGGGCAAAAATCCCGAGCATCGTTTCGCCTTCATTCAGGAAAACGCAGCCAATGTGGACGGCGAAGTGATCGACGCCTGAGCCGGGAATTTACGCCAAATGGACTGTCAAACCCCGCAGATTTTCATTGTTGTTATTGAGAGATGGTAATGAATCGACATTTTCTGGTTGGCGCACCTTTACTGATGCTGGCGGCGGCTGTCGCTTTCAATGGCGTCACGCCCGCCCAAATTCTGACGCCCAGCGCCAATGCCGCGCCTGCGCCGCAAAAGCCTGTCGCCTTTGCCCAGTGCGCGGTCTGTCACAAGGTCGACAAAAGCGGTACCAATGGCATCGGCCCCAATCTGTTCGGCGTCTATAACGCAAAGGCTGGCGCAAAGGCGGGATTCAACTTCTCTCCGGCCATGAAAAAATGGGGCAAGAAGCTCGACGATGCGACCCTCTACGCCTTTCTCGAAAATCCCCGCAAGTCGGTGCCCGGCACCAAGATGGCCTATGCCGGCCTGCGCGATGCAGCCAAGCGCAAGGCGATCATTGATTGGTTGAAGACGCAGAAATAGGCGGCGGTCTGGAAAATTCGTCCGGACACGAAACAAATAACTCGTCATTCCGGCGAAAGCCGGAATCTCCATCAGCAGCGTACAATCAAGTTTTGGGAGACCCCGGCTTTCGCCGGGGTGACGTCCGATTTATGAGTCAGCCTTAACACAGCGCAGGCTTAACCCGCCGCCAGCGCCTCGACCAGCGCCTTGACCTTTTTCTGCCGCCACTGCGGCAAGGGCGCGATCAGCCAGTAGGCGCGGTCGCTCTCCCGTGGTTTCCCAACCTGCCGCACCCGGCCCTCGGCTATATCCTTTGCGGCCAGCAGGCTTGGCACGCTGGCATGACCGAAACCGTTGGCCGCCGCCTCGATGGCGAGTCCCGCATCCGCCACGCGCATGATCGCCATGCCATCTTCCGCTGGACAGCCCGGCCAGTCGATCTTGTGATCCGGACCGCCGCCGGGCGCCTCGACAGTCACGAACCGCCCTTCGCCCAGCCGAATGCCTTCATGCTCTCCCGGTCCATCTGTGAAACGGACGGCCAGGTCCAGATTGGCTTCCGTGAAATCCAACGGCTCATCCGCCGCCACCATGGAAAAACGCAACTCACCATCATCCGCAGCATAGCGGGCAAGTCGGGCGTTCAGCCATTTCGCGGTAAAGTCACGCGGCGCAGCAATGGTCAGCGATTTGGACGTCTGTCCCGCTTGCATCGCGCGCACGGCTTCCTCGAACTGCAGGAAGCCCGAACGCAGCGCCTCCAGCCCCGCCTCCGTCTCCGGCGTCAGCTCCAGCCCCTTGGGCGTGCGGCGAAACAGCACCACGCCCAGCATGTCTTCGAGCGCCCGGATCTGCTGACCCACGGCCGCTGGCGTCACGGCCAGCTCGTCGGCAGCTCGCGTGAAGCTCAAATGCCGCGCAGCCGCGTCGAGCACACGCAGGCCATTCAGCGGCAAATGGGTACGCTTCATTCGGCCACCGCCGGCGCGATCAGCGAAAAGCGCGGGATATGCGCGTCAAACGTCTCCCCGCTCGCCAGCAACATATGATAGCGGCCCTGCATCGCACCCGTCGGCGTGGACAAGGGACAGCCTGAGACATAATCATAGGAACCGCCCGGCTGAATGACCGGCTGTTCGCCGACAACGCCTTCGCCTTCCACCCGATGCTGCCCGCCGCGGCCATCCGTAATGGTCCAGTGCCGCGTCAGCAGCTGCACGGGCTCCTGGCCGCCATTTTCAATGCGGATATGATAGGCCCAGAACCAGCGTCCTCGATCCGGCTCCGACTGTTCGGGCAGGAAACTGACAGACACCCGGATGGTTATGTCCCGGGTCGTCTGGTGGAAAGGGAACAAGGCTAGCACTTTTGTAGGTTCACCTATCTGCCTATGGCCGTCAATGCCTGATCCAGATCCTCGATCAGATCCTGAGGATCCTCAAGTCCCACGTTGATACGCAACATGTCCTCGGTAATCCCGACTTCCAGCCGCGCCGCTTCCGCCATGCCATAATGGGTGGTCGATGCCGGGTGTGTCATCAGCGACCGGCTGTCGCCGATATTGTTACTGATGTCGATCAGCTTGAGCGCGTTGAGCAGGCCATGCGCCTCTTTCCGCCCGCCGCCGACATAAAGCGAGAAGATCGGGCCGCAGGCGCTCATCTGGCTCATGGCCAGATTATGCTGCGGGTGGCTGGGAAGACCGGGGTGCAGGATTTTCGCGACGCGGCCTTCCAGAAACTCGCCGACAAGGATCGCATTCTCGCTCTGCTTGCGGATACGCAGGTCCAGCGTCTCCAACCCCTTCAGCACCACCCAAGCATTGAAGGCGCTGAGCGTCGGCCCGGTGTTGCGGTGGAAGGGCAGCAGCGTGTTGACGATGAAGTCCTGGCTGCCGCAGATCGCGCCCGCAAGCACCCTGCCCTGCCCGTCCATCATCTTCGTGGCGCTATAGGCGACCACATCCGCGCCGAACTCCATCGGCCGCTGCAGCGCAGGCGTGGCGAAGGCGTTATCGACGACCGAAACAATCCCATGTTCCCGCGCAAGTCCACAAACGGCTTTCAGATCAACCACATCCATGGTGGGGTTCGCAGGCGTTTCAAAGAAGAACAGCTTCGTATTGGGCCGGATCGCCGCCTTCCACTGGTCCAGATCGCGCGCATCGACGCATGTCGTCTCGATCCCGAACTTGGGCAGCAGCGTATCGGTCAGCCAACGGCACGATCCGAACAGGGCGCGTCCGGCCACCACATGATCCCCGGCCTTGAGCTGACACAAGAGTGCCGCCGTCATGGCCGCCATGCCGCTCGCGGTGCAGCGCGCGGCCTCCGCCCCTTCCATCAGCGCAATGCGCTGTTCCAGCATCTCGACCGTCGGGTTCTGCAGGCGGCTATAGGTCATGCCCTGCTGTTCGCCCGCGAAGCGCGCGGCGGCATCCTCCGCACAATCATAGGCATAGCCAGAGGTAAGGAAGATCGCTTCCGACGTTTCCCCATATTCCGACCGCGCGGTGCCACCGCGAATGGCCTGCGTCGCGGGACGCCATTGAGAGGTTATGCTGCGGTCCTGACCAGTTTTACGTTTCATACGGATATCTTATCCTGATTTTCTTACTGTCATCCTGAACGTGTTTCAGTATCCATAAGCGCCGACGATAGAGCCTCTTTACCAGAGTCTATGGATGCTGAAACAAGTTCAGCATGACAGATTAAAGCGCCGCCAGAACCGCGTCACCCATATCCCGCGTGCTCATCACGCCGCCCAGATCGGCACTGCGCGCGCCGTTTGCCAGCGCCTTCGCCACCGCCCTCTCGATCCTGTCGGCGGCCTCCGCCATGCCGAGCGAATAGCGCAGCATCATCGCGGCGGACAGGATCGTCGCCAGGGGATTGGCCTTCCCCTGCCCCGCAATATCCGGCGCGCTGCCGTGGATCGGCTCGTACAGGCCTTTGCCGTTCACGTCGAGCGAGGCCGACGCCAGCAGGCCGATGGACCCGACGCACATGCTCGCCTGGTCGGACAATATGTCGCCGAACAGATTGCCGGTGACGATCACATCGAACTGCCCCGGATTGCGCACCAGCTGCATGGCTGCGTTATCGACATACATGTGGCTAAGCTCCACATCGGGATATTCAGCCGACACCTCGATCACGACATCGCGCCACAGCTGCGATGTTTCCAGCACATTGGCCTTGTCCACCGAACACAGCTTGCCACGCCGCGCCTGCGCGGTGCGGAAGGCGCTGTGAGCGATCCGGCGCACTTCTGCCTCATTATAGGACATGATATCATAGCCTTCGCGCAGGCCCTCGGCGGTCTTGCGCATGCCCTTTTCGCCGAAATAGACGTCGCCGTTCAATTCGCGCACGATCATCAGGTCGATGGCCCCCGCCACCTCCGGCCTCAGTGCGGACGCATCGGCCAACTCCGGAAACATCTTTGCCGGGCGCAGGTTCGCAAACAGCGTCAGTTCCTTACGCAAGCCAAGGATCGCCTGCTCCGGCCGCAAAGCGCGCTCCAGCGAGTCGCAATCGGGATCGCCCACGGCGCCGAACAATATGGCGTCCGCCCGCTTTGCCAGCTCCAGCGTCCCGGCGGGCAGCGGATGGCCCTTCGCCTTGTAGGCGGCACCGCCTACGGGCGCTTCTTCATAGGTCAGGCCGAGCGGGCCAAGTGCGTCCAACACCCGCCGGGCCTCGGCGATCACCTCCGGACCAATCCCATCCCCCGGCAGCAGCGCAATCAACATTCTACACGTCCTTCGTCATTCCGGCGAAAGCCGGAATCTCCAGCAGTTTGGCGCATCTTCCGGCGACCCCGGCTTTCGCCGGGGTGACTGATATGGCTCACACAAGCTTTACGCAACCGCTCTTTTCAGCCTGTCCGCCAACCGATCCCGCGCCGCCAGCACCTCATGCCGCCGCTCGGTCAGCACGGAACGTTCCAGGAAATGACCGGTCAAGAGCATGCCGTCCAATATGTCGGGCCACTCGGCCATGCCGCCTTCGGTCAGGAAGGATGGCAGACGGAGCAGTTGGCGCTCGTAGCCGATTGCGGCTTCCGCATTGACGGCCGCTCCCGTCTTCGGACTGACATAGCAGAGCGTGCCCTCCTCGCCGGTCACGGCACAGCGGCTCAGATCCAGTCCGAACCCAAGTTCTGTCAGTATAAGCAATTCATAGCGCACCAGCGCCACCGCCCACCCGCGCGCGGCCGGCGCTGCCTCAATTGCGTCCAACAGTCCGGTCAACGCCTCATAAAGGCTTGGGAATGCTTGCTCCTCGGGCAAGGCCGCGGCGGTCAGCGCGCAGCACCATTCAATAGCGGCGGCGGGTAAGGGCTCGCCCAGCAGCGGCCCCCGGCTATGGGCCAGCTCCACCGTCAGGCTGGCAAGCTGCTCACCCGTCCGCGCCCGGACCTCCGCCTGCACCAGATTGGCGGGCATCAGCACCGGCCGCAGCCGGGTGGAACGCCCGCCCCGGACATAACCCGCCATCAGGCCATGCTCCGGCGTCATCAGCCGCGCGATCACGCCATGCTCGCCGTGATGGCGGATGGCGCAGACAATTGCCGGGGTGGTGATGTGGGTCACAATCTGACCCAACAACCGTTCGTGTCGAGCGAAGTCGAGACACGCCAAGCCAACCTCCCTCGACTTCGCTCGGGACGAACGGGAAGGGAGCGCCCTGTATCACCCATGAAAATAATCATACACCGTCTGCGCCACTGCCTTCGATACCCCCGGCGCGCGTTGCAGGTCCTCCAGCGCAGCATCCTTCACCGCGCGCGCCGTGCCGAAATGCATCAGCAGCGCCTTCTTGCGCGCAGGACCAATGCCCGGGACGTCATCCAGCGAACTCACCCCAATCGCCTTGCTCCGTTTGGCCCGGTGTGCGCCAATGGCGAAGCGATGCGCCTCGTCACGCAACCGCTGAAGGTAGAAGAGCACCGGATTGTTGACGGGCAAAGTCAGTTCCCGCCCATCGGGCAAGTGAAACACCTCCCGCCCTTCCCGCCCGTGATGCGGCCCCTTGGCGACGCCCACCAGCGCCACGTCCTCAATCCCCATTTCCTCCAGCACGCCGCGCACCGCGTTCAATTGCCCGCGCCCGCCGTCGATCAGCACCAGATCCGGCCAGTCGCCCTTGTCGCGCTCCGGATCCTCCTTCTGCGCACGGGCGAAGCGCCGCTCCAGCACCTCCCGCATCATTGCGAAATCGTCGCCCGGTACCGTCTCGTCACGCTTGATGTTGAACTTGCGATAGGCGTTCTTGCGGAACCCCTCGGGTCCGGCGACCACCATCGCGCCCAGCGCATGGCTGCCCTGAATATGACTGTTGTCGTAAATCTCGATCCGCTCAGGCGGCCCGTCCAGCCCGAACAGGTCCGCCATCTCGCGCAATATCCTGCCCTGCGTCGTTGCCTCAGCCAGACGGCGGTCGAGCGCCTCCACCGCATTGCGCTGCGCTTGACGGATGAGCTTCATCCGCTCGCCGCGCTGGGGCACTTCGATGCGGACTTTGGAACCGATCCGCTCGCACAGCGCCTCGGCCAGCAACGCGCATTCCATCGGTTCCCGGTCGGCCAGGATCAGCTTGGGCGGTGGCACCTCTTCATAAAATTGCGCCATGAAGCTTTCCAGCACCACATCCTCCGCCACATCGGCGGTGTGGACGGGGAAAAAGCTGCGATGGCCCCAATTCTGCCCGCCGCGAATGAAAAAGGCCTGAATGCACACCGACCCGGCCTTGCTCGCCATGGCGAAGATGTCGGCGTCGCCCAGCCCCTCCGCATTGATCGCCTGCGACCCTTGAATGAAGGTCAGCGCCTTCAGCCGGTCGCGATAGACCGCCGCCATTTCGAAATCCATCGCGTCGGACGCCGCCTGCATCGCCGCGCCCAGCTTGCGCTGCACCTTGGTCGATTTGCCGGCGAGGAAGTCCTGCGCGTCGCCCACCAGCTCGGCATAATCCGCCTCGCCGATCCGACCGACGCAGGGCGCCGAACAGCGCTTGATCTGGTACAGCAGGCACGGCCGCGAGCGGTTGTTGAAAAAACTGTCGGTGCAGCTTCGCAGCAGGAACAGCTTCTGCAGCGCATTCAGTGTCCGCCCCACCGACCCCGCGCTGGCGAACGGGCCATAATAACGCCCCTTGATGTTCCGCGCGCCGCGATGCTTCTGGATGCGCGGAAAGGCATGGTCCTCGCGTAGCAGGATGAACGGAAAGCTTTTGTCGTCGCGCAGCAGGACATTATAGGGCGGCCTGAAACGCTTGATGAACTGCGCCTCCAGCAGCAGCGCTTCGGCCTCGCTGTTGGTCGTGACGATCGTCATGGAGCGGGTCTGCGCCACCATCCGCTGCAGCCGCTTCGACAGCCGTTCCACCTGGACGTAATTGGCGACCCGGTTCTTGAGCGCCCGCGCCTTGCCGACATAGAGCACGTCGCCGCGCGCATCCTGCATCCGGTACACGCCGGGCCGGGCGGGCAGCGTGTTCAGCGTTTCGCGGATCGCGGCAACTCCGGCGTCAAGGTCCGGCAACCCCAAACCGCGCACGGTATAGGTCGCCTTGTCCTCATTGAAACGGTCGGGAGATTGCGGGGTCGTCATGCAGCCTATTTAGGCGCGCTTGACCGACGGGGCTAGTGCGGGATGGTGTCGAGAGGGGATGACAGGATTTAGGTGGTGAACGGACATTGAAATCCTCCCCGGAACGGGGAGGGGGACCATGCGCAGCATGGTGGAGGGGGCCATCCTCCCGGCGTAGAATCGTGGGGCAAACCCCCTCCACCACGCCGCTTTGCGTCGCGGTCCCCCTCCCCGTGCCGGGGAGGAGCCGATGTCCGCAAAAACCCAATACAAGCCGTCAGTTCAGCGAACCGATGCCCTTGATCGTGCTGTCGACCAGCGCCTTGTCGGCGGACGCGTCATGATGTTCCACGATCAGCGTCGCGGCTGCAGCGGCGGCGGCCTGGGCTGCCTTCGCGCGGACCTGCGAAATGGCTGCGCGTTCGGCGGCGGCGATCTTGTCTTCCGCCATCTTCTGGCGGCGCGCGATCAGGGCGGTGGCATCTTCCTTCGCCTGATCCATGATGTGCCCGGCCTCTTCTTCGGCGCGGGCGCGCATGTCGTCCGCTTCCTTGGCGGCGGCGGTCATCTTCGCCTCATACTCGGCCTTCAGCGCTTCCGCTTCGGCCCGCAGCTTGCTTGCTTCATCCAGTTGCGCCCGGATGCCGGCAATCCGCTTGTCGAGTGCGCCAGCGATGGCTGCAGGTACCTTCTTCCACAGGAGGACCGCGAGAAAAATGACCATCGCCAGGCTGACCCAGGCGGTGGCGTTCAGACCCAGCGCTTCGGGGTCGGCATGATGCTCCGCCCCGCCGGGCGCCTCGGTGCCGGTATGGGTCGCGGCCTCGGCCGTCATTGCATGGTCCAGATGCTGTTCGGCCTGCATCGCGCCAGCGCTATGTTGTTCTGCTGCTTCAGCCATTGGCCAGTGCTGCCTTTACTGCCTTGGTGGCCGCAGCGGCGCTCGCCTTGGCTCCGGAAACCTTTGCGACCATGTCCAGCGCCGCTTCGGCCGCAATCGCTTCGATTTCGGTCATGGCCGACGCCGTCGCCTTGGCGATTTCCGCTTCGGCCGAGGCGATCTGGCCGCCAATTTTGGCATCCGCTTCAGCCAGACGCTTTTCGGCGGCCTTTGCGGCCTTGTCCTTGGCGGCCTGAGTGATCTTCTGCGCCGCGGCGCGATCCTCATTGGTCTTGGTCCGATATTCCTCCTCTATCTGGTCGGCGCGGGCGGAGGCCGCCTTCGCCGCTTCGATATCGTCGGCAATCCGCTTGTCGCGCGCTTCCACCGTCGATTCGATCTTCGGCAACATGCCAAGGCCAATGACAATGAAAACAAAGCCAAAGGTCGCGAGCAGCCAGAAGATCTGCGAAGCATAGGTTGCGGCGATCTGGGAAATTTGTGGCATCGGACTCGTCCAATAATGGTCAGCCGGGCGGCGAACCGCCCGGCGGGATAGTCAATCCGCTACGCTGCCTTAGGCAACGAAGATCAGGATCATCGCGACGACGAACGCCAGCAGACCCAGAAGTTCGGCTGCGGCAAAGCCGATGAACAGACGGCCCTGCTGGCCATCGGCGGCAGCCGGATTGCGCAGCGCGGATTCAAGGAAAGAACCGAAAACATTGCCCACGCCAAGCGCGGCCATGCCGGCGCCGATAGCGGCCAGACCTGCACCGATCAGCTTTGCTGCTTCTGCTTCCATGATAATAAACTCCCTTTCTGAACTGATGAAAATATTGAAGAAACTTAGTGAAGATTGACCGCGTCGTTGATGTACAGCGAGGTCAGAAGTGCGAACACATAGGCCTGGATGACCGCGACCAGCATTTCCAACGCGCTGATGCCGATCATCAGGGCAAAGCTCGAAACGCCGACCGTCAGGCCATAGCCGATGCCGGCGTTGGTGCTGTTGATGACGAACCCGCCCAGCACCTTCAGCAGCACGTGCCCAGCGGTCATGGCGACGAACAGCCGCAGGCCAAGGCTGAACGGCCGCACCATGAAGGACACCAGCTCGATCACGAAAATGAAGGGGATCATCGGCAGAGGCGTGCCATGGGGCACGAACAGCGAGAAGAAGTGCAGCTTGTGCCGCCAGAAACCGACGATCAGCACGATCGAAAAGCTCATGATGGCGAGCACGCCGGTCACGGTGAAGTGGCTGGTGAAGGTGAAGGGGTGAAGGCCGAAAATGCCCAGCGGCAACATGCCCAGGATGTTGGCGAACAGAATGAACATGAACAGCGAGAAGACATAGGGCGTGTAGCGCTTGCCCTCTTCGCCCACATTGGCGCGCATCATGGAGCCGATGAAGCCGGTCATGCTTTCAACGGCGGCCTGCCAGCGGCCGGGAACCAGCTCGCGCTTCATGCCGCCCAGCATGAACACCCACAGCAGAAAAGCCGTGATGACCATCCACAGGGCGCTGTTCGTGAAGGCGATCTGATGGCCGCCCAGATTGAAGCCGTCATAAATCGTCTGCACCTCGAACTGGTGCATCGGATCGATTTTGCCTGATTCAGCTGCCACGCGTGAAAACCCCTGACGACATTTGCCCGTACAACAAAAGCGCCCTCATTCCTTCGGGCGTGTTGTGGAAATCCTGATGATGTTCCTGAAGGCCACGACGATCCCCATGAAGAGGAAGGCCAACAGGAGCCACGGGGCCGTCCCGAACAGCCGGTCAAGAACCCAGCCGATCAAAAGGCCGCCTGCGATACCCCCGATCAGTTCGGCAAGAACACGATTGCCGAGGCGGTATCCCTGATCCACCCCTTGCTTGTCCCTGCCTGTCCTGACCGCCTCGTCCTGGTCAGCCTGCTTTAGCCGCTCTTTGAGCGAATCCAGCCGCTTGTCCTCTTCGATCGGGTCCCGCCCGGATTCTCCATTTTCCATCCGCCGCACTCCGTTTTCCGCTGGGTTTAGACCGGCGGGTCAGGGATGCAAGGACGGTGTTGGATCACCCGCCAAGGCGCGGCCCGTTTAGAAAGGCGCTGGAGTGAAGTCAACCGCTTGGTGACGCCCCATTCGCAAATGCGGGAAAGGCAGGTTGGAAGGGAGAATTTGGGGTGGTTAGGAGACATAGCCCCTCCCCTTCAGGGGAGGGGTTGGGGTGGGGCCTGTAAGGCCCTCAAAATGGCTCACGCCAACCATTGCTCCGCAATGGCCCCCACCCCTTCCCCCTCCCCTGAAGGGGAGGGGCTTAAAGGCAGCAACGACCCAAAAAAAGCCGCTCAGTCAGCCGCCCACCTCACCCCACAGCCGCGCAATAATCCGGCAGGCGGATCGGGGCCGCGCCCTTCACATACCAGCTGCCATCGTTCAGGCGATAGGCTTGCCCCGTCTGCACGCGGCTGGACAGCGTCTTGCACCCCGTTGCGGCAGCCATGTCCGCCACCGTCACGCCGCGCTTGGCGGCCAGATCGGTATAGGCCGCGCGGCGTTTGATGTTGATGGCATCGACTTCCGACTTGACCGCCGGCGCCACGGATCCCTTGATGCCCAGATAGCCATCGGCCTGTTCGCCAACCGTTCCGTTGGCAATCGCCTGCGCGACGACCGAGGACTGAGCCACGGCGGAGCCGCTCCAGACGGCGGTTGCGCCCGCGACCAGCACCAATGCGCCGGCC
>Ga0307414_10000247_pt1 | contig 34044 bp, 34 predicted proteins | sample DK1Ometagenome_FD_203804 | JGI IMG/M metagenome (GOLD analysis project Ga0307414, IMG submission 203804) | Maize rhizosphere microbial communities from greenhouse at UC Davis, California, United States - DK15-O-3 | ecosystem: Host-associated > Plants > Roots > Rhizosphere > Soil | place: USA... | reverse complement strand
GAAATTTGCTATCGCCGATATCATGCAATAAAGCGCCAAGCGATACCACAAAAACATTTACTTTTTCACCTTTTGCAATCAGCAAGGCATTTTTATAAACCCGTTCTGTGTGAAACCAATCATGACCGCCTTCAGCATCAACTAAAGTTTCTTTTACAAAAAGGATGGTTTTATCAATCTGTTCGTGTTCAGTCATGGTATAAAAATAAAAATTCCTTTCGGTTTGGAAAGGAATTAATTTATTTAATGTTAATATCATTTTGAAGTCGCAGGTTCTACCCATTTAAATTGATAGGAGTTTTCAGGTATTTTAATTCTATCTGCCAATCGTATCATCCGCTCGGGTAATTTCATTAAATAATCCCTAGCTTTTTCCGCATCGTCACTAAGCCCTGTTATTTTATCGATTTCCCAACGGTCAATCAGTTTTTGTAAAATATCCACATAATCTTTAGAGGTGTAAACACCTATACGTTGTGCTGTATTTGAAAATTCTTCAAAAGCGGTGCTTATTTTATCGCCAGATTCTCTTAAAAAATGCGCAGGCATCGTAATTTTTTGTTTCATCATGTATTGAAACGCCATCATCATTTGGCTAGGATCGACCTTAAAAATACGTTCCACAAACTCTGAATAGGCATGGTGGTGTCTCATTTCATCACCAGAAATGATTTTACACATTTTCCCTAATTGTTTATTACCACTTTGACTGGCAATTTTTGCCACACGGTTATGCGAAATATAGGTTGCCAATTCTTGAAAACTGGTATAAATAAAGTTTTTGTATGGGTCTCTGTCGGTGCCAATATCAAAACCATCCGCAATTAAATGTTGTGTGGTTTTTTCAATTTCTTTCATATTAACGCGGCCAGATAAATAAAGGTATTTATTCAGTACATCGCCATGTCTGTTTTCTTCGGCAGTCCATTGTTTCACCCATTTAGACCAAGGGTTTCCGCCATTACTTACTTGATCGACGCCTTCAACATCCATTAGCCAAGACTCATAAGTCGGCAACGCTTCTTCAGTAATCATATCACCCACCAAAACAACCCAGAAATCATATGGTAATTCTTTGGATAATTCCCTAATTTCCCTAACTTCTTCGAAGAATGTTTCAGTAGCTCCTTCAGAATTTGGCAAAAAATCTGTTGGTTGCCAAATACTATCAACAGGGATGAGGTACTTTTCAATTAGTGAATCGACGTCTTTTTCCAAAAACTTCATGACTTCAAATCTCACATTTTTCAACGACATAATAATATTTTAAGGGTGAATGTGTTCTTTTATAGTGGTTTCGATGGCATTAATAAGCACTACTTTATCCTCTACAAAGGTAGACAATTTTATAGGCTTATGTACAGTAAATGTAATATGTGTGCCTAAACCCAACGGGAATTTACCATATTTTAACATTTTCCATGAATTATTTATGGAAATAGGTACAATTAATGCCGATGGTACTTTTTTAAATAATATTTCCAAACCTTTTGTTTGAAACGGTTTTGGCTCCCCATTTTTACTTCTGGTTCCTTCCGGAAAAATAACAGCCGCACGTTTGTTGGTTTCTATATAATCCCCAAAATTCATGAGAGCGGGTAACGACTGACGGGGATTTTTTCTATCGATTAAAGCGGCTCCCCCATGGCGTAAATTATAAGAGACACTAGGAATGCCTTTTCCCAGTTCTATTTTACTGATAAATTTGGGATGGTGTTTTCGCATATACCATGTTAGCGGATAGATGTCGTGTAAACTTTGATGGTTTGCTACAATTATTAATGGCTGATTGGTATCAATATGATGCGGATTTATAAATGTAAAACGTGTACCCAGAATATTAGCACACCGCATTAAACAGAATTGTAAGGCATCAACACTTTTTTTATGTGCTTGATAGCCGAAAACATTAAAACAAAACCATTGTATGGGATGAAATATCACCAATGTTAAAAAGAAACATAGATAATAAACAACAGATATTGAGTATGACAATATTTTTTGCATGCCCAAAAATAAGTAAAAACTAAGTTTTAATAAACAAGAATACAGGTGTTATTTTCACATGTTAAACTAGTAGGAGGCATCACGGCACTACAATCTGAAATGATACCATATTTTTTATTGAAATCAGCTTCCTTTTGGTTGTATGCTTCAACCAACATTTCTAATTTCTCGACATCAATAGACGTTGAATATATTAAATAACTTTTTGGGCCACCACAAGCTTTGCTTCCAAAAGGTATAAACTTGCATTCGGTGTTTTCATTACAAACCGAAGTATCGGCAAGATCTTGAATGGTTTTTTGTAAAGAAGCCAACTCTTTTTTATCTTCTTCCAATCCAAAAGAGGCATCATCATCACATTTAAAAGCTGTAAAAGCTAGGCAAATTAATAATAGTGCAAAAACAGTGTTTTTCATGGTAAGGCTTTATAACAGAGATGTCAATTCCTTAAAAAGGTTGCGTCCTAAAACAAATAACCACGATAATTATCGTGGTTATTAAATTTATATTTTTAAAATTTTTAGCCCTCTTTCCTTTGGAGAGAGGGTTGGGAATGAGGCTTTTAACAATACTCGTTATAAGCATCCATTAAGTTATCAGCAATCAATTCTGCTGGTCTGCCTTCAATGTGGTGACGCTCTAACATGTGTACCAATTCGCCATCTTTAAATAAGGCCATACTTGGCGAACTTGGAGGAAACGGAATCATGTGTTCTCTTGCTCTGGTTACCGCATCAAAATCCACACCTGCAAAAACAGTTACGATATGGTCTGGACGTTTCACATTTTGTAAACTCATTCTAGCACCTGGTCTGGCATTGGCTGCAGCACAACCACAAACAGAGTTTACAACCACAAGTGTTGTACCTTCTTTAGCTATAGCGGCATCAACTTCCGCAGGCGTATGTAATTCTTCAAAACCAACTTTGGTTAAATCTTCGCGCATTGGTTTTACTAATTCTGCTGGATACATATTTTTAAATTTTAATAATTAACATTTAATAGACTGCAAAGATACTGAAAAGTATTTACTAAGCAGTCGCAGTTTGCACCCACACTTTACAAATGATTCTAGAAATTTATCGAATGAAGGTTCAAATAAACAGCAAACGACTTAACGACAAACAACAAAGTAACAAATCATTAAAAAACCCGACTAACATTGGTATATTTGAAACTTATTTTAAAAAAAACAAGATTACATGAGTTATTCGAAGTGGATTGGTGCTGCCATAGGTTGGTCGTTTGGTGGTCCTATAGGCGCTATTATTGGTTTAGCGTTGGGAAGTATTGTTGATTCTGTGGGTGTAAGTCTCCAAACATATACTGAACAACCACCCGAAAAGACTAAAACACAAACACAACCGGGAGATTTTGAAATAAGCTTACTTATTTTAGCTTCTATTGTTATTAAAGCCGATGGCAAACAAGACCAACGTGAGTTGGATTTTGTCCGTAATCAATTTGTGAGTATGTATGGAAAGGAACGCGCAAATCAGGCGTTTAAACTTTTTAAGGAAATAAATAAGCAACAAGATATTTCTACACGACAAGTTTGTTTGCAGATCAGGCAAATGATGGAACATGCGTCGCGTTTGCAACTGATTCATTTTTTGTTCGGAATTGCCAAAGCCGATGGTTTTGTAACCGATGATGAGGTACATCAAATTTATACGATTGCGGGTTATTTGGGCATCAGTCACACGGATTACGAAAGCATTAAAGCGATGTTCTACAAGAGTGCCGATAGTGCCTATAAAATATTGGAAGTAGAAAAATCGGCTACCAACGATGAGATTAAAAAAGCCTACCGCAGCATGGTTAAAAAATACCATCCAGACAAACTCACCCATTTAGGAAAGGAACACCAACAAGGTGCCGAAGAAAAATTCAGGAAAGTGCAAGAAGCATATGAGCAATTGCAGAAAGAGCGGGGATTTTAGAATTTCATCTGTAAAATTTACTTGTAACGCCCCAAAATCTTATAAATGACACTTACCTGACATTAAAATGGCGGGTTAAAAACCAGTAACTTCATTTAGTTTTGTGCTGTAATAATTTAAACCCAAAACACAAATGATTGGAATATTAGTAGCACTGTCCATTTCTTGGATACTTCTTCATTTATTCGAAAAGAAATCAATTTTAGCGCTTGGATTCTTTCCAATTTCGCAAAGGTTAAAACAATTTGGAATCGGGTTTTTACTAACAGCGTTACTTTGTATTTGCGTTCAGTTTATTGAAACCATCTTAAAGTCTTCTGAATGGTTAATAAATGAGAAAATAAACGGGAAAATGGTTTGGGATATGTTTTATTGGGATTTAATGTCAGTATTAACAGAAGATCTCATTTTTCGTGGTGCCATCTTATTTATTCTTATAAAGAAACTCGGAACAACTAAAGGCATATTAATTTCTGCCATTGCTTTCGGAATTTATCATTGGTTCTCATTTGGAATATTTGGTAATATTATCCCCATGTTTTTTGTTTTTATTGGAACTGGGTTAATGGGTTATGTTTGGGCTTTAGCTTTTTCAAAAACCGAATCGATGGCTATGCCGATTGGGCTTCATTTAGGATGGAATTTTACCTTCAATACTATCTTTTCACATGGACCACTTGGAAACGGAATAATCCTTTTTGAAAGTGAAAAAGTAATCTCTGATTGGTTTTCTTTAATTGGATTATGGCTGGTTCCATTACTCGTGTTAATATTAGTAAAACAGTTTGTTTCTGAAAAGAAAATTGAATTTATCAAATGAAAATAAAAAACTATTCATAGCAAAGTAATATTTTTAGATTAAAATAAAATAAATGAAAAACCAATCCATTAGTGAAAATCTCATATATCAAAGAAAGCTAAAAGGATATACTCAAGAAGATTTATCTGAAAAAACATCAGTTGGTGTACGCACCGTTCAGCGTATAGAAAAAGGAGAAGTGCAGCCACATTTACAAACAGTTAAATTATTGGCTGCTGGACTAGATATAAATATTGATGATCTCATAGTTATTGAAAATCCAAAAGAAGAAACAATTCAAAGAAAATGGATGCTTTTACTCCATGGCTCCCCATTTTTTGGTTTAATTATACCGTTCACAAATATTTTATTTCCATTGTTTATATGGATTCACAAAGCAGAAGACAATAAAATATACGATGAGCACGGTAGAAAAGTAGTTAATTTTCATTTTACAATTTCCTTGTTATTTATAATATCATTATTAGCTTTTTTCCCATTTCCTGGAATTAATTTTTTCGGGACTGCGGAAGTAGTTTTATATGGAATTACTGTAACAATTATCAATATATTTTCTGCTTTGGGTTCGGGCACTATTAAGTACCCATTATCGCTTCCCTTTTTAAAATCAAAATTGAAATAAATTTTAGGTTAAGATTGATCGAAAATCAAAATTCATTCCAACCCTTTAATTACATTTGTTGCCAAAATGCATCAAAATGATTAAGCCTAAATTGTTTTTTAGTCTATTAATAATTATTTTTATTATTAGTTCTTGTGCTTCAAAAAAGCAGTTAGATACCATCAAACCTGAGCCAGAAACAGCTTTTACACCTTTAGTTTATGAGCTTGATCCCTCGTTTATAAATGTGCCGGTGAGTATCAAGTTATCAGACATTGAAAATCAAACAAACGCCATATTGAATGGGTTGATTTATGAAAACAAAGGCATTGAAGACGATAACATTGAAATAAAAGTATGGAAACAAGCTCCCATAACGATTCGGCAAGATAGAGCGTCAAATAATCAACGCATTAAAACCATATTACCTTTAAAAGCGGTGATTAAATATAGAATTGGCACACAAACAATGGGTGTTAATCTTTATAAAACCAGCGAATTTAATTTAAATGGCGTGGTTACACTTTCTAGCGACATTGGTTTATCTAACTGGAAATTAAAATCGAAAACATCCATAACCGACTTACAGTGGAAAGAAAGTCCGTCCATGGTTGTTTACGGAAAAAATGTACCCGTAACTTATTTGATCAATCCTGTCATAAAATTGTTTAGAGCCAACATTGAAAAAAGTATTGACGAAGCTATTCAAGCGTCTATGGATTTCAAGCCAAACGTTTTAAACGCCATTGAAAAATTAACTGTGCCGTTCAAAATGAATGAGGCGTATGAAAGTTGGCTTAGATTGGTACCGATTGAAATTTACAGTACCGATGCCCAACTTAAAAATGATAATGTGTTGCTTCAAATGGGCATGAAATGCCAGATGGAAACCGTTATTGGTCATCAGCCGGAATCAAAATTCGATGCTAAAAACATTCTTTTGAAACCGGTTACCGACATGCCAAACCATGTCACTTCAAACATTATTGCTATATCAACATACCAAGATGCTTCCAAAATCATGACCAAAAATTTTTCGGGTCAAGAGTTTAGTTCGGGCTCGAAAAAAGTAACGGTTAAAAAAGTGGATATTTGGCATAAAGACAACAATTTAGTCATAGCTCTCGATTTAGAAGGTTCCGTAAATGGGACGATATATCTATCTGGCATGCCACAGTATGATGCCGTTAATAAAGAAATATATTTTTACAAATTAGACTATGTTTTAGATACTAAAAACAAATTGTTGCGAACCGCGAATTGGTTGGCAAAAGGACTGATACTTAAAAGAATTCAAGAATATTGTAAATACTCCATTCAATCTAATTTAGATGAAGGGAAGCAAACCATGTTAGGGTACCTTAATAATTATTCCCCAGTTCCTGGTGTTTTTGTGAATGGCACGATGAAAGATATCGAGTTTGAAAAAATACAATTAACCAATACAGCGATATTGGCGTTTTTAAAAGTGAAAGGCAATATCAGCGTTACCGTTGATGGGTTGAAGTAATTTCAATTTTTAAAAATAATGGATGATTGATTTTTGTCGACTTTCATGTCAACCATCCTTCCCAAAATCAAGGCTCGATTATCCTTTTCATGGCCAGCGGGCATATTAAAGGCAATCGGGAAGTTGTATTCAGCTAAAGCATCCAAAATAAGTTGTTGCACTGGGCTTCCCCAAAGCGTGGTGTTTTTACGTATTTTAGAAACATCCCCCACAATCACACCTTTACAATTGGTAAAATAACCGGCACGTTTTAAACTTTGCAACATACGGTCGATACTGTATTCATACTCGCCAATTTCTTCAATAAACAAGATTTTTCCAGAGGTATCAATACTGGTGTTTGAACCCAACATACTGTATAAAATGGATAAATTGCCACCAACAATGGGTGCACTCACGTTTCCTGTTTTATTAAATTTAGAGCCTTGAAGGGTGTATGCTAAAGGACTTCCAAAAAGTGCCGTTTTAAAGGTCGAAATAGTTTCTTTAATACTTTCAGCATCATCTTGCAAACTGGTGCACATCATGGCGTGTAGACTTTCAAAACCTAAATTATGAACTTGGTTGTGCAAGGCGGTAATATCACTATAGCCAATAATCCATTTGGGCTTATTTTTAAACTTGGTATAATCTAATTTATCAAGAATTCTAACGGCACCATAACCACCACGCGCACACCAAATCGCTTTAATTTTAGGGTCGTCCAATGCCATTTGAAAATCTTCCGCACGTTCGGTATCGGTCCCTGCAAAATGATTATTTTGGTTAAATACGTGTTTTCCAACGATGACATATAGTCCCCAACTTTTTAAAAGTGTTTTGGCTTGTTCAATCTCGGCACTTCTGTTTTTTAAAATGCCCGATGGCGCCACAATGGCAACGGTATCGCCAGCTTTCAAGTAGGGTGGTTGTTTCAAGATTTTTGTTTGTTTTGATGAATTATCTTGTACTGATGCATAGGTTTTTCCGAAGAAAAAAACAACACAGCATAATCCAATAATTAATAGGTTTTTCGACATCATGTAAATGTACATTTTTTTTCTAAATCGGTTTCAAAATGTGTACTTTTATGCCTTCAAAATAACTCGTCATTACGAGCGAAGCGCGGGAATCTTTTTAATTTAGTTACTATTTATAAGATTGCCTCAGTACCTCCTTCGCAATGACGTTACTATATAATTTTTAGATTAATGAACAAACCAAAACGATATACCATTACCTCTGCATTGCCTTATACAAACGGCCCAATCCATATTGGACATTTGGCGGGCGTGTATGTTCCAGCCGATATTTATGCGCGTTTTTTACGCTTAACAGGAAATGATGTGGTTTTTATTGGAGGCAGTGATGAACATGGCGTGCCCATTACCATTAAAGCAAAAAATGAAGGTGTGTCTCCACAAGATGTGGTGGATAAATACCATGCCATTATTAAAAAATCGTTTGAGGAGTTTGGAATTTCTTTTGATAATTACTCACGGACTTCGGCTAAAATCCATCATGAAACAGCATCAGAATTCTTTAAAACCTTATATGACAAAGGAGCGTTTATTGAAGAAACATCCGAGCAACTCTATGATGAACAAGCCAATCAGTTTTTGGCCGACCGATTTGTAACAGGAACGTGCCCGAAATGTGGCAATGAAGAAGCTTATGGTGATCAATGCGAAAAATGTGGAACAAGTTTAAATGCAACGGATTTAATAAATCCGAAATCTGCCCTAACAGGTAATGTGCCAACCCTAAAGGAAACCAAACATTGGTATTTGCCATTAGATAGCTATGAAGATTTCTTAAAGGAATGGATTTTAGAAGGACATAAAAAAGATTGGAAACCGAATGTGTACGGACAAGTGAAATCATGGATTGATGATGGTTTGCGTCCTCGTGCCGTCACCCGCGATTTAGATTGGGGCATCCCAGTGCCAGTGAAGGGTGGCGAAGGCAAAGTGTTGTACGTGTGGTTTGATGCGCCTATTGGTTATATATCGTCAACCAAAGAATGGGCAGCCAGGGTTGGTAAAGATTGGGAACCCTATTGGAAAAGTGACGACACTAAATTGGTGCATTTTATAGGAAAGGATAATATTGTGTTTCATTGCATTATTTTCCCAGCCATGTTAAAAGCGGAAGGCAGTTATATTTTACCGAATAATGTGCCAGCAAATGAATTTTTGAATTTGGAAGGTAACAAATTATCCACCTCAAAAAATTGGGCGGTTTGGTTACCAGATTATTTATTGGAATTCCCAAATCAGCAAGACGTATTACGTTATGCGTTAACGGCAAATGCACCAGAAACCAAGGATAACGATTTTACTTGGAAAGATTTTCAAGCGAGAAATAACAATGAATTGGTAGCCATTTTTGGAAATTTCATCAACCGTGTGGTGGTGCTCACTAATAAATATTATGAAGGTTTGGTGCCTGTTCCGAATGAGTTATCGCCAGTTGATGAAGAAACATTGGCAGCTGTAAAAGCGTATCCTGATGTTATTGCCAGTTCTATTGAGCGGTATCGTTTTAGGGAAGCACAGCAAGAGTTGATGAATTTAGCGCGACTTGGAAATAAATATCTAGCTGATGAAGAACCTTGGAAAGTGATAAAAGTTGATGAAGCACGTACAAAAACAATCATGTACGTGGCGTTACAAATCGCTTCAGCATTGGCAACTTTAAGCGAACCTTTTTTACCGTTTACTTCTAATAAATTGAAAGCAATCCTAAATGTCAGTTCGAGTGATGCGACGCAGGAGCATCGTATCGAGAACTCATGGAACGACATTTCAACAAAAAATATATTGCTTACTTCTGGACATAAAATAGGCGAAGCCGAATTGCTATTCTCTAAAATTGAAGACGACACCATTCAGTTTCAATTGGATAAATTGGAAACCAGTAAAAAGGCAAAAGAAGCGGCAAAAAAAGTTGTAGAACCACAAAAAGAGACGATTACTTTTGAAGATTTCGCCAAATTGGATATTCGTGTCGGGACGATTTTAGAAGCGGAAAAAATGCCAAAAGCCAAAAAATTATTAGTATTGAAAGTCAATACAGGCATTGATGTACGAACCATTGTTTCTGGTATCGCTGAAAGTTTTACACCCGAAGACGTTGTTGGCAAACGCGTCACCGTTTTAGTGAACTTAGCACCAAGGGAATTACGCGGTGTAGTAAGTCAGGGCATGATTTTAATGACAGAGAATGCAGAAGGCAAATTGGTTTTTGTAAATCCGGATGATGCCAATGTTTCCAATGGATTGCACATCAGTTAACATTCTAAATAGATTTAATCTTATTAAAAATTTTAAAACATAAGTATTTATTGTGTTAAACCAAATTTGAATGACCTAAAGAATTCATTAACTTTACAAAAAAGAGAAAATTATGTTATCAAAAAATATAGAAACATCACTTAATAACCAGATAAAAATAGAAGCGGAGTCGTCACAAATTTATTTGGCCATGGCGTGTTGGGCAGAAGTTAAAGGTTTGGAAGGCGTTGCAGGGTTTATGTTCAAGCAATCACAAGAAGAACGTGACCACATGCTAAAATTGGTGAAATACATAAACGAACGTGGTGGCCATGCGCAAGTATCAGCCCTTGCTGCACCAAACGTGACGTTTAAATCGTTTAAGGAAATGTTTGAGGAACTTTATAAACACGAAATTTTTGTTTCAGAAAGCATCAACGAATTGGTACACATTAGTCTTCAAGAAAAAGATTATTCAACACATAACTTTTTACAATGGTATGTGGCAGAACAAATAGAGGAAGAAGCGGTGGCGCGTACTATTTTAGATAAGATAAATTTAATTGGTGATGATAAAGGAGGTCTCTACTTATTTGATAGGGATATTGTTACCTTAACGGTAAGTTCTGCTTCAACAGTCAATCCTCAATAAATTTAACATTAAATCTTATTTAGATTTAATAAAAATAATTATTTTTGCCCATTCTATAGAAACACTGTGGGTAAAAAGAAGCAAAAAAAAGCAATTAAAACACTTGAAAAGTTCGGAATTAAGCTTCCGAATAAAGTAAAAAGTAGTTGTTGTGAAAAATTTAAAAAATCAGAGGACAAACGTTGTGGAAAATGTCCTTGTTTCGATTTACTTAAAAAAGTAGCTTAATTACGACAACCTAGCAATATTTATAATTTAAAAAGCAGACTTTATTTAAAAAGAGTCTGCTTTTCGTTTTTTATATATTATTCCGACGTAATACACTATCAACAAATTATATAATACAAAGAGCGAATTTTGTAATTGCTAATAGCATCCATTAGATTAGTTTTGTTCGTATAATTAGTAAAATAATCAACTTATGAAAAAACTATTAACAGCATTAAGCATTAGTATTCTTTTAATTGTAGCTTCTTGCGGAACCCCTAAAACGGTAAGAACTTCCAAAAAGGTAATCAAGGGTAATTGGGTATTGAGCTCTATAACTTATAGCCAAGCGGGAACTTACAACACAACCTTACTTAATGATGCTTCCAAAGATTGTTTTGAAGGCAGTAATTGGCAATTCATTCCAAATAATAACTCTGGGATATATACAATTAATAACACCAGTTGTTCTACAGGAGAAAGACATTTTATATTTACCATTCAAGAAGTAGATGCAGCCACCGGGTTATATGATTTTTTACTTAAACCAACAAACGAAAAGCATAAATCGGAAACCAATCAAGGTTTTAGGTTAAAACTTTCAGCGTTATCTGAGACAGCCATGCAATGGCAACAATCGGTTAGTGTAGCCGGTAGTTCACTTACTATAAACATGAATTTTACTAAACAATAATTACATAGATATGAAAACAACCATAAAAAACATAGGAATCACATTTCTTGCAATCGTTTTAACTATAAGTTTAACCAATTGTAAAGCTGTTCAAAACGCAAATAATAAACAAAAAGGCGCCGTTATTGGTGCTACAGGAGGTGCTATTTTAGGAGCTATTATTGGCAATAATGTCGGTAAAGGTGGTAATGGCGAATTAGGAGCTGTTATTGGTGGTGTTGTTGGTGGCGGTGCCGGTATATTAATTGGTAACAAAATGGATAAACAAGCTCAAAAAATTGAAGAAGAAATTCCAGGAGCAGAAGTTGAGCGTGTTGATAATGGTATTGTAGTCACTTTTGATGAAAGCAGTGGTGTATATTTTGATACGGCTAAATACAACATTAACAGTGCTTCACAAACAACTTTAAATAAACTAATAGGTGTGTTTAAAGAATATCCAGATACAAATATTTTAGTAGTTGGGCATACAGATAGTCAAGGGGCAGAAGATTATAATATGACGCTTTCTAAAAATAGAGCCAATGCTGTGACAAATTATTTGTCACAAAACGGGATTTCAAACGGAAGGCTTACCACCAATTGGTTTGGTGAAAGTCAGCCCATGCATGATAATAATACTGCAGAAGGGCGCGCTAAAAACAGACGTGTAAATGTAGCCATATTGCCAAATGAAAAAATGATAGAAGAGGCTAAATCGCAAGCGGGAAATTAAAAAACAATATTATATTTGTATAAATCTCGTTTTCAATGTTATTTTGAAAACGAGATTTTTTTTGTAACAAAACGATATTAAATGACCCAACTACTACATTACATTATTGCCTACACCCAACTTCCTGAAACCTCCATAAAAAATACGGTTGAATTATTAAATGAAGCTTGCACCGTTCCCTTTATAGCGCGTTACAGAAAAGAACGAACAGGCAATTTAGATGAAGTTCAAATTGGGGATATTGTAAAATACAAAGAACAATTTGAAGTTCTTGAAAAACGAAAAACAGCCATTCTGAAATCCATTGAAGAACAAAACGCTTTAACCACAGAATTAAAATTAAAAATCGAAGCTTGTCAGGATTTAACAACGCTGGAAGATTTATACTTACCTTTCAAAAAAAGTAAAAAAACCAAAGCTGAAACCGCGCGCCAAAACGGATTGGAACCTTTGGCTAAAATCATCATGTCTCAAAATGCTCATGATTTAGAATCCATAACATTTAAATATGTAAAAGGTAATATAGCTTCCGAGGAAGATGCTTTAGAAGGGGCTAGACATATTATTGCCGAATGGATTAATGAACGTACCGATATTCGAAATAACATCCGCCATCAATTAGAACGCTTTGCGATGATTTCCACGAAATTGGTTAAATCAAAATCAACTGAAGAAGATGCTCAAAAATTCCGAGATTATTTTGATTGGGAAGAATCGTTAAGTCGCATTCCATCTCACAGATTGCTCGCCATTTTAAGAGCTGAAAGTGAAGGGTATATCAAATTTAAAATTAGCATTGACGACGATAAAGCGATTGCCAAAATTGAAGAACGAATCATTCGTTCGCAAAATGACTGTGCAGAACAAATTCAATTAGCTATTACAGATGCTTACAAACGTTTATTATTGTCATCATTGAGCAATGAATCGTTACAGATTGCCAAAGAAAAAGCGGATGAATCGGCCATTTCAGTATTTGCAAAAAACTTAAAACAATTGTTATTGGGTTCACCCATTGGTGAAAAGCGCGTTTTGGCTATAGATCCTGGATTTAGAACCGGCTGCAAACTAGTGTGCTTGGATGCTCAAGGGAATTTGTTATATAATGAAACCATTTATCCGCATCCACCAAAAAGTGATGCTATTGGTGCGATGAAAAAACTGAGTTCCTTAGCAGATGCCTATAAAATAGAAGCCATTGCCATAGGTAACGGCACGGCATCACGAGAAACCGAGCAATTAGTAAAGCGTGTTCATTTTAAGAATGATATTCAGGTGTTTGTAGTGAGTGAAGCTGGGGCGAGTATTTATTCGGCTTCAAAGATTGCAAGGGATGAATTTCCTAACTATGATGTCACGGTAAGAGGCAGTGTTTCCATTGGAAGAAGGCTTCAAGACCCGTTGGCGGAATTGGTTAAAATCGATGCTAAATCAATTGGTGTAGGACAATATCAGCATGATGTCGATCAAACCAAACTCAAAAAAGAGTTGGATGTGGTTGTAGAAAGTTGTGTGAATGCGGTTGGTGTGAATATAAATACAGCAAGTAGTAGTTTGTTGAGTTACGTTTCTGGGATTGGTCCGAAATTAGCAGAAACCATCGTAAGTTATCGTGCGGATAATGGCGCATTTGCTTCCAGAAATGATATTAAAAAGGTGCCGAGGTTGGGCGACAAAGTTTTCGAACAAGGTGCAGGGTTTTTACGAATTAAAAATGCTAAAAATCCGTTAGATGATTCTGCAGTGCATCCCGAAAGTTATGCGATTGTTGAAAAAATGGCAAAGGATTTAAGAAAAACTGTGCAAGACCTTATTGGGAATACAATGGTTTTAAAACAAATTCCGTTAGAAAAATACATTACTAAATCTGTGGGATTGCCAACACTTCAAGACATTATAAAAGAATTGGAAAAACCAGGATTGGACATTCGGGAGCAAGCCAAAGTATTTACTTTCAATCAAAATATTAGAACCATAAACGATGTGCAAGAAGGGCAATTGTTGCCAGGTATTGTAAACAATGTTACCAATTTTGGAGCTTTTGTTGATATTGGTATTAAAGAAAGCGGCTTGATACACGTGTCTAATTTATCAGATTCTTTTGTGTCTGATGTTAACGCCCATGTGAGTTTGCATCAACAAGTGATTGTTAAAGTTTTAGAGGTTGATATTCCGCGAAAGCGTATTCAACTAAAATTGCATAATTAAAATAAAAATAGCCACAAATACACGAATAAAAAAAACAGTGTATTTGTGGCTTCGATAAAAAACAACATTAAGAAGCCATTTTAACAATTTGTGGTTCAACGATGGCTTTTTTAATAAGAGCTTGCCAATTTTCAATACGTTGTAATTCAAAATCTTCGCTTAAATCATCATCAATATTAAAAAAGGGAATGATGAAATTTGGTTTTCCGGGCGATTTAAAAACTAACTCTAAATCTAGATTTTTTATTGATATAGCCTTGTTCCCACTATTTTTATAATTCCCTACTACATGACATTGTTTTACTTCAATTAAAGAAATATTAGCAATAAAAGGGATGTCTTGTTTAAAATGGATATAAGTGAGTATTTTGTTATCGTTACTGATGCCAATGAAGTTTTTACGCCATATTTCTTTTGTACTATAAATGATTCCGTTGTCTTTTATTAATATATTGGATTGTTTTTTTACACTGATTGTGCCTTTTGCACCATTATAAATAAATATTATAAATGGCACGAATACGCTTAATATTAAAAGCGTAGAAATAACTACTAATGAGGTTTTCATCTTGTATGTTTTTAAATTAATTTTTTTGAAATAGATAAAGTCACCATTAAACAATTTAATGATGAGTATTTTATAAATACAATAAAACTAATTCGCTACAAGAAGGAATGGAAGGGGTAAATAATGGTTCTTGTGGTTAAGTTTATATCTAAGAGATTAGATGTCTTTAGATAATTAGAACTTTCATCAAAAAACACATTTTTTAAACACGTAAACGTGTAAATAAAATTAGTGTTTGTGAGTTTTTGTTTGTCAAAACTTAATAATTCATGAAAAGAATTATCAGCTGAAATGGCAAACGTGTTGTATAAACCATCAATTTTAATTTCGTGTGTATGCGAAACCTTATTAAATGCAATAGCACCTTCTGACTTAAACAGAAATAAAGAGAAGAAACTTATCGTAACCGTTAAAAGAAAACAGTTAAATCTTAGCATTTGAAGTTTATTAGAATACACAAATGTATAAATAAAGCGTGTTAATAAATTAATATTTTTTTAGCTTTATTTTAAAACACTTAATTCTACTATATGGCACAAAAAAAATGCGGACCATTGGGCTCGCATTTTTTGTTTTCAATATAATTTATATTATTTATTCATGTTTTTTATTTCGTTCATGAATGTGTCCAAATCAGCTTTTTGACTTACCAATGTCATGGCTTTGTCAATAATGTATTTTACGTTTACAGCATGAAACCCTAAACCTACGCCAATTTTATTTAAAAGTTTGTGTTCTGGGTCACCATGAATTTGATCTACATGCACCATTCTTACCAAATCATATAAACGCTCTAAACGTCTGTCATATTCAAATGGCGGATTAATAGGGTGCGATTTATAATCTTCTAAAATAAGTTTATAATCATCCTCGCTAATATCTAAATTGCGGGCTAATCGGTCCAAAAACGCTTTTTCATCATCAGAAATAAAACCATTATCCATAGCTACTCTCACTATGGCAGCAAAATGGTCTTCGTTGCGCTTTTTAAATCCACTATCAAATAAATCAGAAAACGACATATATTTTGTTTTTAAAGTGGTGCAAACCTACATATTTTTTTCATTTTTTTAGCATAAAACAAAGCGAAAAAAAAACATATATCCATGTTAATTATTAGATGCGAATATATGTAAACCTTATATTTGCAATCTTAAAAAACCATAATTACGTGAGTAAAACCAATCTCTCGCAAACTTATTCACAGATTTTACAAGTACAAAATCTGCAAAAAGCTATTTCCGAAAATCAAAGTAGAACATATCTTAAAGGACTTGTTGGTTCTTCATTTTCCTTTGTTTTGTCAAGTGTTTTTAAGGATTCTGATAAGCCTTTTTTACTGGTATTTAATGATAAGGAAGAAGCGGCTTTTTATTTAAACGACCTAGAGCAACTTGTAAATAATAAAGATGTGTTGTTTTATCCGGGGAGTTATAGAAGGCCTTACCAAATAGAAGAAACGGATAATGCTAATGTGTTGCTGAGGGCAGAGGTTTTAAACCGCATTAATTCCCAAAAAAAACCAGCGATTATTGTCACGTATCCCGATGCGCTTTTTGAAAAAGTTGTCACAAGAAAGGAGTTGGAGCGCAATACCTTAAAGATTAGTTTTGGCGATAATTTATCTATTGATTTTGTTAATGAGGTCTTGTTTGAATACCAATTCAAACGGGTTGATTTTGTAACCGAACCAGGCGAATTTTCAGTGAGAGGTGGTATTGTAGATGTGTTTTCATTTTCAAATGATGAGCCATACCGAATCGAGTTTTTTGGAGATGAGGTGGATAGTATCAGAACTTTTGATGTGGAAACCCAATTATCCATCGAGCAGATAAAAAAAATCAATATCATTCCCAATGTTGAGAATAAATTTTTAAATGAAGAACGCGCCAGTTTCCTAAAATACATTGCTTCAAAAACAGTGCTTTGTTTTAAAAATATGGATTTGTTTTTTTCTAGAATCGATGATTTTTATGCAAAGGCAGAAGAAGCATTTAAAACGCTTTCAACAGAAATTAAACATGCCAAACCAGAAGAGTTGTTTTGTGATTCAGCATTGCTGAAAAGGCAACTTTTGGATTTTTCAATTATTGAGTTTGGTAGTTCCTCTGTTTTTAATAACGTCATTGCGAGTGCAGCGAAGCAATCTGTTTCAATTGGTGAGATGGCTTCGTTGGAAACTCCTCGCCATGACGAAATCGAATTTAAAACATCCCCACAACCCTCCTTCAACAAGCAATTCAATTTGTTAATTGAAGATTTAAATACCAATTACGATAAAGGCTTTACCAATTATATTGCCTGTGTGAGCGAGCAACAAGCCAAACGGTTTCATGATATTTTTGACGATTCACATTTAGAAGTGAAACCTTATAAAACCATCACATTATCATTGCATCAAGGTTTTGTAGATCATGATAATAAAATAGTTTGCTACACCGATCATCAAATTTTTGAACGTTACCATAAGTTCCATGTCAAAAATGGTTATGCCAAAAAGCAATCCATCACTTTAAAAGAACTCACCAATTTAGATATAGGTGATTATGTAACCCACATAGATCATGGTATTGGTCGTTTTGGTGGTTTACAAAAAATAGATGTGGAAGGAAAGCAACAAGAAGCCATAAAATTGATTTATGGCGAACGTGATGTGCTGTATTTAAGCATTCACTCACTTCATAAAATCACCAAGTTTAATGGGAAGGATGGCAAGCCTCCAAAAATTTACAAACTGGGGAGTAATGCTTGGAAAGTCCTTAAAGAAAAAACAAAATCAAGGGTCAAACACATTGCGTTTAACCTGATTCAATTATACGCCAAGCGGAAAACCGAAAAGGGCTACCAATACAACCCAGATAGTTATATGCAGTTGGAGTTGGAATCGTCTTTTATATATGAAGATACGCCCGATCAAATAACAGCAACGGCCGATATTAAAGCCGATATGGAAAGCGGACGCCCGATGGACCGATTGGTGTGTGGTGATGTGGGTTTTGGGAAAACCGAAGTCGCCATTCGTGCCGCCTTTAAAGCTGTTGATAATGGTAAGCAAGTTGCCGTGTTGGTGCCAACAACCATTTTGGCATACCAACATTCCAGAACGTTTTCTGAGCGTTTAAAGGATTTCCCGGTTACGGTAGATTATCTTAACCGATTCAGAACAACCAAAGAAAGACGCGATACTTTAGAAAAGTTAGAAAATGGTAAAGTTGATATCATTATTGGTACGCACCAGTTGGTTAATAAAGACGTGAAATTTAAAGATTTAGGACTTTTAATTGTTGATGAAGAACAAAAGTTTGGAGTCGCTGTTAAAGAAAAACTAAAAACGTTGAAAGAAAATGTTGATGTGTTAACTTTAACGGCTACCCCAATACCAAGAACGCTTCAATTCAGTTTAATGGCTGCGAGGGATTTATCGGTTATTACAACGCCGCCGCCAAACCGTTACCCCATTGAAAGTCATGTGATTCGGTTTAATGAAGAAACCATACGTGATGCCGTGAGTTATGAGATTCAGCGTGGCGGACAAATATTTTTTATTCATAATCGCCTAGAAAATATTAAAGAGGTCGCTGGCATGATTCAGCGTTTGGTACCTGATGCTAAAATAGGCATTGGTCACGGACAAATGGATGGTAAAAAGCTGGAACAATTGATGTTAGCTTTTATGGATGGCGCATTTGATGTTTTGGTAAGCACCACGATTGTTGAAAGCGGATTGGATGTGCCAAATGCCAACACTATTTTTATTAATAATGCCAACAATTTTGGATTGAGTGATTTGCACCAAATGCGAGGCAGGGTAGGCAGAAGTAATAAAAAGGCGTTTTGTTATTTTATTACGCCTGAATATTCTGCTATGACGGATGATGCTAGAAAACGTATCACTGCTTTGGAACAGTTTACGGAATTGGGAAGCGGATTTAATATCGCTATGAAAGATTTGGAAATTAGAGGAGCAGGGGATTTATTAGGAGGTGAGCAAAGCGGATTTATTAATGAAATTGGTTTTGAAACCTACCAAAAAATATTGAACGAAGCCATTGATGAATTGAAGGAAAATGAGTTTAAGGATTTGTATGATGAGGATATTGACCATAAAGTTTATGTAAAGGAAGTAACCATTGATTCTGATTTTGAGTTGTTATTTCCAGATAATTATGTCAATAATATTGCTGAACGCTTGAATTTATACACCCAATTAAACGATTTAAAAACCGAAGATGAGTTGCAAAAATTCGAAAGCCAAATCATAGACCGTTTTGGGGAATTGCCAAAACAGGTTCAAGATTTATTGAATAGCGTCCGCATCAAATGGATTGCTACCAAAGCTGGTTTTGAAAAAGTCATTATGAAACAAGGGAAGTTTATTGGGTATTTTATAAACGACCAACAAAGCAGTTTTTACCAAAGTCATAATTTCACAAAAGTGTTGCAATATGTTCAAGCAAATCCCAGAATCTGTCAGATGAAGGAAAAGCAAACCCGTAATGGTTTAAGATTGTTGTTAACCTTTGAAAATATAAAAACAGTAAAACAAGCGTTAACGGTTTTAGAACCTATTGTGGCCTAGTTATTGAATCAATTTTTTAAAAAATAATTATAAATGAAACGTCTCATTTTTTTAATTGCCATCATTCCGAATATCTTTTTTGGCCAGCATACCATCAAAGGTACTTTTACTCCAGCAGCAGATTTCAAAGCAGTATTATTGTATAAAATAACGCCTTCAAAATTGGAATATATTGAAAATGCCATGCTGAAAGAAGATGGTAGTTTCGAGTTGAAATTAGATTCAACAGCAACTAAAGGCATGTATAAATTGATTTATGCATTACCTGAAGACGAGCATTTTATTGATATTATCTACAATGGAAATGAGGATATTGAATTTACATTTAATCTGAATGACAATGTGGTTTATAAATCATCTAAAGAAAATAAGCTCATGGCTTCTTACATGCACAGTATGGCCATGATACAACAAAGCATAAATAATTTTTTCGCTCAAAAAAGTGAAGATTATAAAGCCTTGGAATCCATTTTTAAAACCCAACGAGAGACACAAACTAATTTTGAAGGGGCAGCTTTAGGAACTATCGCATTAAATTTCATAGAGGCAAATAGATTCTACATTCCTGAAAAGCAAGAAGATGTTAAAACCTATATGAATAATTTGGAAGCCCATTTTTTTGATTATGTGGATTTTAATAATGAAGTATTACAAAGTTCCAATTTTTTAAGAGAACGCATGTTTAATTACATATTTAGATTATCTCAGGAAGGTTTGGACAAGGTTTCAAATTATAAGAAGAACATTGATGTTTTTTACAAAGCCATGAACGAAGCACCTTTAAACATTAAAAGTAATTTGCTTTTAGAATTGTGGGAACGCATGGGTAAAGATGGTTTTGAGGAAGTTGCCAATTATATTGCTGATAGTTATTTAATTGATATTGCAAAACTTCAAAATAATAAAGAGCTTGTCTATAAATTAACAACATTTAGGAATATTTCCATCGGACATAAAGCACCAGATTTTTCATTTGAAATCAAAGAAAATAATAAAAGCATCATTAAAAAATTAAGTGAATTGCAAGGTGCTGAAAACTATGTTATTGTATTTTGGAGCAGCACCTGCGCGCATTGTTTACATGAACTGCCTCAGTTGCATGATTTTGTGAAAAGCCAAGAAAAAGACACATTAAAAGTTATAGCCATAGGATTGGAAGGAGAGGCCAATAATTGGAAAGATACCATTACCAAATTCCCGGATTTTATTAATGTGTTTGGTGAAGGAAAATGGGAGAATGTTATTGGAGATGATTATGGGGTGACTGCTACACCAACTTATTTTATATTGAATAAAGAAAAAGAAATTATAGCCAGACCAGATGATATTGTTGAATTAAAAACGTTTTATCAGAAGGATTAGAAATGATAAAAAGCATTTTCTAAATGCTCTATTTTAAAGCCTTTACCTTCTTTTATAATGGCAATAATATCAAATCGTACTTCAACATCTAAATTGTTAGTAGTTACATATTCATCCACCGCTTTTACCAATCGCTGAATTTGTTTGGGTTTTACAAAATCTTGTGGATTTCCAAAATCGATAGTAGAGCGTGTTTTTACTTCTGTAATAGCTAATATATTGTCTTTTAGAGCTATAATATCAACTTCAGCTTTATCGAAACGGTAGTTACGTTCCAAAATATTGTAACCATTTTTTAATAGAAAATCTACAGCAAGTTCTTCTCCTTGTGTGCCTAATTGGTTGTGTTGCGCCATAATTAAATGTAGTAATTATTTTGCAATTAAAACTTATTAATCAATTTTATAACGCAAACCAAAAAACAATCTTCGACCTTGATTGGGAGCATAAACATAACTTGGGTCGAATGTTAGTGCATATGGGTTTTCACTTGTTGGGATTACCTGTTCGTTAGCATCATCAAACTCCACATTCTTATCAAAAGGGTCGTGAGCCCTAGCGATTATAAATGGATTTCCTTTGTTAGGTGTCCAATTCAAGAGGTTTTTTACACCAGCATAGAATTCAAAATTACTTAATCCATTATAAGTAAATTGGATGTTTTGAATACTCCAAGTTGGTGAATAGGCTTGTCGAGGGTCTAAGGCACCAAGCAAAGGCAATCGCATCGGGCCATATATATTTCCTGAGTAATCAACAACTATATTTGTTTTGTGATTTGTATAGCTGATCGCCCAAGTTCCTGAGAATTTTTCAGTTAGAATGGGTCTGGTTTTTATATTATTTTCCGTTTTTGAAACCTCTTGAAATGTACCGCCCACTAAAGCTTTAAAATTGCTATTAAATGTGCTATCAAAATTAAAACTAAACCCTTTGGTGGTTGAAAACCCATCTAAATTATTATAGATAATTTGGTTCGGATTGGTGTCATAATCTGGAATAATGGCATTATTGAAATAGGTGTACCACGCTGAGGCATCAAAAGTGAACATCATCCCATTTTCAAGGTACATTTTTTTCAGATAGTTGAAATTGATATTGTATGATGTTTCTGGACTAAGGGTTTCAGTAATAATAATGTCCCTCGCACCCGTTAAGGCAGCGTGTTCTTCAGTAAATAGGTTTACGACTCTAAACCCCGTTCCTGCATTCACCCTTAAAATATCATCATCGGTTAATTTGTAGCTGTAGGCGATTCGAGGTGTTATAATGGAACCGTGTCTTTTATCATAATCATATCGCATGCCGAGCAATAATTTTTGTTGTTCGCTGAGTTTTATTTCATCTTGAGCAAACAGGGAAGGAATGGTTATAATGTCTGCTGTTTGTGTTGCCGTGGTGTTATCATTGTAAAAATTATATCGAGCGCCCATTCCGAATAACAAATCGTGACGATTTAAGGTTTTATCCCAAATAAACTGGCCAAAACCAATACGTTGTTTTGCAAAATATAAAGTTGTTCCATAAACAGAATTTTGATTATGGTCTGAATACGAAAATTGAAACCGCACTTTTTCTTTTATAGGAAGCTCATAATTGCCAATGACTTCATAGCGGGTTGTATAAATGCTTTCACCATAAATACTATCACCGCCTCTAAAATTTTTGTTCCATTGAAGTTCGCCGCCCCATCTGTCCTCATAAAAGAACCTACCAGCCAACGAGAGTTTATTACCTTTCTTTTGTTTGAATTCCCACTTTTGAAATAATGAGATGCGTTCTTGAAGCGTGACATCAGTAAAATTATCATGATTGTTATCAATGGGATTGTTATAATTAAAATAATTGGCGCCCAGTAAAAGAGAACCATTCTTGCCTATTTTAGCTTTTAATCCAACATCCAAATTGAATTCGCCCCAAGAACTTGTAAAGGTATCGGCAAAAAATAGAGGCGCATTTTCAGGTAGTTTTGTTATGATATTAATCAAACCACCAACGGCTTCACTGCCATAAAGTGATGATGCAGGACCCTTCACAATCTCCACTTGTTCGATAAGTGAATTGGGAATACCGCTTAATCCGTAAACTGTTGATAAACCACTTACTATTGGCATACCGTCGATGAGCACCAGCGTATATGGGCCTTCCAAACCGTTAATATGAATATCGCCTGTATTGCAAACATTACAGTTTATTTGAGGACGCACACCATTAACATTTTGCATGGCTTCAAAAATACTTGGCGTCGGATTTTTTTTAAAGAAAGTTCCGCTATAAACTTCAACGGGAATGGGTGTTTCCAATCGGCTAACGGCTTTCATGGTGCCGGTAATAACAACTTCGCTCAGAGCTTCGGTTTCCTCTAAAATGAAGTTTAAAACAAGGTTTTTATCAGTGATATCAATATTTTTTTTTACTGTTTTGTAACCTGTGAATGATGCGTAGATGGTGTAATTTCCGGGATTTATGCTATTGATTACGTATTTGCCATCTTCATTTGTTGCGCTTCCCAAAGTGGTGTTTGCCATATAAATATTAACGTAAGGCAATGATTGTCCGTTAGACATAACCGTGCCTTCAACAGTAAATGTGCTTTGCGAATAAAGAATAAACACATTAAAGAATAATAGTCCAAAAATACACTTCATTTCTAAATAATAATTTTTGCAAATATAAATATATTTTTAGACAAGACTAAAAATATATTTATATAAAAGTAAATATATTTTATATCTTTGTTTTTTAAAGCGGAAACATGGTAACATTATCTGAAGAAAACTATTTAAAAGCGATATACCATTTAGGCAAGCAAGGCAGTGTTGCCGTTAGCACGAATGCGATTGCCGAACAAATGGAAACTAAAGCGTCTTCGGTTACCGATATGATTAAAAAATTAGCCGATAAAAACCTAGCCAATTATGTTAAATATCAAGGGGTTAGTTTAACAAAAGTAGGCCGTTTAGCCGCCGCATCGGTTGTTAGAAAACACCGACTCTGGGAAGTTTTATTGGTTGAAAAACTCAACTTTTCTTGGGATGAAGTTCATGAAGTTGCAGAGCAGCTAGAACATATAAAATCTGAAAAACTGATTAACGAATTGGACGCTTTTTTAAATTACCCAGAGGAAGATCCGCATGGCGATCCAATTCCCGATAAAGACGGTAATATTAAAAAAGTTGAAAAGATATTATTATCACAAGTAGATGAAAATCAATCTTGTATTTGTGTTGGCGTTAAAGATTCTTCTACAGATTTTTTAAAATATTTAGATAAACATCAAATCTCATTGGGAACTTCTATAAAAATTATTTCTAAAGAAAAGTTTGATGAATCCATGACCATTGATGTTAATAACGCACTTATCAATATTTCAAAAATAGTTTCCAACAATATTTATGTAAAAAAAGCACTCTAGTATGGATAGCATTATTACTTATTTTGAGAGTATAGACCCTATTTTAGGAGCCTTGTACGCATCATTGTTCACTTGGATTGTAACCGCTTTAGGAGCGTCGCTGGTTTTTTTAATAAAAGGCGTAAACAGAGCCTTTTTTGATGGGATGCTTGGTTTTACAGGAGGCGTGATGGTGGCGGCTAGTTTTTGGAGTTTATTGGCTCCAGGTATTGAAATGAGTCCAGGGGAAGGCTTTGTAAAAGTCATTCCAGCGGCAACAGGTTTTGCTATGGGAGCCTTTTTTATTTTCGCATTGGATAAAGTATTACCCCATTTACACATAAATTTTAAGGAAACCGAAACTGAAGGTGTTAAAAGTCCGTGGCACAGAACCACCTTGCTTGTTCTGGCAATTGCGCTCCACAACATTCCAGAAGGTTTGGCAGTTGGTGTTTTATTTGGCGGTGTGGCTGCGGGCATTCCAGAAGCAACAATTGGCGGTGCCGTTGCTTTGGCTATTGGTATTGGTATTCAAAATTTACCGGAAGGATTGGCGGTTTCCATGCCGTTACGTCGCCAAGGAGTCAGTAAATTTAAAAGTTTTTGGTACGGACAAATGTCGGCCATTGTTGAACCCATAGCAGCCGTTGTGGGTGCTGTTGCGGTTACTTTTTTCATCCCCATTTTGCCTTATGCTTTGGCTTTTGCAGCTGGAGCCATGATTTTTGTGGTTGTTGAAGAAGTGATTCCTGAAACGCAACGTGATAAATATACCGATATTGCCACACTTGGTTTTATTGGCGGATTCATTATTATGATGACTTTGGATGTGGCTTTGGGTTGATTAAGTTTGGCGATCAAGAAACCTATAATTTTGTATAGAGATTTTTTCAGAAATCAGATATTGTAAAAATTTACATTTATAAACGGATATTTTTTATATTTATCCAATGGCAAAACAATGTTTGGAATGTGGTGATACAATTGTAGGCAGAATTGATAAAAAATTCTGTAGTGATGGCTGTAGAAATGCCTATAATAACAATGTAAATAAGGATAATAAAAACCTTATACGTAACACAAATAACTGGTTGAGAAAAAACCATCGGATTTTGGAAGAGGTTAATCCCGATAAAAAAACAACTATTTCTAGAGCTAAACTTATTGAAAAGGGTTTCGATTTTAATTACTTCACAAGTATTTATACCACAAAAGCAGGAACAGTGTACTACTTTGTGTATGACCAAGGATATTTACCCATTGAGGGGGATTATTTTGCGTTAGTAAAACGGGAAAACTAATTATTTCCAGTCATGACCTTTTAAAGCCAAAGCAGCTTTAAGAATATCTTTTTGACTTATTTGTCCAATTAATTTACCATTTTCGACAATGGGAAACCTACGTCGCTTTGCCTCAAGAAATTTGTTGGCAGCATCAAAAATATTCATATTCCCATCAATGGTTTCAACATTTTTAGCCATGCATTTTTCAACAGTGCTATGTGTCATGGGTAAATTATGATATCTGCTGTCGCTAAGTTGTTTTATACAATCACCTTCAGATATAATACCAATTAATTCGTTTTTACTGTTTACTACGGGACCGCCAGAGATACGGTGTCTTATTAATGAATCTATAACGGTTTCAATCTTATCATCAGATTTAAAAGTAACCAATTTTGTGCTCATATAATCACTTACCTTTAAGGGCATACTTGTGGTGATCTTATTTTGATTTTTTCGTGAGGCTAAAAAACTTTTAATTCCCATAATATTAAATTTTAAGATTACTAAATGTAATTAATTTTTTTCATTTATCCTATAATCATATTTTAATAACTATAAAGCTTATATATTCTTATATAATTAACAAGATTTTTTATAATACACTAAATACTGAATCTTTCGTGTCATTACTTAGGAAAATATTTTTAGCATAATTTTTGAAATAATTAAGTAAGTTTTAATATAATCAATGTTAAAATTTTATAGATTTAACCCGTAAAATAAATTAAACACATAAAAATGAAACAATTATTACTATTGGTTTTATTAATTGCAGGAATTCAATTAAGTGCACAGAGCAATTCTGAATTAATAAAATATTTTGAAGCTTATAATAAGCAAATGAGGGCGCAAGGTGATATTCAAGGTATAATAAATGGCCTCACCCATTTAAATGTATTGTCTCCGTCTGTAGCAAGAACAGATACCTTGGCTTATATATATATGACTGAAGGCAAATATTTACAGGCTTTAAATACTATTGGTATTGATAAAAAAGCGGATGATTCAGATATTGCTGTTCAGGTTAAAGCAATATCATTAAAATCTGTTAATGAACCAGATTTAGCCCTCATACAATTTGAAGAGCTTTTTAAACGTGACCCAAGTCCATCTGTTGCTTACGAATTGGCTGAGCTTACATTACAGTTAAATAAACTCGCGGATGCAGAAAAGCATATTAATTACGGATTGGCAAATTCTAAAGACGATATGAAACACACTTATTATGAGCAACAATCGCCTTATCAAGTGGCATTAAAAAGTGGTTTTATGTATTTAAATGCTTTGTTGGTTTATAATAAAGATAAAAAAGCGAACATTGATGCTGCTGTTGATGTTTTGGACGCAGCTTTAAAAGCATCACCTAATTTTAACTTGACCCAGTTAACCAAAAGCGAGTTATTAAGACAGAAACAAATGTTGCAGTCACAGCCAACGCAAGGTAATTAATAAAAACACATCATATAAAAAGGGCTTTTTCAGTAATTGAAAAAGCCCTTTTTATATTTAATATATTTAACTATAGTGGCCTTTCAATATTTTGAGAATCACTTTCCATTTTCCAATTTAGCTGAAAACTTAAGTTTGAAAATGACACAAAAAGTTCTTTTAAAGCATTTAATAATTCTTGCTTTTTAGTAGTAGAAAGATTTGATAAACTTTCTGTTTTATAGAGTTTGGTTTCAACTACTTTAATTCTAGCTAGAATGGCAGGTGTGTTTATAGTATCTGGAATGGTTTCTCTGATATCACTAAATAAGGTTCTTAAGTTTTTTTTGGCATCCGTTTTAAAATAAGATAAATCACCTTTTTTTGTGTTTTCAATAATACTTTCTAATTGATTGAATTCTTGCCAAGATTCAATAATAGGCTCTACTCTATCATCTATGCCAAAATCCAAATAATTTAATTTAGAAACATCTTTTTCAGTAATAATTTGGCTCTTTTTGGCGGCGTCATCACTATTTTCGGTACTAGCTGGGGTTGTTTTTTTACAAGACAAGCACATCAATAATATACATGCAATTAAAAACTTTATGGTCATTTTATATTTTTTAAAAACCTATGGCGCAAATATATGGCAATAGTTTATTTTTTATATCATTTCAAATAATTGTATATATTTGAATCCATCCCTTAAATCTAATTAAAAATGCTTGAAAATAGCTGGTTTAACATACAATATGGTATCAATCATGTTCTTGATATTAACGGCTACGACCATATTTTATTTTTAATTGTTCTGGCCATTCCTTATATTTTTAAAGATTGGAAACGGGTATTCTTATTAGTTTCCATGTTTACCTTAGGGCATACGCTATCACTTGTTTTGGCAGTTTATAATTTGGTTAATTTAGAAGCATCATTGGTTGAATTTCTCATTCCAATAACGATTTTGATAGCCGCTTTATTTAATTTGTTTACGGCTGGAAAAGGACCACAAAAAGGTAAGGTTGGTATTTTATTTTTATCTGCTTTATTTTTTGGATTGATTCATGGGTTAGGATTTGCTAGGGAATTTAAAATGTTTTTGACCGATGCCGATAATAAATTGATTTTACTCATAGAATTCGCTTTAGGCATAGAACTTGCTCAAGTTATTATTGTGTTTACAGTGTTGTTTTTGGGTTATTTACTGCAAACATTATTTAAACTTTCCAAGCGTGATTGGGTATTGGTTATTTCAGCGGTCGTTGTCGGACTTGTTATTCCAATGATACTTGAAAGTGATTATTTGGCCTAAAAGGAAGTGTATCATAGTAAATTTGGTAAAACTTTAACGAACTTGCATTGTAATTAAAATACCAACCCGTTATATTCGTTATACAATTTTTAATAGATCATATTGAATTTCATTAATGTCTGAAACTAAACAATTAAAATACGATAAAGCCTATTTACGGATAGCACAAGAATGGGGTAAATTATCATATTGTAAACGCAGACAAGTGGGCGCACTCATAGTTAAAGACCGAATGATTATTTCTGATGGATATAATGGCACGCCTTCTGGTTTTGAGAATTTTTGTGAAGATGAAGACGGTTATACCAAATGGTACGTATTACATGCTGAAGCGAATGCTATTTTAAAAGTAGCAGCTTCTACACAATCTTGTAAAGGTGCTACGTTATATATTACTATGTCACCTTGTAAGGAGTGTAGTAAGCTTATTCATCAAGCAGGTATTGTGAAAGTGGTTTATAACCAAGCTTATAAAGATGATTCTGGTTTGCGGTTTTTAGAAAAAGCCGGAATAAAACTTAATTTAATAGAAGATTTAACCCCATAATGCAGTTTCAAAAAAAATATTTGCCCCTTATTTTAGGTGTTGCCATTGCAGCAGGAATCTATGTTGGTGGAAAGTTAAATTTTACGGATTCGTCCGATAGGTTGTTCACCAAGAATAGTAAGAAGGATAAAATCAACAGACTTATTGATTATATTGATTACGATTATGTGGATGATATCAATACAGATAGTATTGTAGATGTTACGGTGAATGGTATTTTAAATAATCTCGATCCACATTCGGTATATATTCCAAAAGAAGATATGGATCGTGTGACAGAAAATATGAAGGGTGATTTTGTTGGCATTGGCATTAGTTTTTATACTTATAAAGATACCATTGTGGTTATCAGACCCATTGAAAATGGTCCAAGTGCGAGAGTAGGTATCAAAGGAGGTGATAGAATTGTTATGGCAAACAATGACTCTTTAACAGGAAAACGATTGTTAGATAAAGAAATTTTAGAGAAACTTAAAGGAGAAATCAATTCCAAAGTGAATCTTAAAATTTATAGAAAAGGCGAAGCAAAGCTTTTAAACTTCACAGTTAAACGCTCAACAATTCCCATAAAAAGTGTGGATGCTGCATATATGCTCACAGATAAATTGGGCTATATAAAAGTGAATAGGTTTGCAGAAACAACCTATCGGGAATTTAAAATGGGCTTAGATAAACTTATCGCTTATGGAGCCACAGAAATCGCACTCGATTTAAGGGATAATCCAGGCGGATTTCTAGGTATTGCTGAACAAATGGTTGATGAATTTTTAGAAGACAATAAACTTATTTTGTTCACTAAAAATAAACGTGGAAATGTTGAAAAAAGTTATGCAACAGATAAAGGCGATTTTGAAAATGGAAAAGTATATGTGCTTATAAATGAAAATTCGGCTTCAGCCAGTGAAATAGTTGCAGGGGCACTTCAAGATAACGATAAAGGGATTATTGTTGGCCGTCGTTCTTATGGTAAGGGACTTGTTCAGCGTGAAATGGATTTAGGCGATGGTAGTGCGGTGCGTTTAACGGTATCACGTTATTACACACCTACGGGGCGTTCCATACAACGACCTTACAAAAAAGGGCATAAAGATTATTACGATGATTATTTTGCTAGGATGGAAAGTGGTGAATTGTTGGATCCTGAAAAGATAAAAGTACACGACTCATTAAAGTTTAGAACACCCAAAGGTAAAATTGTTTATGGCGGCGGTGGCATTATTCCAGATGTATTTGTACCTATTGATAACAGTATGCAAAATGAAACCTTAACCTATTTACAACATCGCGGATATATTGCAAATTTTGCTTTTGAAATTTTAGATAAAGATAGAAGAGCTTACGAAGGCATGCCGAAGGAAGATTTCATTGAGAATTTTGAAGTTACTGATAGTATCGTTCTAAAATTTCAAGACTACTTGAACGTGAGAACGGGTTCTAAAATCACATTTGTAGCCTACAATGAAGAAGTAAAACAATATATTAAAGCTACTTTGGCCGATCAGCTTTATGGCGAAGGTTCTTTTGATGAAATTATCAATCAAAAAGATATTATGGTTGAAGAGGTTATTAAGTTGAGTGAAGGGAAGTAATTTTTCATTCTTAAAAATTTGGATAACATCGGAAGGAATCTTAAAATGATTTCAAGTGTCCTAAATCATCAAAAACTAACGGCGTCCTTTCGCTTTCTCTTCAATACGCTTTGAAATTCTTAATATCAGCATTAAAAAAATAGCGCAAAATCCAGCTAGAATGGTTATTAATGCAGTAATGCTTTCACCTTCAAAAGGCGCATTAAAATCTACTTTTGTGAAGTTAAAAACAATTAATATAAAGGCAAGTAAACTGATGATGATGGTTATGATTTTCATATGTAGATGATATTTTTAAATAATTTCAAACAAAGCTTTAACGTTGTGTGCAAATAGTTTAACTGCAATCGCTAATAAAACAACGCCGAACACTTTCCTTACAATGTTGATGCCATTCTGACCTAAAAAATGTTCAATGGCTTTAGAAGTTTTCAGCACAATAAAAATAACGATAACATTTAATATAATGGCGACAATAATATTTTGTATTTCAAATTCGGCTCTTAAAGACAATAAGGTGGTTAAGGTTCCAGGCCCAGCTATTAAAGGAAACGCTAATGGAAATACAGAAGCAGTATTGGCGGTGTGCTCTTCTTGTTTATAAAGAGTGATGCCCAAAATCATTTCCAAAGCAATAAAAAATAGAATAAAAGAACCAGCAACTGCAAAAGAATTGACATCAATACCAATAAGATTTAAAATACTTTTCCCAAGAAATAAAAAAGCAACCATAATGACTCCAGATATAATGGATGCTTTTCGGCTATTTATATGCCCCACTTTTTTGCGTAAATCTATCACAATGGGAATATTGCCAACAATATCAACAACCGCAAATAAAACCATAAATGCAGTAAATATTTCTCTAAAAACAAGTTGCATAATGCTTCATTTTAAAATTTACGACAAAGGTCGATAATAATTATAAAACATTCAGCTTATAAATTTAAAGTTTATCTATTTTTGTCCATTCATATTAAGGTAATTATGTTCCAATTAGGGAAAACAATCGTTTCAGAAGACATTATAAAAAAGGACTTTGTGTGCAACTTATCGGCATGTAAAGGCGCTTGTTGTGTGGATGGTGATGCGGGCGCCCCTTTAGAAGAAGAAGAAACCAAAATTTTACAGGACATTTATCCTAAAGTGAAACCATTTTTACGTCAGGTAAGCATTGATGCCATTGAAGCCCAAGGCACTTTTATAATATCAGAAGATGGTGATTTTGAAACGCCTTTGCTTGATGGCGCCGATTGCGCTTATGTTATCTATGATGATAAAAACGTGGCGCTTTGTGCTATTGAAGAAGCTTACAATCAAGGAGAAATCTCTTGGAAAAAACCTGTATCTTGTCATTTATATCCTATTAGAGTAACAGATTACACAGAATTTTCGGCAGTAAATTATCATAAATGGGAAATATGCGATGATGCTTGTACGCTAGGAAAGGAACTTCAAATACCCATTTACAAATTTGTAAAACAAGCACTCATCAGAAAATTTGGTGAAGATTGGTATATGGAATTGGAGAAAATTGCCAAAACTTACGCTTAAAATAGTACTTCAAAAACCTATTTTGTCTGGTTACTTTTTCATATTAATTTTAATAGCGTTTGTTAAAATTAAGAACCCTTGTTTTACAGTACCTAAGCAAGTTTTTAAAATTCAAATATTTGATTTTCAGCAAATTAAATTTTTAATAATTCACGTCATTTTTTGATTCACGGCAAGATTTGTTAAAAACTTGTTGACAATGTTTATAACTATACCTTTCATTTTAATACTCTTTTTTGAATCTTTGTTAATCCCAAGTCGGAAACAATTTTCGCTTAAATTTTCATAAATAAATACACAAAGGAATGTCGCAGGCTATTGAACCCATTTTGCAAGAAAACAAAGATCGTTTCGTTATTTTTCCAATTAAACATCATGATATTTGGGAATGGTATAAAAAGCAAGAAGCGAGTATTTGGACCGCTGAAGAAATTGATTTACACCAAGATTTATCAGATTGGAATACTAAATTAACAGATGATGAGCGTTATTTCATAAAACATGTTTTGGCATTTTTTGCCGCGAGTGATGGTATTGTAAATGAAAATCTGGCAGAAAATTTTGTGTCTGAAGTACAGTATACAGAAGCGAAATTCTTTTATGGTTTTCAAATTATGATGGAAAATATCCATTCTGAAGTATATTCATTGCTGATTGATACCTATGTGAAAGATGATAAAGAAAAAGATGAATTGTTCAAAGCCATTGAAGTGTTTCCCGCCATTAAGGAAAAAGCAGATTGGGCTTTAAAATGGATTGATTCTCCGAGTTTTGCTGAGCGTTTAATTGCGTTTGCAGCGGTGGAAGGTATCTTTTTCTCCGGAAGCTTTTGTTCTATTTTCTGGCTTAAAAAAAGAGGATTATTGCCTGGATTAACATTTTCAAACGAATTAATTTCCAGAGATGAAGGTTTGCATTGCGATTTTGCTGTGCACTTACATAACAACCACATAGTAAATAAAGTTCCAAAAGAACGTATTACTGAAATATTAACCAATGCTTTAGATATTGAGCGCATGTTCATTACCGAATCGCTTCCAGTAAGTTTGATAGGTATGAACGCCAAATTAATGACGCAATATTTAGAGTTTGTAACCGATAGATTATTAGGGGAATTTGGTTGTAACAAAGTTTACAATTCTACAAATCCTTTTGATTTTATGGATATGATTTCATTACAAGGTAAAACAAATTTCTTTGAAAAAAGAGTGTCTGAATACCAAAAAGCAGGCGTTCTTAATAAAGAAGAGGACAAGGACAAATTTACCTTTGACGCCGATTTTTAATTGAGTAATAAGTTTTCAAAAGTTCAATTTTTTGAGAATTCAATTAAAATGATATTTCCATTAACAATGGAAAGTTAATTAAGTTTTTATTAAGTGTAAGGTTAAAATCTGAATTTCAGAATTCATTTTTAACCTTATAAAAGTAACCAAAACCAACTAAGTTTTATCTAACTGACCATTAGAGCCCAAACTTGGAATGACCAATTAACCCATTTTCTGAAGGTGTATCAGGAAAACTAAAAAACGTGTAAAGCAATGTATGTATTAAAAAGAGACGGAAGAAAAGAACAAGTGATGTTCGACAAAATTACAGCAAGAGTTAGAAAACTTTGCTACGGATTAAACGAATTGGTTGATCCATTAAAAGTAGCCATGCGAGTTATTGAAGGCTTGTATGATGGTGTAACTACTAGCGAATTAGATAATCTTGCTGCTGAAATTGCGGCAACCATGACTACGGCTCATCCGGATTATGCACGTCTTGCTGCAAGAATTTCAGTTTCTAACTTACATAAAAACACTAAA
>Ga0307414_10000246_pt1 | contig 34059 bp, 36 predicted proteins | sample DK1Ometagenome_FD_203804 | JGI IMG/M metagenome (GOLD analysis project Ga0307414, IMG submission 203804) | Maize rhizosphere microbial communities from greenhouse at UC Davis, California, United States - DK15-O-3 | ecosystem: Host-associated > Plants > Roots > Rhizosphere > Soil | place: USA... | reverse complement strand
TCTTCCCATCCCGAACAGAGAAGTTAAGCCCTGCAGCGCCGATGGTACTGGGGTCACACCCGGGAGAGTAGGCCGCCGCCACATTACCACAGCCCTTTGGTTCATCCCAAAGGGCTTTTTTTATGCCTGTTTTTAACCGCCGGGGGCACGGAGAGTAACGCAGGGGCCGCAGTTGATGGAAGCCTTTTTTTAACCGCAAAGGACGCGGAGAAGACACAAAGTGCGCTGGCAGGGATCAAGCTTCAGTGTTATGGCTGTCCTGCTTCTCCGGAAGCTGGACTGTTCCTGTTTTTAACCAAAGGGCGCAGTTGATCTATATGCAAACTGCTGGAATTTTCTATTTCCCTGTCCCAGCGGGACAGCTGGCCGTTAACGGGGAAATGGTGATGATATTTAGCGTTCCATCGGAACGCGTGGGAGAAACATCATAAGCAAGAAAAAGAATAGGAAAGATAGCTCCAACAGTTGATCTATTTCTTCTGTTTTTAGCCACGGAGCACGCGGAGAAGACGCAGAGTACGTTGGCAGGAGGGAAGGTTCAGTACTGTTGTCCTGCTTCTCCGGAAGCTGGGACTGATATTTTTGTTTATCCACTATGGGTGCTCCCAGATTAAATTGAGAAAAATTTCATCGTAATATATGGAAAGAACTTTTAGACTAGCCACAGAAATTCCCGGGATCAGCATATGTAGCCAAACGGGAATGAATTCTCGACAATCAGGTTGTTTACTGCGACTACCAAATGTGTCTGTACACTGCCTTAGTCAATGCGTTTCCCCACAAGTTTTACTGACAATTTCATTTTCAATTTTTCATTTTTAGATTATTGTTGCAGTTTTGCACAAAGCAAATTTAAATGTCCGTTCTATTTAAAAATCTCTCTTTAGTAAATAGCCAAGGAGTACAGAATTCCCAGGATTATATTTTTAAAGATGGTGAACTATTTCCAGCTTCAGAAAGTAGTCCTACCACAAAAGAGGTCGATGCCTCTGGTTGGTTAGTTTCGCCAGGTTGGGTTGACCTACGTTGTATGATGGGAGAGCCTGGCCTCGAATACAAAGAGACAATTGAAAGCCTCTGCATTTCTCTCGTAAGTAGTGGTTTCTCCGCGGCGGTGGTCATGCCAAATACTGATCCTGTCATTGAATCTAAAGGGGACGTGGATTTTGTGCTCAACCGGGCCAGGAAGTACCTTCCTGAATTACTGATTCAAGGTGCCGTTACAAAGGATACAGTTGGTGAGGATTTTACAGAGATCCTTGACATGCACCATCAGTCAGGCGTTTCCATTTTTGGAGAAGGCGTGAAACCTTTAGCAAACGCCGATAGGTTTATGAAAACGCTTCAATACCTTCAAAAAATTGATGGAGTGCTCTTTGATCATTCCTATGATCCCTTATTGGCATTATTTGGCCATATGCATGAGGCTAATACCTCAACGAGAATGGGCGTAAAAGGCATACCAAACCTTGCAGAGGATGTAGCAGTTCATCGTAACCTTGAAATTCTTAATTATACAGGAGGGAAAGTTCATTTTCAAACGATCAATACAACAAAAAGTGTTGATTTAATTCGTAAAGCAAAATCTGAAGGGTTAAATGTGACAGCGGATGTATCCATATATCAGCTGCTGTTTAGTGATGAGGATTTGTTGAACTTTGATCCAAACCTTAAAGTCCTGCCACCTTTCCGAGGTGGATCTGATCGCGCTGCGTTAATTGAAGGCCTGAAAGACGGTACAATTGATGCATTGGTATCGAATCATCAGCCTCAAGATTTAGATTCTAAGTTTATGGAGTTTGATCTGGCAAACTTTGGGATGGTGGGACTTCAGACATTTTTACCAGCTTTGGTGCGCTTAGAGAAAGAGTTAGGATGGGGACTTTTAATCGAAAAAATTACAGGTGGACCTTCACGCATTATTCCGCATCAACTAACTGACTCCTGGACCATTTTCGATCCTGAATTCAAATGGAAGTACGATGTCAGATCCAATAAATCGCTTTGCTCTAACTCTCCTTGGTTTGGAGACGACCTGACAGGCCAGGTGAAATATGTGATTCAAAAAGGCCAATTGCTGCAAGTAAATGATTAAGTACTTCAGAACCTCCTATAAATTTGGAAGCCTAGGAGGGGCTTTAAGTGTAGTTGCATTTTTTATATTTTCGTATTTAGTACCCGATCCATCTACCTTTAATATGATTTTTGGGTATGTGCTCACACCTGTAGCTGTGTTCCTTAGCATCAAATTTTTTAAAGAGTACGCCAACAACGGCTATTTGTCTTTTGCAGAAGGAATGTCCGTGGGATTTGTTGCCTATATGCTAATTGCAATAATTTCATGTTTAGGAATTTGGACTTTATTGCTTATTTCACCAGATTTATTTGAGCAAATAAATTTGGCGAAGCTAGAAATCTTACTTTCGAGTAAGGAATCTATCATTTCTCAGGTAGGTGAAGAGTCTTACGCTTTCACTCTCAAGAGCATTGAAGGAATGACTCCATCTGATATAGCTTTAAATGACGGGATCTGGAAACTAATAACGGGTCTTTTTTTTACTATCATTATTTCAATTATTTTAAGAAAAAATCCTAACTAATTATTCTTATGGAAGAGCAACAATCTCCTTTTCAGGCAGCCATTAAGCCAGGTTTGACAATAGGCTTGGTCTCCTTAGCAATTACTTTTATTGCCTATTTTATTGATTCATCCTTGTTAGCTTCAGGATGGTTTGGTCTAGTTGCCTTGATCTTGTTCTTTGTATTAATTATTTATTTTGGTAAGCAATATAGAGCTGAGCTTGGAGGATTTATGAGTTTTGGAACAGCTTTTAATTTTAGTTTCATTGCTATGGTCATTTCTGGTGTCATCAACTTATTAGGCCAGATTCTTTTATATCAAGTGATTGATCCATCTTTGGCGGGAGTTCTAGCGGATCAGACATTCCAATCTACTATGGATATGATGGAAAATTTTGGACAAGATCCTGATACAATGGATCCTGCTGTTTTGGAAGAAATACGAGCTAACACAGCCAGCAACTTTACCTTAATGGGTCAGCTTAAAAACTTTGGAATAGGATTAATAATTTATGCCATTATTGCTTTAATTTTGGGAGCCATCCTAAAGAAGAGGGACAAGTCTCTCGATTATTAAAATATGACCCAAATTTCAGTTGTAGTTCCTGTATTTAATGAGGAAGAATCTCTACCTGAATTGACCCATTGGATTAGCCGTGTCATGCAAGATCACGGCTTTTCTTATGAGATAATCTACATCAATGATGGTAGCTCAGATTATTCCTGGAGTGTAATCAATAAATTGCATAAGGAATGCGATGAAGTAAAGGGTATTAACTTCACCCGGAATTATGGTAAATCGGCGGCTCTGGATGCGGGATTTAGAAGAGCATCTGGAGAAGTGGTTATTACCATGGATGCCGATTTACAGGATAGTCCAGATGAGATTCCCGGTTTGTACATGATGGTGAAGGAGGGAGGATTTGACGTGGTTTCTGGATGGAAAAAACAGCGACACGATCCACTTTCCAAAACTATCCCTTCGAGATTTTTTAATGGGATTACCCGCTGGATTTCTGGAATCAAACTACATGATTTCAATTGTGGGCTGAAAGCATATCGCCTCAAAGTGGTAAAAAACATTCAGATCTATGGAGAAATGCACCGCTACATCCCCTTGCTGTGCAAATGGAATGGATTCTCTAAAATTGGAGAAAAAATTGTTCAGCATCAGGCCAGAAAGTACGGCTATTCAAAATTCGGGATAGAACGGTTTCTTAACGGGTTTCTGGATTTAATTTCGGTTTCATTTGTACATCGTTACAAAAAGAAGCCAATGCACTTTTTTGGATTGTTGGGAAGCTTTTCTTTTCTAGCTGGTTTTGCAATTACATGCTGGCTTATTTTTCAGAAAGTTTACGGATTGAGTAAGGGCTTCCAGGTTCGGGAAGTTACTGACCAACCGCTGTTTTTCTTAGCTTTAGTGGCTTTAATTATTGGTGTACAGCTATTTGTCACAGGTTTTATTGCAGAATTGATGACCTCCAATCAGTCGAAAGAAGCGGAATATAAAATTGATGAAGAAATCAACTTTAATTTCTGATGTATTTTTCGGTTATCATACCGGTATATAATCGACCTGAAGAACTTAAAGATTTGCTTAGCAGTTTGGTCCACCAAACGTACCGTAATTTCGAAGTGATTGTAGTAGAAGATGGCTCAGCGCTTAGTTCTGAAGCCGTTGTTGAAAGCTTCAAAACTGACTTGCGGCTAACATACATAGTTCAGGAGAACACTGGACAGGGATTTGCCCGGAATCATGCAATGAAAGTAGCGAATGGAGACTTCTATGTGATCTTTGATTCCGATGTAATTCTCCCCTCACATTATTTTGAAGTATTAAACCAATCAATAGTTGCGCGAAAGCTAGATGCTTTTGGTGGTCCTGATGCCGCCGATAGTAATTTTTCTGTTTTACAAAAAGCAATGAATTTTGCGATGACTTCCTTCTGGACGACGGGTGGCATCCGTGGTAAGCTTAAAAATCCGGCAAGTTTTCAGGCTAGGGGATTCAATATGGGTGTTTCCGCCAAAATTTATCAGGAATTAGGAGGCTTTGCTGATCCAAATCGCGGAGAGGATATTGAGTATAGCATGCGAATTAAAAAAGCCGGTTTTAAGCTTGAACTTGTAACTGAAGCTTTTGTATATCACAAACGAAAAAATACTGTTCTATCATTTGCAAAACAATCATTCTCCTTCGGAGAAAATCGTGTGAATGTTTCCCGTTTTCAACCCGAAGCTATTAAACTGGTACATTGTTTACCCGCCTTATTTCTTCTGTTCATAGTTTCAATACCAGTTGTTGCAGTGATCTCTCCAGTGGCTTTTCAGCTTCAACTAGCATTGTTGGGACTATGGTGCATAGGGCTAGTGCTTTCTTCAACGGTAGAGAACCGCTCGATTGTTGTAGGATTACTCAGCTTAGTAACAGCTTTGATCCAACTTTGTGCATATGGAGCTGGTTTAATTTCTGAATTTGCTAAAAAGATGGCCTTGGGCTAATTTCCTTTTCGGCAGACAAAAATAGTTTCTTCTGCAGGGAGGGCATATTTTTCAACTATTTCAGAAGAGAGCTCCTTTACAAACTTGTTTTCTTCAATAGTTAAACCAGATCGACGAAGACGTTTTGCATAATCCTTTCCGTATTTTCTGACATGATCACGCTGGCCAAATAGCTTTTCCCTTTCGGCAGGATCAGTAATAGAATGGTCCTCAAGCGTCGGTTCAATGGCATAAATTGGGGATTGTAAGATTCCCCATCCATTGGGTTTCAAGACCCTGTTGAACTCTTGACAAGCTTTGATATCGTCATTCACATGCTCTAACACATGATTGCAGAATAGTACATCAAAAGTGTTTTCGGGAAAAGGAATGTTATGCACATCCATTTTTACTTTGGCGAGGGGGGATTCTATGTCTGCAGTAATGTATTCCAGATTGTCCAGTGCCTCAAATCTGTCAATAAAACAATGTTCTGGTGCTACATGAAGAACTTTGAGCGGGGCAGTAAAAAAATCTGTGTTGTTCTTAAGAAACAACCACATCAGCCGGTGGCGCTCTAAAGCCATACAATTTGGGCACAATGCATTTGGACGGGCTATTCTCCCGTAGGGAAGAAACTTTTTATAACTGTGCTCACATACTGGACAAGTGACGTTGTTGCCTTTATTAAATTGAGAAAAAACAGTCATTACCAATGGACTGACCCGCTGTAGGAGCGGACGGGGAATATATCTTATGACAAAACTAATGATCGTTTTCATGGTTAATCTTTATTGCAGTGCAAGTTAACCAATGATGGATCAGTTCAGAAATTTTATGGGTTGTATTGCTCTTTAGCATTTTTTATGACTTCAATTATACTATATCTATTGTATGCTGTGATTCAATCAGTATTTTAGTTCAGAAGAAAGATTCACTATATACTTTTATCAAATGCAACATGAAATCGAGCCTGTCTTCCGACAGGCAGGCATGACCAGAGTACTACACGCTGGATTGATTATTAACCATGTAAGATTCTCCCAAATCAGGTTCGGGAAAGGCATATTGCTTTTGACAGACAAATTATAATCCTATGAAAATCAAGTATTTTTTATTGACAGCATGTTTAGTATGCAGTTGTTTTTTTGAACATGCATTTGCCCAAGAGACTGTGACTTATACCTTACAGCAGATGGTAGATGAGGCCAAAGCCAAATCTCCTGCAGCATTAAGAGCTTTGACCAGGAAGGAAAACCGTTATTGGCAATACCGGTTGTATCGCTCAAACTACAATCCGCAGCTTAGGCTTACTGGAACTATCCCAAATTATTACCAGGAATTCAACCCAATTACCCAAGAAGATGGTTCTATCGCCTATATCGAACAAAAGCAAAACTTGTTTGATGTTGGATTAGGACTCCAACAAGTGATAGCGCCCACGGGCGGTATGGTATCCGTAAATACGTCGGCTACACGATTAGATAATTTTCGTCCTAACCCGGGTCTTCCCAAGACACAATATTCAGGTGTACCGGTAAACATCCTACTTCAACAGCCATTATTTGCTTATAATCCTTATAAATGGGATAAAAAGATTCAACCATTGATCTTTGAGGAGAGTAAGCGGGAGTATGTAAAAGAAATGGAGGATATGTCCGTGTTTGTGTCCCAAATGTATTTTGATTTCCTCATCGCTCAAGTCAATTATGAAATAGCCTCAGCGAACCTGAAGAATACCGGGGATGTATACGCAGTGGAAAAGAAACGCTATGAAATGGGGGTGACTTATGAGGATGCACTACTTCAGATTGAACTGCAGGTGTTGACGGCCAAACAAGATCTGGCCGAAGCACAAATGGATCTAGAACGTGCAGCATTTGCAGTGACTTCTTTTGTAGGACTGTCTCGATCATCTCGATTAAAATTAATTTCCCCATCTGATATTCCGGAATTTGATGTAAATGTAGACCATGCAATTGATCTTGCATTCCAGAATAGAGCCGAAGCTATTGGCTTTGATAGACAAAAGCTGGAAGCAGAGTCTGAAGTTGCCCTTGCAAAAGGTGAGCGTTTTCAAGTCGACTTACGTGCAAGTTATGGCTATAATAATGCGGATTATACATTTGGGGGCATCTATCAAGATCCAGTGACACAGGCTTTAGTGAACCTAGGCGTATCTGTTCCTATTTTGGACTGGGGGCGAAATAAGGCCAGAATGTCCCAAGCCCAGTCCAATCAGCGACTGGTGGAATATACAGTAGAACAAGAGCAGCTAAATTTTGAACAGGAAATTTTCACCAAGGTCAACAATTTCTTAATGATTAAAGAGCGGTTAAATGTGACCAAAGTGGCTGCAGATGTCGGACAGCGTCGGTACGATATTGCGTTGAACCGATATAGCACAGGAAATGTGACCATCACTGATCTTAACGTAGCTCAGAATGAGAAGGACACTAACAAAAGAGCTTATTATAGTTCGCTTAGGGAATACTGGATTGCTTACTTTGAATTAAGAGCGCTCACATTGTATGACTTCGAGAATGATGCTCTGCTGTATAAGTCAGAGGGGGAATAGACTTTCTTGAAAGGGGTCATTCCTGCAGGTTATCATTTTTTGGTAAGCGCTTTGATTTCTTTAGGGCTTCCTGGATGATCCATTCCAGCTGTCCATTGGTACTCCGAAATTCGTCCGAGGCCCACTTTTCTACAGCTTTCATCATATTCTCATCTAATCTCAGAGCAAATGGTTTCTTCTTGGGCATAAATTATTCCTCCATCCAATTTTCCATGAAGTCGCTGAGTTCTTTAGGCTTCATGGTTCCTATCATAATTTTTTTCTTTTCTCCTATATCCAGAAGAATGCCATTGGTGTCGCTGTATCTGATCATTGACATCCCATCTCCGGTCTTTAGGCTTGATTCTTTCTGGTCCACTGAATAAGTAGGCAGTCGCAGTGCTCAGTCTCACACGTAAATCTAGTTCGGAAAACCGCCCACTGCCCACCCTGTCTGCCGTCCAGGCAGGTGCGACTGATTTCAGATTTCAGATTTCAAACTTTATACTTCTCAACCTCGATTTTTAACTCCTACTTTTTCCAGCAGGCTTGGTTCTTCATTCTTGATACTTCCTACTTAATACTCTTTACTCCCTACTTATCATTGGTTCAGTGTTCCTACATTCAATACCGGGCTTGCACTTTTGTCTGAGCAAAGCACCACCATTAGGTTAGACACCATTACGGCTTTCTTATCATCATCAAATTCGATGATCTCTTTAAGTTTAAGATCGGCAAGAGCCATTTCTACCATCCCTACAGCCCCTTCTACGATTTTCTGTCTTGCTGCTACTATTGCTGTAGCTTGCTGGCGCTGAAGCATGGCGGAGGCAATTTCAGAGGAATAGGCTAGATGGGAAATCCGTGCTTCGATCACCTTTATACCAGCATGATGCAATCGCTCGCTGATTTCCTTTTCGAGCGAATGATTCACGTCTTCGACCCCTGATCTAAGCGTGATTTCTGCTTCTTCAGCTTCAAAGTTGTCATATGGATAAAGTCCGGCCATCTTTCGGATAGCAGCATCCGATTGTAAGTGGACAAAATTTTCATAATCATCCACGTCAAATGTAGCCTTAAATGTATCTTCTACTTGCCACACGACAATGGTTCCGATCAAGACAGGATTACCGATCTTGTCATTAACCTTAACTGGCTTATTTTCGAAATTTCTCACCCGTAGTGAGATCTTCTTTTTTGTCATAAATGGAATTACCCAATAGAACCCATTGGCTTTCACACTGCCTTTGTAATCCCCAAAAAGAAGGAGCACCATTGCTTTGTTAGGTTCGACTATGAAAAATCCTGGGGCAGATACCGCGGCCAAAACACCTACAAAGATCATCCCGGTCTGTTTAAAAATAAGTAAGCTGATAATAAATAGGACCGCAATCAGTAGGATCATCAAATATCCTGAAATAGGTTTAGTTATTTTTTCCATATTATTATGATGTTAAAGTGATATCATAATAATGTACGAATTTTTTCTGAAAGTGATCATTTTTAGAAAAAAAATACGCCGACCACAATCGTGGTAGAGGAATAATTTTTAGAGCTACTGCTAATTTCCTGCTCTTGTAAACAGGCTTTACATTTTCGAATGGCGAAATGAGATTTACGGGATTATTTGGGGGTTGAAAGATTGAAAAAGTCTAAGATTTCAGCATTTCCCGGTAATAAGCAGGTCAAATTGTTGGTAGATTCAGGGCTACGCTCCTTTGCTTTTCCAGTTGAACCCTTGTTTTCTACTAAGGGATCAGGGCTACGCCCCTTGATTGTAGTTGCTGTGTCGGTCTGCGAACACTGCAACTGATCACTGCTACTGTCTACTTGATTCTCAGCTCTCCTATTTACTTTTTAGTAAAGAGCGAATCGACAAATTCCTTTCGGTTGAATAGCTGTAAGTCGGTGATTTTTTCACCTACGCCAATATATTTAACAGGGATTTTGAATTGGTCTGAAATCCCAATGACAACTCCACCTTTTGCAGTGCCATCAAGTTTGGTAATGGCAAGTGAGGTGATCTCCGTTACTTTAGTGAATTCTTTAGCTTGGATGAAAGCATTCTGGCCGGTGGATCCATCAAGCACGAGTAAGATTTCGTGAGGTGCGTCTGGAATGAATTTTTGCATGACGCGTTTAATCTTACCTAGCTCGTTCATTAGGTTGACTTTGGTATGGAGTCTGCCGGCAGTATCGATAATTACCACGTCGGCCTTGGAGTCGACTCCTTTTTTTACAGCATCAAAAGCTACTGAAGCAGGGTCTGTATTCATACCATGGGAGATGACAGGGACACCGACACGATCGCCCCACAAGATCAATTGATCCACTGCTGCCGCTCTGAAGGTGTCTGCTGCGCCAAGTATCACTGATTTTCCTGCTGACTTGAACAAGTTCGCAAGTTTTCCGATAGTAGTAGTTTTACCTACTCCATTCACTCCCACTACCATAATTACATACGGCTTTTTGTCTGCAGGAATATCAAAATCCAATAGATCTTGCGTGTGGTTTTCTTCAAGTAAGCCTACAATTTCTTCTTTCAGAATTTTATCCAGCTCTTCCGTATTGACGTACTTGTCCCGTGCTACACGCTCCTCGATTCGGCGAATGACTTTGATGGTGGTGTCAACTCCCACATCTGATGTGATCAGGATTTCTTCCAACTCATCAAGTATATCATCATCTACTTTGGATTTTCCAACTACGGCTTTACTGAGTTTGGAGAAAATAGATTCGCTGGATTTTTGAAGTCCTTGGTCAAGGCTCTCCTTTTTGTCTTTAGAAAAGAAACCGAAAATTCCCATGCTTGGCGTAATTTTAAAAGTCGAATATAACGAAAAAGTCCCTACTGACCGATGGGCAGAGGGACTAGAATACCTTTATGACGTGCTCGGTAACTTATTTCTTCAATGTTTCCTCAAGCAATGTTGAAGGAACCATTTCTTCTCTGAAGGTGTAAGCACCAGTCTTTTCAGACCTGACAGCTCTGATCACTTTGGCGTAAGACACGCCACCTTGTTTTTTTAGGGTTGCTACTACTTTCTTAGCCATGCTATTATTGTTTATGCGGAATTACTCCCGAGCTTAATTACTTAATTTCTTTATGAACAGTCATCTTCTTCATGATTGGGTTGAATTTTTTCAATTCCAATCTTTCAGTCGTGTTTTTTCTATTCTTGGTAGTGATATATCTTGAAGTACCTGGCATACCAGAAGCTTTGTGCTCTGTGCATTCCATAATCACTTGTACTCTATTGCCTTTCTTAGCCATCTTTCTGTTAATTTATAGGGTAGTGACTTTGATTAACTGATTACAATCATTCCGCTATTCTGTGCATCTTTCAATACAGCAGTAATGCCTTTTTTGTTGATTGTCTTCAGTGCCTTAGTACAAACTTTCAATGTAATCCATGCGTCTTCTTCTGGTACGTAGAACGTCTTCTTGTGAAGATTTGGGTAGAATCTACGCTTAGTTTTGTTGTTTGCATGGGACACGTTGTTACCTACTCGAGGTCTTTTTCCGGTAATGTCACAAACTTTTGCCATGGTCTTGTATAGTAATTTGTATGCGTTTCTGTAATGAGTCTGCAAATATCGGAACTTTTTGGGAATTAACAACAACGAGTTTTAAAATTATTCCCCTTTTATTCAGGGTTTTGGAAATGGGCAGTGCTTACATCCGCTTCCACAGCAATATCCCCTCTTTAAATGATATTTCTCGGTGAAGACCATCAAGCCTTGCTCATTAAAATAAAAGTCCCCGTCACTCAACCTCGGAATAGGTACATGCTTATTGTCTGTTTTCATGGTCAGGCTAAGGCAATTGCTATCTTTGCAGAGAGTCCAATTATTGTTCAGACGCAAAAATACGTAAAATCATGCAGACTATCACTTCCAGTACACAGGCAATTGAAATTGAAGAAAAATACGGCGCGCATAATTATCATCCTTTACCAGTTGTATTGGCAAGGGGAGAAGGAGTCTTCTTGTGGGATGTAGAGGGTAAGAAGTATTATGACTTCCTGTCTGCATATTCTGCAGTCAATCAGGGACATTGTCATCCCCGTATTAAGAATGCACTCATTGAACAGGCTGGAACTTTAACACTTACCTCCCGAGCGTTTTATAATGATGTATTGGGGCCTTTTGAGAAATACATGTCGGAGTATTTCGGTTTTGATAAGGTATTGCCAATGAATACAGGTGCTGAAGCCGTGGAAACAGCTATCAAAATCGCTAGAAAATGGGGGTATGAGAAGAAAGGAGTGGATGAGAACCAAGCAAAGATCATTGTGGCAGAAAACAACTTTCACGGCAGGACTACAACCATCATCTCTTTCTCAAATGATGAAAACGCCCGAAAGAATTTTGGTCCTTATACTCCAGGATTTGTCAAAATAGCCTATGATGATATAGATGCACTGAACCTTGCACTCGAAGACCCAGAGGTGGTTGCGTACTTAGTAGAGCCTATTCAGGGTGAGGCAGGAGTATATGTGCCCCATGAAGGATACCTAACCAAGGCTAAAGCTGCATGTGCCGCTAAGAATGTGCTCTTCATAGCAGATGAGATTCAGACAGGTATTGCGAGAACAGGAAAACTGCTTGCAGTGGATCATGAAAATGTTCGTCCGGACATGCTGATTTTGGGAAAGGCTATTTCGGGTGGCTTCTATCCGGTATCGGCTGTATTGGCGGACGAGGATGTGATGAATGTGATTAAACCCGGTCAGCATGGATCTACTTATGGAGGGAATCCTTTGGGTACCAAAGTCGCCATTGCTGCCCTTGAGGTGGTTAAAGATGAGCGTCTGGCAGAAAATGCACAGCGGCTTGGAGTGATTTTCAGAGATAGAATGCAGAAATTGGCAGAAAAGTCACCGCTAGTGAAACTCGTAAGAGGCAAAGGTTTGTTAAACGCAATAGTGATCAATGACTCTGAAGACAGCGACACCGCTTGGAACATATGTATTGCTATGAAAGAAAATGGCCTTTTGGCCAAGCCCACTCATGGCAATATTATTCGATTTGCTCCGCCGCTGGTGATGACTGAGGAACAGATTCATGATTGCTGTGATATTATAGAAAAAACAATCACTGAATTTTCAATTTAATTATGCTTAAAGCAGTTTTATTTGATATGGATGGGGTCATCTGCCATACAAATCCATTTCATTCTGTCGCTTTTCAGCAATTCTTTGCGAAGCGAAACCTAAATCCTACCGAAGCTGAATATCAGCAACACATGTATGGTAAAAACAACGGCTATATATTGAGTCATTTTCTTGGTCGCAAAATAGATGGAGAAGAGTTGCTCGCTCTAGAGGAAGAGAAAGAGAGCCTCTTTAGGGAAATTTACAAGTCTGAAGTAAAACCGATTGATGGTTTCTTGGAATTTCTTCAGGTATTGAAAAGCGAAGGGATCAAAACAGCCGTCGCTACTTCCGCGCCCAGGGCAAATCTCGATTTAATAGTTGGAACACTTAAAATTGGAGACCGGATGGAATCTCAATTGGCATCAGAAGATGTGGTTAACCATAAGCCAGATCCTGAAGTGTATCTCAAGAGTGCTACCATTTTAAAGGTTGCTCCTGAAAATTGCGTTGTGTTTGAAGATTCGTTTTCTGGGGCATCAGCCGGCTTAAATGCAGGTATGAAAGTGGTCGGTGTGCTTTCTAGCCATTCAAAGGAAGAATTGCCGGAATGTCATTTATATATAGATGACTATAAGGAGTTGGATCTTGACACGATAAAGGCTTTGTTTTCTTTAGCGCTGAAGTGACCTGCATAATTAAATTCTAAATCAGATGAATAGAAGACCAAGAAGGAATAGGAAATCAGAAGCGGTGCGCAATTTAGTAGAGGAAACAAATCTTTCGGTGAAGGATTTAATCTTGCCTTTGTTTCTGATAGAAGGTTCGAACATGATTGTTCCGGTTAATTCCATGCCTGGGGTGAACCGATTTTCCGAAGATACTATTTTACGGGAAATTGAATCTTGTTTGAAGCTGGGAATTCAGGCTTTCGATGTGTTTCCTGCGTATCCAGAGCATCTCAAAGATAAGTTAGCCTCTGAAAGCTACAATCCCGAGACTTTTTATCTGAAAGCGCTTCGGGAGATTAAGAAACAATTTCCGGAAGTATGCCTTATGTCGGATGTGGCTATGGATCCATATAGCAGCGATGGGCATGATGGCATAGTGCAAGATGGAGAGATCTTAAATGATGAGACGCTGAAAATCCTGGGGAGGATGTCGTTGGCCCAGGCAGAAGCAGGTGTGGATATTATCGGTCCATCAGATATGATGGATGGACGAGTAGGGTATATTCGGGAGGAGCTGGATAAAAACGGTTTTAAGAATACGTCAATCATGTCCTATACAGCCAAATATGCGAGTGCTTTTTATGGTCCGTTCCGGGACGCGCTTGACTCCGCACCCAAGTTTGGGGACAAGAAGACGTACCAAATGAACCCTGCTAATCTGAAAGAAGCGTTAATTGAAGCAGATTTGGATATGGCCGAAGGTGCCGACTTCCTCATGGTGAAGCCTGCATTGTCTTATTTGGACGTAATCAAGTTGCTCCAGGAAAATTATCCGGTTCCAGTCGCCGCTTACAATGTATCAGGAGAATATAGCATGATCAAGGCATCTGCTGAGCGGGGGTGGATTGACGGTGAACGGGCGATGTTGGAAGTATTGACCAGTATCAAACGGGCAGGGGCAAAGATCATATTGACCTACTTTGCTAAAGAATACGCGATGTTGAAGAATTAAAGGGGCATGCGATGGTAGCAGAATTACTATCATACGTATTACAGTCAAAAAATGGAGCAGTGGACGGCGAGGTCTACTGCTCTTTTTTTTTGGCAAGACTTCACAATTTTGTTCGGATTTAGTTATGTGTTTATTTTTTATGCTGTATTCATTAAAATGGTGAGTTTCATATCAGTTTTCCCTAGATTTTTATCTCTTTAAAATAATATCCCATCCTACTTTTTTCTATAATACTTTATTTTTAATCGCATTTATGAAAATTTACAGATTTCGTAATTTTTTGGATTTGACGGAAAATACTGTTTAATAGAGATTTTCAAAATAATAATTTTAATTAATCTCTTTTTGATTCTCATAATTCGGCTTTGCTGCAGCTGAGTGCCTTGGTGAAGAATTTTGTAGACTTTTACAGAATTTTATTCTATAATATTGGATTGGCTATTTTTACCTATAAACCCATAAAATTTTGATGATTTTGCAATTTTTGGTTTAAAAATCATCTTTAAAATTATTTTTTGGTCTCTTTTTTTAGAAAATTGATTTGTTTTTGTACTTAAGTTTTGATTACATTCGATTTTAATAGTCTTATTCAAACATATAATTTATTCTGTGTTACCTGCTAAAACTTAATTGAAACCTATGAAGTATTTTGTACCCCTGTTTGCTCAAGATTTGGCTGTCCCCTTGGATTTATCTGCGGAGATAGCCCAGAATTTGTTAACCACGAATAATGTGTGGATGATGCTTTCAACAGCATTAGTGTTTATCATGCACCTAGGATTTGCGGGTGTTGAAGCTGGTTTTGGCCAGGCAAAGAATACGGTGAATATCCTTTTTAAAAATACGATTACTCCTATTCTAGGTATTCTCTCTTATGCTGCTATTGGTTTCTATCTAATGTACCCTGGATTTGAAACTCCAGGATGGTTTGGGTTTGACGGGACTGGATGGCGGATGTTTTGGTTTTCACCAGTAGATGCAGATGTGTCTGTGGGGTATGCTGATGGAGCTTATACTTATTGGACTGACTTTCTATTTCAGGCCATGTTTGCTGCGACTTCCGCTACTATTGTTTCCGGTGCAATAGCAGAAAGGGTCAAGTTGAGTGTTTACCTCATTTTCACTTTGGTGTATGTGAGTTTAGTATATCCACTGATCGGTAGCTGGAAATGGGGAGGAGGAGCGCTTGATGCAATGGGCTTCTATGATTTTGCAGGGAGTACGCTGGTTCATTCAGTGGGCGGATGGGGTGCATTGGCGGGTGTTATGTTGGTTGGGCCAAGGATCGGAAAGTATGTCAATGGAAAAACTGTAGACAAACCAGGTTCGAGCGTCCCATTAGCTGTAATCGGAGTTTTCTTACTTTGGCTGGGCTGGTTTGGATTCAATGGAGGGTCTGTGCTTTCAGCTGATCCGGCTTTGGTTTCCTTTGTCTTAGTGACTACTTGTCTAGCAGCATGCGCTGGAGGACTTGGGGGATTTTTAGCAGGTAAGTTAGTCTTCAAACGTCTGGATCTAGGGATGGTGCTTAATGGGATCTTGGCTGGATTGGTAGGCATTACCGCTGGTGCAGATGTCATCAACCCAGCTGCAGCAATCTTGGTAGGGTTTGTAGCGGGTATCCTTGTCGTGTATTCGGCTGTTTTACTGGATAGCCTTCATCTGGATGATGTGGTCGGAGCTGTCTCGGTCCATTTAACGTGCGGAATATGGGGGACACTGGCAGTTGGGATCTTCTCTACCAATCCAGATCATACTTTTTTGACGCAGCTCATGGGGGTTGTCATTTGTGGCGCCACAGCATTTGGATCAGCCTTCACGATCTTCTTCCTACTTAAAAAGATCATGGGAATACGTGTATCTGAGGAGCATGAGCGAACCGGCTTAGATTCTCACGAACACGGGATCCGTGGATACACCATTGTATACGACGAATAACCGCTCTTACTGCCCAATGATGGCGCATTAATCTTAAAGTATAAAACTCCTCAAAAATCTTAAATAAAAAATAAAACCTATACCTATTAAAAGTTATGAAACGATTTCACCTGCTGTTAACATTACTACTACTTATATCATCACTTGGCTTTGCCCAGGAAGTAATTATTGTAGAGGAAGAAAAAGCTTCCAATCTGACATTCTCAGGCTCCGTTGATGCATATTTCCGAACCAATTTCAACGGCCCAAACAAGGGGGATAATTTTCAAGCTCCTGAGACATCCTTTGGCAATCTTCCCGGTTTTTCATTGGGCATGGCGAATATTATTGCCACTTATCAAGGTGAAAAGGTAGGTGCGGTGGCAGACCTTGTTTTTGGACCAAGAGGAGAAGATGCTGTCTTTGGTTCGCCTATGTACGCTGGCGGTATGGCCGGTAGTTCGCAGATCGTCAATCAATTGTATATATACTGGAATGTGAATGATGTAGTGACCCTGACCATGGGGAATTTCAACACTTTCCTCGGTTATGAAGTGATTTCCCCAACCGGAAATTTCAATTATTCTACTTCATACATGTTCTCCTATGGGCCGTTTTCCCATACTGGGCTGAAAGCAGACTTTGCATTGACGGATAAATGGTCATTAATGGCTGCCGTGATGAATCCGACTGATATGACAGAGTTTAATTTAGCTGGAACTTATACACTAGGAGCTCAAGTAGGATATTCCACTGATGCTGGAAGTGCTTATTTAAATTTTGTGTATGGTGACCAGGATGGAAAATTGGAGGATAATGGAACCCTTATTGCGGATCAGTATTCCAATGGTAAAACATTCCAAGTGGATCTGACCACCGGATTTAATTTGACTGAAAGCTTGTTTCTTGGAGTGAATACCACTTTAAATACTACTTCAGCCGGAGAAATCTACACTGGATCAGATGTTCAGGATGCTGATGGCGATGGCGCAGGATTCTATGGAGTTGCTGGGTATCTTCAGGCTACTACCTCCGAAATGTTTTCTATTGGACTTCGGGGAGAATACTTCAGCGTGTTCAACGGAGGGCTGCAAGAAGTAGTAGGCCTTAATGCTGCTGGTGACGGGAATGTTTTTGCTGCTACACTTTCCGGCAATCTTCGGGTACATAAAAACCTTACGCTGATTCCTGAATTGAGATTGGACACTATGAGTGAAAACTTTTTTGTAGACAACGATTTAAATGATAGCAAAAGCTTATCCTCATTTATGCTTGCGGCAGTATTTGCTTTCTAAAAAAATAAACAGGGTCTATTGTTGATTTAAAGCCGGGGTGAATTTCACCTCGGTTTTTTTTAAATCGCTTTGATAAGCCTAAAAGTGGTTTTTAAAATGACTGATTAAGGAAGTTTTTGCATTTAAATTTAATTTTTAAGTATTTAGGAAAAGCACCTTTTTAAAAGTTTATCTTAAAATAAAGAAATTTAATTTTACATGTATGTAAAAATTATTTAGAAAATACTGAATTCTCCAAACCTTTTTGTTTTCTTCAAGTATGAATAAGTAAGAGAAAACTTAAATGTACTTGTTATGAAAAGATCGGTATTGTTATTCGCACTAATGTTGGTATCAGCGATAGGGTTTTCCCAGACTACTTTGAAAGGTCCAAAAGCTAAAAATGCTACTGCAGCGGAAAAGGCGGCTAATGCTTCGCCACTTCAGTTTTATGAGAGTCCTCAAGTTGAAAAGGGACCTGATGCCAAAAATGCAAAGGCGTGGGAGAGGAAGGATGCTAAACCTAAATTTGTCCTCTTCCGAAGGGCTGAAGAATTACCAAAAGGTCCAAAAGCTAAGAATAAAAAAGTTTGGGAGGATCCTGAATAATTGCACTAAATCATCTAGTTATAAATGAGTCAAGCCCGGCATTACCGGGCTTGATTTGTTTTAGTTCCAACGAGTTTTTTACAGTTCTTGCTCTCGCTCCAACATTAGAATTGCACCTTGGGACACTATAAAATATTTATCACCTTCATACACTACCTCGTGTGCTCCAGATAAAAGAAAAATGGCTAAATCTCCTTCTTTTGCCTGAAGCGGGATGTATTTGACGTTTTCTTCCTTTTCCATCCATGGCTCTTGATCTTCAGAAGCCATGGGGATTGGATATCCAGGGCCCACTTTTATGATGTAGCCTTGTTGGATTTTTTCTTTTTCTTGAACCCCAGGAGGTAAATATAGACCTGAGCCAGTTTTTTCATTTGGCTTTTTTAATTTGATCAGAACTCTATCACCTACCACAAAGAGGTTTTTAAGTTTATTATCGCTGGTCAGTTGCATTATATAGACAATTGGATGATGAAAGAAGAGCCAAGAGTCGCGATTATATTATCTTGATTCTTGGCTCTTTAATCTAAAACGACAGCTGTGAGAAACGTTGCCGCTTAAACTTGTTTAGCTAGTAGTAGCTATTATTTTTTGTCTTCTTCGCCTACTTCTTCGTAGTCGACATCAGATACTCCGTCACCCGATTCAGAAGCGCCTGCTCCGCTAGTTGCACCTGCTCCTGCAGCACCAGCACCTTCGGCACCAGCTGTATTATACATTTCTGTAGACGCAGCTTCCCAAGCTTTGTTCAATCCTTCCATCGCAGAATCAATTCCTTCGATGTTTTGAGACTGATGAGCGGCTTTCAAAGTTTCCAATGCTCCAGAAATCGCTGTTTTGTTGCCTTCGGAAAGCTTATCACCATATTCTTTCAACTGCTTTTCAGTCTGGAATACAAGGCTATCTGCTTGATTCAGCTTGTCTATTTTCTCTTTTTCGACTTTGTCAGTAGCAGCATTTGCTTCTGCTTCAGACTTCATTCTTTCTATTTCTTCCTGAGAAAGACCAGAAGATGCTTCAATCTTGATCTTTTGTTCTTTTCCAGTTCCTTTATCCTTAGCGGACACGTTCAAGATGCCGTTTGCATCGATATCAAACGTAACCTCGATTTGAGGAACACCCCGCTGTGCAGGTGGAATATCAGTCAATTGGAATCTACCAATAGTTCTGTTGTCCTTAGCCATTGCACGCTCACCTTGTAATACGTGGATATCCACGGCAGGCTGATTGTCAGATGCGGTAGAGAATGTCTCTGATTTTTTAGTCGGAATAGTAGTATTCGATTCGATCAACTTGGTGAACACGCCCCCCATAGTTTCGATACCCAATGATAGTGGAGTTACATCCAAAAGAAGGACATCTTTCACCTCACCTGTCAATACACCACCTTGAATAGCTGCTCCGATGGCGACTACTTCGTCAGGGTTCACACCTTTAGAAGGCTTCTTGCCAAAGAATTTCTCTACTTCTTCCTGGATTTTAGGAATACGTGTTGATCCACCTACCAAGATTACTTCATCAATATCAGAAGGACTTAAGCCGGCATCAGCAAGCGCCTTCTTACAAGGTTCCATTGATCTTCTTACAAGATCTTCAGAAAGTTGCTCAAATTTCGCACGGCTTAACGTTCTTACTAAGTGTTTTGGGCCAGTTTGAGTTGCAGTAATATAAGGCAAGTTGATCTCAGTGGATGCTGAACTTGATAGCTCAATTTTAGCTTTCTCAGCTGCTTCCTTCAATCGCTGAAGCGCCATGGGATCTTGTCTCAAGTCAATCTGCTCTTCGCTTTGGAATTCATTCGCAAGCCAGTTGATGATTACCTGATCAAAGTCATCTCCACCTAGGTGCACATCACCATTTGTTGATTTTACTTCAAATACTCCATCACCAAGCTCCAATACAGAGATATCAAATGTACCACCACCAAGGTCATACACTGCAATCTTCATATCCCGGTTTTTCTTGTCCATTCCATAAGCCAAAGCTGCTGCTGTAGGCTCATTGATGATTCGCTTTACTTCAAGACCAGCGATTTGACCAGCTTCTTTGGTCGCCTGACGCTCAGAATCATTGAAGTAAGCGGGTACTGTGATCACAGCCTCGGTTACAGTCTGCCCCAAAAAGTCTTCGGCAGTAGTCTTCATTTTTTGAAGAATCATGGCAGACAGCTCCTGAGCAGTATAGGATCGGTCACCAATTCTTATTGCAATTGTGTCGTTGGATCCTTTTTCTACTTTATAAGAAGCATGTTTTTTCTCTTCAGAAACTTCAGAGAATTTTTTACCCATAAATCTTTTTACAGATGAAATAGTGTTAGCTGGATTGGTAATAGCCTGTCTTTTGGCAGGATCACCTACTTTACGCTCACCATTTCCATTGTCAAGGAAAGCCACAATTGAAGGTGTGGTTCTTCTTCCTTCACTGTTTTGAATGACTACTGGTTCATTACCCTCCATTACTGCTACACAGGAGTTGGTGGTTCCCAAGTCAATGCCAATAATTTTTCCCATGATTTATATGATTTTAAGTGATATATCAATTTAGATTACATCTGCCTTTCTTCAAGGGATGTGCCATCTGGGAAATACTTTGGTTTTGTGTCACATTGTCAGAAAAATTGACAGACCTATCCGCTTTTAAATACGGAAGTGTCATCAATTACAACATATCTATTTTCAATTTTGGCAGATTTTTGATAAATGTATCATTGCTCTTGCAACTTTTTGGACAGCTCTTGCATCTATAAAAGTGTGATGAAAAATTTTTTCAAAGGAAATATGAAAGAACGCTACCGCTGGTATCTGGTCATGATTGTGGGCATATCGATTCTCACTGCCAATAAAGAAATGGAGTTTGTGCCCCGCATTTGGGAGTATTTTAAGACGATGTTTTTATCTGCTGTGTATTTTTTTGTCTGATAGTTGGCCAGAGATTCGCAAAGAAGTTTAGGGGAAATGAATGGGTATTTGGGAAAGGTTTGGATCTAACGGTGATTTCTTATAAAAAGTAAAGGTTTTATTCCCTAGTAGGCTTATTTTTAAAGCATGGCTGATCCTCTTCTAATCCAAGACTTATATATATATCCTATTAAATCACTTGCAGGAATTCGTCTTACAGCTGCAAAGGTAGCCGAAAGAGGTTTTGAGCTCGATCGGCGTTGGATGCTGGTGGATGAATCGGGGACTTTCCTTACCCAACGAAAATTTCCTTTGATGGCACAGTTCAAAGTGGAAATTGCGCCCGATGGTTTAATTGTCTATCCTGATTTTGCCCCAAAGAATAAGATAAATATTCCTTTTGAGGCTGAAATTGATGCTCAGGTAGCTGTTAGAATTTGGGATGATCAGATGGTAGCGCAACTTGTGGGTACCCAGATTGACGAGTGGTTTAGTGAGTTGCTAAATAAGCCTGTCCGTCTGGTAAAAATGCCGCTCACTACACATCGGGAGATAAGTCCTAAATATGCTGAGAACGGGGAAGCGGTAAGTTTTGCAGATGCGATGCCCTATTTGATCATTGGGCAGGAGTCTCTGAATGATATCAATGCGCGTTTGGATTCGCCAGTTCCCATGGATCGTTTTAGACCAAATATTGTCTTTAGCGGCGGATCAGCTTTTGCAGAGGATTCATGGAAACATATTCGGATCGGGGAAGTTGATTTTCGAGTAACGAAGCCCTGTGCACGATGTGTGATGATAACGATAGATCAAGCAACTTCCAATCAAGGAAAAGAACCTCTTAAAACACTTTCGACCTATCGCAAAGTTGGCAACAAAGTTTTATTTGGCCAAAATATGATGGCACTGAAAGCAGGAGAAGTGAAAGTTGGGGATACGGTTCAAAGTTTGTCAGAGAAAGCGAACCAATAGAATGTAAGCTTCCAGCGCCTTAGCAAGAGTCGGTTTTACTTAAATGATTTGACTGTTTCGATAAAGACTTTGACCATTTCTGGATTGATATCAGGATATACCCCATGGCCCAAATTGGCAATATGTCTACTGCCTCTAAACTGCTCCATCATTTCTATAGTAGCTTGGTTCACCTGCTCGGCAGAACCATAAAGTGCCGCTGGATCAAGATTCCCTTGAAGGGTTTTATGGTTGCCAATTAGCTCTCTGGATTCTGCAATGCCCATGTTCCAGTCCAATCCGATAGTTTCACAATTTAATTTCCCCATTTCCTTCAGCGCAAAGAAGGCGCCCTTCGCAAAAACTGTTTTAGGCACATCTGTGATTGCATCACAAATCTGGGAAATGTAGGGTAATGAAAACTCAACATATTGCTTTGGTCCTAGGATCCCCGCCCAACTGTCAAAAATCTGAAGGAGTTGAGCTCCTGAATTTACCTGAGCTTTTAGGTAATTTATGGTGCTGTCGGTGATCATCTGAAGCAACTTGTGGGAAAACGTTGGCTGCGTATACAGCATTTCTCGTGCTTTTGAAAAAGTCTTGCTGCCATGGCCTTCTACCATATAGCAGAAAATTGTCCAGGGTGCTCCGGCAAATCCGATTAAAGGAACCCTTCCATTAAGAGCTTTTCTGGTGATTTCGATTGCTTCTGTGACATATCGAAGTTCGGAGCCATCAGAGATATGAAGCTTTTTAAGATCGGATTCAGTTTGAATGGTAGTAGGAAACCATGGGCCCCGTTTTTCTACCATTTCATATGGCAATCCCATGGCCTCAGGAATTACTAATATATCTGAGAAGATAATAGCAGCGTCCACACCTAATAAATCAACAGGCTGAATAGTGACCTCAGCGGCCAGTTCAGGAGTTTGGGCCAGTTCGATAAATCCACTGACACTCGCTCTTACTTTTCTGTATTCTGGAAGGATCCGGCCTGCTTGCCGCATGAGCCATACTGGAGTTCTTTCGGTAGATTCGCCTTTTGCGGCTCGAAGTAGGAGGTCGTTCTTTAACTGCATGGTGCAAAGATAAGCCGCATTTTATTTTTGGCAGGAAAACTGGTACATAAAAAAGCAGGACTAGCTTTTAATCCAGTCCTGCTTTTGTGGTAATCCGTTGGTTTAGTATATTGTTTTACTTCTTTGGACGCAATTTGATGAAATCTTCATCTTCAATTCCCAGAAGGTTGGTCACTCCCTCGTAATCCGAATAGTCAATTCTTCCAGCAGGAAAATCTGAGGGCACTGCCACAATTCTGAAGATCTGATTGTCGGTCCATTCGCCCCCTATTAAATTGAAGTCAATGGTACCGTCCAAGAACAATAAGAAATCGTCCAGTGTATAATCAAATCCATAATTCAGGATACCTTCATTGAAGTAAACTGTTTGAGGTAAAATCGTCCACACATCTTTTCCTTGGTCCACGCCAGTTAGCCTATAAATTAAAAGCACGTCACTATCTACAAGTGGAGCGGGTAAATCATACGCTACTTCATAATTGCCAGCAGCGTCGAACGTGGCATCATCTACTTCATATGTAGTTCCTACAATATAATCTCCATCTAAACCTGGAGGTCCCTGTGGTCCTTCAGGACCTTCACATGCTTGGAATATGAACATTCCGACTAGGGCAAATGCTGTTGCAATTCTTTTCATTGTGTTAGTTTTTAGTGGGTAAATTTTATGCTTTCACTAATTAGGCAAGCAAGAAGTTGTTTAATGTTTTAAAGCTCTCATTTCACTGGTGCAATTACTTGAACCTCCTCATCGGAAATGATTTTGTCAATAAAAACGCCGCTCAGTTCGAGTTTGTTTTCGGTGGCAAATTCTTTCAACCGCTGCTGTACCTTTTGAGGACTTGGCATCACCCATCGATTGCTCTTTACCGTAGCAAGAAGATAGCTGCCCTCCTCAAAGATTTTATATTCTAGGCCATTAATCGGAAGCGACTTGTTGATCCCAATGAATACGACCATTGTATCAAGTTTCCCTGCTGGTTCGATTTCATAGATCGTATGCAAATAACTTCCCGGGTTAAGGCCCTTCTTGGATTCTATCTCTTCAAAAGTCTTGCCTAATTCTTCAGCTTGCGGAGTACCCCGATATGTTTTGCCTGCCAGACTAGGTGGAGGTTGGTTTATCAATTGGATTTCAACTGGTGTATTGCCTCCCAAACGATCAAAAGTCAGGTAAGCAACTACCGCCAGAATTGCTATTATTCCAATTCCAATTATACCCTTCTTTTTCATGTGTTATGTTTTCTTTTGAGCGGTCAATAGCCTGTCTCGCACAAGTCTCCGGCCGCCAGGAAGGCCAGTCTGATGACAGTCAGGCTCCATTTCATTATTTCTTAAAAGAGATATCTCACGCCAATTCCCCCTTGGCCTTTAATATGACCTATCCGATCAATCAGCTCCAAAAAGAATCCCACATCCCCAAATACGGAGATAGGCACATCATCAAAATAATATTCTGCACCTACAAATACCTCTGGGCCAAAATCAACATTGGTTCTGTTGTCCTGTAGAGGAATTGCTCCTCCACCAGAAAGACCATCTGTATACAGGTACTTCACTTTAGTAGTTCTGAGCTGAACACCTGCACCTCCATAACCCAATAAATAACCCTGCGTTATTCCAAAGACATCAGTGATGTCCTCGTTATATGCAGCGCGTACGTTAAAAGAAATTCCTTTACTGGACGAATTGGAAATGTAGAATGCATTTGGCTGCGGAAGGTTATTTTCAAAGTCCTTCTGGTAATAACTGTTGCCGTTGACCCCGGCGCTTCCGATCATGGCCTCTATAGAGAAGTCATCGTCAATGAAATGTTTGTAGGTGATAGAAAGTGGTTCTCCAAGTCGGATCCCTATGCCGTTTTCTTGGGCAAAAGTAAGAAGTGGAAATAATAGGAACAGGGTGATTAATACGTGTTTCACTGGATCTATAAATTTTTAAAATTAATGGTTCAAAAATCAGGCTAGATCGCCATTGTCTTGAGTTGCATCTGATGCAATTGGGTATAATGCCCTCCAAGCTCCAAGAGGGAATTGTGGGTACCCACTTCGACAATTTCTCCTTTGTTCAGGACGATGATTTTATCGGCTTTCTGAATGGTTGATAATCTGTGTGCAATGACGATAGAGGTTCTTCCGTTCATCATTTTATCAATAGACTCTTGGATCAATTCTTCTGTTTCAGTATCTACAGAGGAGGTGGCTTCATCTAGAATAATAATTTCCGGATTATATACCATCGCCCTCACGAATGAAATTAATTGCCGTTGACCTACTGAAAGTGTGGCGCCACGTTCCATTACATTGTAATCAAGGCCTCCGGGTAGGCGCTCGATAAACCGGCGGGCACCCACCATCTCAGCAGCTTCCAAAACTTGGTCTCTGGTGATTTCAGGATTGCCAAGGGTAATATTGTAATAGATAGTGTTGGAGAATAAGAACACATCCTGGAGTACTACCCCGATATGCTTGCGTAAAGCTGCTAGGTCAAATTCCTGGATATTATGGCCGTCAATGGTAATATTTCCTTTGTTGATTTCATAGAAGCGGGAGATCAAATTAATTATCGAAGATTTTCCCGCCCCAGTGGCCCCCACCAACGCTACAGTTTGGCCTGGCTCCACTTCAAAGCTGATGTCTTTTAATACATATTCATCATCCACATACGCAAACCATACGTTTTTTAATTGGATGTGACCGTTTACCTTCTCAGGAGAGAAATCGCCTTCATTGGCAATGTGTTCATTACTTTCTAATAACTTGAATATCCTGGAAGAACTTACTACCCCCATTTGTAGCGTGTTGAACCGATCTGCAATCATCCGGATCGGACGGAAGAAAAGCTGGAGGTACATGATGAAGGATATTAGTACCCCAATCTGTAATTCCATTCCCAATACGCCAACGGCTCCATACCACACCACCAATCCTATGCCTATTGCCTGAATAATTTCTGCTACAGGAAAATAGACCGAATAATAAAGTACAGAACGAATGTGCGCTCTTCGATGCTCCTTGTTGATGTCTTTGAACTTTTCAAATTCCCGCTTTTCACGGTTGAAGATCTGAACAATATTCATCCCCGTAATATGTTCCTGAAGAAAGGAATTAAGGTTAGAAACGGCATTACGGACATCATTAAATGTCACTTTTATCTTCTCCTTGAATACATATGTGGATATGATCATCAAAGGGAGGGTACTTAAGCTTACTAAAGTGAGTTTCCAGTCAATGTAGAACATCACACCGAGGATGGTCACTAACTGAAGCAAGTCCCCAATAATGGCAGCAAGTCCTTCACTGAATACATCTGCAAGTGTTTCGATGTCAGATACATTGCGTGTGACCAGTCTTCCAATAGGCGTGTTGTCAAAGAATTTCAAACGTAGTTTGAGCAGATGCTTGTACAGCCTTACCCGAATATCCCGAATAATGACTTGCCCGATCCAGCCGGAATAGAAAGTGTGGGCCCATTGGACCAACGCTTGGATGATCATCAGCCCAATCAATAAGTAGATGATCTGAAGCAGGCCCGGAGCATCTCCTTTTGTCACATAATCATCTATTGCTATCTGGATGAAATATGGTCGGGTAGGGGCCAGTATTGCGAGTGCAATGGTCAGAAATATCAGAAAATAGAACTGAATCTTGTATGGCTTTACAAAGCCATACAGCTGTTTGAGTACTTGGGTGTCGACGATTTCGCCAGCGGATAATTTTTCTTTTTCTAGGCTCAAGTTGTGCTTAGTCTAAATAAATGTCTTCAGAATATTCAATCCGGCTCAAAAATAGCCCTTTTGCTGGAGCAGATTTCCCTGCATGATTACGGTTTTTGGAAGTAATGATATGATCCATTTCATCCGGAGTTTTCTTACCAAGGCCTACGTCGACCAAGGTGCCCACTATTGCTCTTACCATTCCACGCAAAAATCGATTTGCAGTTATATGAAATAGCAATTCTTCTCCTTTTTGTTCCCAAAAAGCCGTTTTTATTTCACAACGAAAATGTTTTACATCAGTATGCACCTTGCTGAAACATTCAAAATCGCTGTACTTAAGAAGATAGGCCGAAGCTAAATTCATTTTGGCTATATCCGGCTGGAAATAACTCAACCATGCAAATTCTTCCAGAAAAGGATTCTTTTGCAAAATGATTCTATAAATGTACGCCCGTTCTTTGGCACTAAATCGTGCATGTGCGTCGGGCTTCACTTCCTGAATCGTATGGATAGAAATATCTTTGGGAAGAATACCGTTGATCGCCCGAAGAAACTTGTTTCTATCAATGTCCAGATCAAAATCGAAATGGCATACCTGCATAGAAGCATGAACCCCAGTATCAGTTCTTCCACTCCCCATAATTGACATAGGCTTCCGAAAGTAGATCGAAAGTGCATTTTCCAGTGCTTCCTGAACGGTAAATGAATTCTCCTGAATTTGCCATCCATGATAATGGGTGCCTTTGTAGCTCAGTTTCAGAAAGTATCTTTTGGATATACTCATACGGTTGCAAAGATACTATTCCGAATCAATTCCAACAGCTAAACATCCATTCCTTGTTATTGAGGTGATAAGGGCTTTTCTTTGCAAAAAAAAGAATACAATGATTCAGCGCGTACAATCAATTTTCTTATTTCTGGTAGCGGTAGCTATGGGAATTACTTTGGGTATGGAGTTATGGCAACAGACAGTGCCCAGCTCTGGAGAATCCTATCGATTGACTGCTTTTTTTCTGGAGCAATTTGATACTTCTGGAGCAATAATCTCGACTACTTCTTATTGGTATATTGGTACAATAGCAGCGTTTGTGGGATTATTGGCCATTATTTCTATTTTTCAATATCGGAACCGGGCACGCCAGATGATGATCAATATGGTGAATTCTTTATTGATGGTAGGGTTGGTCGCTATAGTTTTTTTGACCACCAATGGGGTGAATGCAGAACTTGCCTTGGAAGACAGTGGGACCTATATGATAGGTTTTTGGGCTGTTTTGATAGCGATGGTCTTCAATATGCTTGCAAATAGATTCATCAGAAAAGATGAAGCTTTGATCAAGTCGGTAGATAGAATCAGGTAAAGTCGAAATGGGTACTTAGTACTAAGTAGTAGGTATCAAGTAGAGCAATTAGTAGTGGTAACCTGCCAATTGTAAGATGTGTCACGTCCTGATTTACCCTACCTTCGGCAAGCAGGGTTGAAACTTTTTTTATTGTTTTTACGAATTACATTATTATTGCTTTTCAGGCAGATCAAATTGTTAATAGGTTTCAGGGCTACGCCCCTTTGCTTTTCCAATAGAACTCTTGTTTTCTATTAAGAGGTCAGGGCTACGCCCCTCAATTAGCGCTGGTCTGCCCACTGAACCGCTTGATTATGTGAAAATCAGTATCCTACCTAAAGGCCGGTAAGCAGGGATCACTGAGACTGCTCCCGAATCTGTTTCGTAAATCTCAATTCTCACATCGTAAATAAATAAACGGTTCTACCAGAATCTTATCCCGACTGTTGGGTAGAATGTCCTGAAATTTTCTGTGGCAATGACCCCTACTTGAATAGCGATGTTTTTGTTCAGTTGCCTTCTATAAAAAGCCTTCATCGTGGTCCCTTCGAATAACTGACTTTTACTTTCATTGAGCAAATATCCCACACCGATGAGGTTCTTGGTGTTGGATTTGGGATCACTCATGTCCCAGCTGAATTCTGCGTTGACAAACCAATTACTGTTGACTTTGATATTATTGTCCACTCGTTCAGGGAAAAACACCGTGTTTGTAATTGATCCTCCCACTCCAAATTTCCGCCAGCTTAATTTGGCCCTAAATCCCACTTCTGGTGTGAATTCGCCTCCAGTATAATCCAAACCGACAGGAAAAGTCAATTCAAGTTGATCTATATAGGGCGTATAATCTTTCTCGATTTCCAGAAGGACATGTTCTAATTTTGTACTGCTAAATTGTTCAGCTAGGCGATAAGCCACTGATTTGAATTCTGGGAATTCGGTGGATTTCTTTAGCAGTGGTTCAAACTTCTCCTGAAGCGCTTCTGCTGAATACTCTTCGTTATTGAAATAAATCAACATCTTTCCTTCATTAGGAAAGCCGAAAGCAAGTGTATCTGTTATCGGCCAGTCCCGGTCCAGCCATTCTTGGGTGTTCTTTGGAAGTTTGTTTTTTACTTCTTGTGCGGAAGTCTGAAAAGCACAAAGCAGTGCCAGACAAGAAACTAATAGTATTCTCTTCATAAAGATATGGGTTAGAAATTTTCGGTAGTTACTGTTTTTCGAATTTGATCTGAATTGCTCCAGCGCTTTGGTTTGCTTGGCCAATTTGTTGATTGATAACGTCTTTAGGTATACCGGCGCCGAAGGTGGTCCGTAGTTTACTTTTATCCTGTATTACCCAGGAAATCTGTACTTGGTGAAGCGTTTTAGGTGCTTCAGGCAAAGGTATTGAAGGTACGATCAATTCAGAAACCAACACTTCTTCAATAGTCAGGTTAGGTAATATAAGCTTGGCAGTTTCGATTGGATCAATTCTCTTTTTTATAATTGCTTTAGGTTGAAATGTTTCAGGGATATCTTCTGGAACCAGTTTTTCATCCATTAAAGTCTCAGTTCTTTCAGTCTGAACCTTGTGCTCCTCACCTATGCTATTTAGCGTGGGTGGATTGAACATCTCCTCAGACAAGGGCATGGGATTACTACTTGTCACGCGGAGTTCTAAATAAGCAGTTATTGACAGCGCTACAATTAAGGCTATTGATGCTGCAACTTTTGCAAATCGCCAGATTGGAACTATTGGTCTACGTTGATCAAGTTCCCGCTCAATAGCATCCCAAAGAGCAACTTTTGGCAAACGTTCCGGGAGATTCGGGACATGATTTTGCACCTGTTGATCAAAATCCATCCGCTGCTGAATTTTGCTCCACAAATCTGGTTTTGGAGAGTATTCTTTCATGCCTGCAGGAGTTTAGTGATCCGTCTTTTCAAGAGTGTTTTTGCATAATTCAGTTGAGATTTGGATGTACTCTCCGAAATTCCCAATAGTTGAGAAGCTTCCCGATGTGAATATCCTTCCACAGAGATTAGCAGAAATACTGCTCTTGCGCCATTTGGTAGGCTTCCTACAGCTTGATCCAGCATTTCTGCATCGAACCAAGCATCAAAATTATCTGTATGATTTGAGGCTAATTCTTCAATAGGTTCAAAATGAATTTTTCGTTTCGATTGTAGAATAGCCTTGCGGATTGTGATTGTTTTCATCCAGCTGATGAGCGCTTCCTGATTTTTTAATTTATGGATTTGCTGAAAGATCTCCACATAAGCATCTTGTAAAGCATCATTAGCTTCGTCTTCATCATTTATAATTCGATAGCAAGTGGAGTAAAGCATTCCTTTTGTCAATTCAAAGAGCTGAAACTGCGAAGCCCTGTCTCCTCGGACGACCTTGGTAATTAAATGTATATCTAGCTTCTGTGTATCCATTGAATTGATTTGTAGTTAAAAGAGTATTCTACTGCGCAAAAGGTTGGAAGCACATTAAAATAATTCTTCAGGCATGCTCATTTTACTAATAATTTTCTGGCTCACGAGAAATAGTAGTAATTTCAAGCATCGTTTTTTGCATGTATTAACTATCAACTTATGAAACTTGAAACACTCGCTATCCACGGAGGGAATATCGTCACCGATTCAGAGAAGCCTGTTGTACAGCCTATCACGCTGAGCACTACTTTTATTCATCAACCTGAGTCGATGATTTACACCCGTGCGAATAATCCAAATCGACATGCGTTGGAAAAATTATTGGCCCGTTTGGAGAAAGGAGCGGATGCAGCGGCATTCTCATCCGGAAATGCAGCAGGAGTTTCGGTATTTCAAGCACTCGAACCTGGGACTCATTTGATAGCTCCTGATGATATGTACCACGGTTTAAAGCATGCAATTCTGACAATTTTCAAAGGAGTTCTAGAAGCTACTTTTGTGGATATGACAGATATGGAGAAAGTGGAAAATGCATTTCAGTCGAATACTAAACTGGTGTGGATAGAGACACCTTCCAATCCATTATTGAAGATCACCGATATACGTGCAGTTGCAAAATTGGCAACCGAAAAAGGGGCAATATTGGCTTGTGATAACACATTTGCCACGCCAGTTTTTCAGAATCCCATTTCACTTGGAGCAGATATTGTCATGCATTCCAGTACCAAATACTTTGGGGGACATTCTGATATATTGGGAGGAGCACTGGTTACAAAGCAGGAGGATGAGTTTTGGGAAAAAGTTAAAAATATACAAACGGGTGGGGGCGCTGTGCCATCCCCAATGGATTGCTATTACTTGTGCAGAAGCATCAAGACATTGCCTTATCGTATGAAAGGTCATGCTGAACATGCAATGGCTTTGGCAAATTATCTTTCAAGCCATTCAGGAGTTGAACGGGTTTTTTATCCAGGGTTAAAAGGACATCCGGGTCATGAGATTGCGGAATCCCAAATGACCGGTTTTGGAGGAGTGGTATCTTTTCAGGTACAGGGAGGTGCGGATAGGGCAGACCAGATTATTTCAAAACTTAAGTATTTTATCAATGCTACGAGTTTGGGAGGAGTGGAAAGTTTGATCGAACGCCGGGCTGCTTCGGAAGGACCAGATACCCTAACTCCTCAAAATCTAATCAGAGTATCGGTTGGTTTGGAACATTTGGATGATTTGCTGGAGGATATGGATCAAGCATTGTCATAACTTGAAGTCTGGCTAGCGGAGAATCTGGGTAGACTTCAAAAGGCTTTATTCCTTTTCCTGCCATTCATCGATAACTTTCTTATGTAAAACTACCAATGCCTTTTGCCATTAATCCTGCCAGAAGAGGAATGATAAATAGTAGTAGGAGTTCAAGTCTTAGCAGCATAAAAATTGATTTGGGTATAGCGACTACTTCACTTGGATTACCTTTCTTATTCTTGCTCAAGAAGACCGTGGGATAAATTGATAATATTCCTACCGTAGCAAAAAGAGTGATTTTGGCGTGAAAAATATAATTTTGGGAGTAAAATTCGGTTGGCTTTCCAAAGCCACCCAACCAAAGCGTAAGCCCAACGCACAGCAACATCAATGCGGCAAACCCATAAATGCCATCAATTAGTGCTATTCTTTTTATCTCGCTGCGGGAAAGTTCTTTTTTAAGTAAAAGGTGCTCAGCCACCAATGAACTGACAAGTATAAAAATGCTTATAAAATGTAGGTAACGAAGGATAATTTCAATAGTCATGGATGACAGGTTAATAGCTCACGGGGTCCAGCTTAACAATTAAGGCGCCACCACGAATTTAATGGAGTTTTTCCACAATTAAGGAAGCTAAACACAAAGAATGTTCGATTAATCTGTTATTTCAGTTTAAATCTACACAATCTAACCACATAGAAACATAGGGTTTATTGATAGTGCAAAGCGCTGAAATATTCTTTTACAAAAGCTTGTTGTCATACCCCGGAATGTTTCAGTCTGTCCTCCCGAAATTCTGGCATTGCCCTAGATTCATATAGAGTAGAAGCTGCGTTTCATTCGCAGGTATGAGTGTCTTCACGGATTCCAGTTCCACCACGCTGTGCTCTACCGATAAACTCCACATAATATCCGTGTTTAGAGGTTTGCCATTCTGCTATACTGGTACGTTCATCTCTGAGAGTTCCGAAAGTATAGGGGACTTCTTTCAGACTTCAAATTTTAGCTTTCCTATTTCTCCCTTCACAATTTACCTTCTTTTTATCCTGCCCAGCCTTCCCTGTCAAGACTACGATATTGTATGGCTTCGGCGAGATGCTCCACTTTAATGTCTACACTGCCTGAGATATCCGCTATTGTCCGGGCAACTTTAAGAATCCGGTCATATGCACGTGCAGAAAGCCCCAACCGCTCCATTGCCGTTTTTAACAAGGACTTGCCTGCGGCATTAATCTGACATATTTCTTTGACCATATGGGAAGGCATCATTGCATTGCAAAAGACTTCTGGATTGTCTTTGAACCGATCATTTTGTCGCTCCCTTCCCTGGATTACCCGTTCTCTTATTTCCTTGCTTGATTCAGTTTTGCGGGTAGAAGTCATCTCATCAAACTTCACCGGAGTGACTTCGACATGGAGATCTATTCGATCAAGTAGTGGCCCGGACACTTTATTTAAATAGCGCTGCACGATTCCTGGTCCACAGACACATTCTTTTTCAGGATGATTGTAATACCCACAGGGGCAAGGATTCATGCTGGCAATGAGCATGAAGTTAGCCGGATAATCTACGGACACCTTTGCTCTGGAAATAGTTACTTTCCGCTCTTCCAGGGGCTGGCGCATGACTTCCAATACAGCTCGCTTGAACTCTGGTAATTCATCCAAAAACAGTACACCATTATGGGCAAGCGATATCTCCCCCGGTTGGGGATTACCACCTCCTCCTACAAGAGCTACATCACTTATTGTATGGTGTGGTGACCGAAATGGACGGTTTGCAAGAAGAGAACCGTTTTTGCCCAATTTCCCCGCAACTGAATGTATTTTAGTAGTTTCCAATGCTTCTACCAATGAAAGTGGGGGTAGAATGGAAGGCAACCGCTTTGCAAGCATTGTTTTGCCAGCTCCCGGAGGCCCGATCATGATGACATTATGCCCTCCAGCAGCTGCTATCTCCATAGCACGCTTGATGTTTTGCTGCCCTTGAACATCAGCAAAATCGAACTCAATATCATCTAAAGAATGATAAAAAATCTCCCGTGTATCTGTCACCAGAGGTTCTATCAGCAATTCTCCTGTTAGAAAATCTATTGCTTGCTGAAGATTCTCTACGCCAATGATATCCAGATTATTGACAATGGAAGCTTCCTTGGCATTTTCTACTGGAAGGATAAAGCCCTTGAAACCCCTTTTTCTAGCTTCTATGG